>Ga0209226_10001436_pt1 | contig 10828 bp, 7 predicted proteins | sample BarGraNGADG00212_2_FD_184497 | JGI IMG/M metagenome (GOLD analysis project Ga0209226, IMG submission 184497) | Arctic peat soil microbial communities from Barrow, Alaska, USA - Barrow Graham LP Ref core NGADG0011-212 (SPAdes) (version 2) | ecosystem: Environmental > Terrestrial > Soil > Wetlands...
GGATGGGCTTGACGCCCTGCCTTACGCGGCCGCAGGCACCACGGCGGGCTCATGGCCATTGCCGGAGACGGAGCCATCGACGGGCGCTCCACCCGGTGAGTTGAGGAACTGGCTCATGTACAGGTTGTAGTAGGCGCCTTGCTGGGCCAACAGTTCTTCGTGCCGCCCGCGCTCGACGATCTCGCCGTCGATCAGGACCAGGATCTGGTCGGCGCGGCGGATGGTGCTCAGGCGATGAGCGATGACGAAGCTGGTGCGCCCGCGCATCAAGAGGTCGAGAGCCTGCTGGATCTGCCGCTCGGTGCGGGTATCCACGCTGGAGGTCGCTTCATCCAGGATCAGGATGCGCGGGTCGGCCAGCGCGGCGCGCGCGATGGAGATCAGCTGGCGTTGACCCTGGCTGAGACCGCTGCCGCGTTCGCCGAGCAGGGTGTTACAACCGTCGGGCAGGCGTTGGATGAAGTCGTCGGCGCGCGACAGGCGCGCGGCAGCCAGCACTTCTTCGTCCGTCGCGGCGGGCCGGCCGAAGCGGATATTGTTCATCACTGTGTCGCTGAACAGGTAAGTGTCTTGTAGTACAATACCGATCTGGCCCCGCAGGCTGGCGCGGGTGACGTCGCGCACGTCGTGCCCGTCGATGCGGACCGCGCCTGCGGTCACGTCGTAGAAGCGCGGGATCAGGTTGATGATGGTCGTCTTGCCGGCGCCGGTCGGCCCGACGATGGCGACCGTCTGGCCCGGCTCGGCCACGAAGCTCACATTGCACAGCACAGGCTCGTCGGCCTTATAGGCTTGGCGCACGCCGTCGAACTCGACCCGGCCCTGGATCGCCGGCATGACGAGCGCAGTGGGCTTGTCCGTCACGTCCGGCACGGCGTCCAGCAGCCCGAAGATGCGTTCGGCGCCGGCGACCGCACTCTGCAGGTTGGTCCAGAGGGTCGCGATCTGTTGCACCGGCTGGTTGAAGCGCTGCACGTATTGCAGGAACGTGATGATCAGCCCCAGGCTGACGGCAGTGCCCAGCAGGTTGGTGCCGCGCAGGAGCGAGAGGCCACCGACGATCGTGACGATGGCGATCGCCAGGTAGCCCAAGGCCTCCAGGCTCGGCGCCAGGGCCGCGGTGAAGCTGACGGCGCGGATGTTGGCGTCACGGTTGGAGGCGTTGGCCAGGCGGAAGGTTTCGATGTTGGCATCCTCACGCCCGAAAGCCTGCACCTCGCGCACGCCCGAGATGCTCTCCTCCAGGTTGGCGTTGACCTTGCCAATCTCGACGCGGGTGCGCCGGAACGCCTTGCGCGCCTGGCCCGAGAAGTAGACCGTGACGACGGCCATGATGGGCACCACGGAGAGGCTGATCAGGGCATAGACCAGGTTCATGGTCAGCATCTGGTAGGCGACCCACAGGATGAGCAGGCTGCCACTAAACACGCTGACGAGCACGAAGCTCACCGCCTGTTGGATGGTGTCCATGTCATTGGTGATGCGGCTCATCACCGAGCCGGCATCGTTCTCAGCGTGGAAGTTCAGTGAGAGCTTGTGCAAGTGGTTGAACACCTGTACACGCAGGTTACGCAGCACATGCTGGCCGGTCCAGGTCATGCAATAGAACATCAAGCCGGACATGATGGAACCGGCGATGTAGATGCCCAGGATGAGCAAGGCCAGGCTGCCCAGCCCACGGATATAATCCGCCTGGGCGGCGTTGGCCGGGAGCTTCATGAACCAGCAAGTGGAGGCTGCCGCCTGCTGTACCTGGCCGGGGATCGGCAACGCGAACTCCTGCACCGCGCCGGGTGTCAGGAAGCAGTCCACGGCCTGGCCGGTCAGCTGGGGCATGACAACCTGCGTGTAAGTGCTGCCGATGATCAAGACCAAGACCGCGATCAGGATCAGCCAGTAGGGCTTGAACATGCTCACCAGGCGCCGCAGCGTGGTGCGGGTGTCCGTGGGCTTGCTGGCTTCCTGTTCCATCAAATGGCGGGGTCCGCCACCGAGTCCGTGCATTGTTTTTACTCCCTAGAATAATTGCGCGTCAGTTGCCACTAACACGGCTTGTGTCTCAGGCCGCCATCTCTGCCTGCGCCTGGGCCTGCTCGACGTGCGCGTCCTCGACCAGTTGCGATGAGTAAATCTCGGCGTAGATCGGGCTGTCCTCCATCAGGTCGTCGTGCTTGCCGCTGGCCACCACCTGGCCCTTGTCCAGGATGAGGATCTGGTCGGCGTTGCGCACAGTGCTGATGCGCTGGGCGATGACGAAGCTCGTGCGGCCCTTCATCAGCCGGGTGAGCGCCTGCTGGATCTGGTACTCGGTCAGCGCGTCCACGCTGCTGGTCGAGTCGTCCAGGATCAGGATGCGCGGATCGAGCAGCAGGGCACGGGCAATGGCCACGCGCTGCTTCTGGCCGCCGCTCAACGTAGTGCCGCGCTCGCCGACGTGCGTATCGTAAGCCTGCGGGAAAGTCAGGATGAAATCGTGGGCGGCCGCGGCCTTGGCGGCGTCGATCACGTCTTCCATGCTGGCGTCCGGCCGGCCAAAGGCGATGTTGTCGCGGATCGTGCCGGTGAACAGGGTCGTATCCTGCAGGACGATGCCGATCTGCGAGCGCAGCGAGTCGAGCGTCACGTCACGCACGTCATCGCCGTCGATACACACCGTCCCGGCGCTGGCGTCGTAGAAGCGTGGGATCAGGTTAATGATCGTCGTCTTGCCGCTGCCCGTCGCGCCCAGTAGGGCGACCGTCTGCCCCGGCTCGGCCATAAAGCTCACGTCCTTCAGCACCGGGTCGCCGCCGCCGAAGTAGCGGAAGGTGACGTGCTCGAATTGCACGCGCCCCTCGACCTCAGACAGGACCCGCGCGCCCGGCTTGTCGGTCACGTCGTTCTTAGCGTCCAGGATGTCAAAGATACGGACGGCCGAAGCGCTGGCCTGCGAGAGCTGGTTAATGATGAAGCCGAGCTGTCCCAGGGGCATGAAGACGTAGATCAGGTACAGGCTGAACTTCTGCCACTCGCCCAGGGTCAGGGTAGCCTGAATGATCTGGACGCCGCCGAAATAGAGCACCGCGGCCTGGCCCAGGTTCATGATGAGGAAAATCGCCGGGAACAGGAACGAGAAGGTGCGCGATACCTGGATCTGCTGCGCCATCAGCTCGTCGGCCGAATCGGCGAAGCGCTTTTGCTGTTCCGGCTCGCGCACGAAAGCCTTGATGACCTTGATGCCGGCCAGGTTCTCCTGCAGAACAGTGTTCAGTTTGGACAGCCTGATCTGCACGCGCGTGAACATGGGCTGTGTGATCGAGCCGAAGACCATGAAGACCACCATGGCGACGGGCAGGATCGGTAGGATGACGAGCGTCAGCTTGGCATTGGTGAAGAAGAGCAGCACCAGTGCGCCGACCAGCAAGACCAGCGACTGGAGGGTCATCAGCAGGCCCTGGCCGATGAAGAGCCGGAGCTTCTCGACGTCGTCGGTGGCCCGGATCATCAACTGGCCGGTCTGGTTGCGGTCGTGATAGCTGAACGACAGGCGCTGGATCTTAGCGTAGAGCTCATTACGGAAGTCAAACGCCACGCTCTGCGAGAGCCGCTCGGAGTTATAGGTCTGCGAGAAGGCGAACAGCGCGCGCATTACTGCGAAGCCCAGGATCAGCAGACCGGCGCTGATCATCAGCGGCTCGGCGTTCTGGTACTTCGTCAAGGTGTCCGGCGTCCACTTCAGCGCTTTGAGGGCGGCGGAGAGATAGGCGGACGGAATGGCGGCCAGTTTGGCGGCAATGAAACCGTTGGTCACGGCATCGAGCATGTTCTGTACCAGTTGCGGCACCATCAGCATGGCGCCGGTCGCCAGGAACAGGAACGTGTAGGCCAGGAAGGCCAACCGCCGGTAATGGCCCAGGTAACGAATGGCACGGCCCAGGGCGGCGCAATTGGGCCGCCCGCGCTGGCCTGAAGGGATGGGTCTTGCTTGCAAAGGTCCTCCTCGGAATCACCACAAGGTAAATGGGGTTGCCGACGCTCAGCCGGCGGGCGAGTGACCGAGCGGGCGGGCGAGAGCGTTCGCGTCGGCGAGAGCGTTCGCGTCGGCGAGGGAGCTCGCGTCGTTCGGCTTGCGCGCGTGGCTTGCCAGCGCGCGGTAGAGCTTCTGCAGCAGGGCAGCCAACTGAGCCTGTTCGTCAGGCGCCAAGCTGGCCACCAGCTCGTTCATGTAGCGCAGGTGTAGCGGCGCGGTGTTCGCCACCAGGCGCCGGCCGGCGTCTGACAGGCGAATGCGGAAACCGCGCCGGTCTTCCGGGTCGAGCGCGCGCTCGATCAGCCCCTGCTCCTCCAGCCCGCGCACAAGGCCGCTGATCGTGTTCTTACTGACGCTCTGGCAGCGGCTGAGATGGGTGGGCGAACAACCGTCGAGGTTGCCGTGCAGCTCTTCCCGGCGCAGACGCAACAGCAGGCCCCAACGCGGCCCGGACACTTCACTATCCTGATCCTGCAGGTGCTCGTCGCCGATCGCCTGGTAGAGGTTGGAGACCATCCGCACCAGGCGCGCCAACTCCATGCCGGTCGTGTCCACCTCGGCGACGCCGAAGTCGCGCGCCAGGTCTTTGACGGCACGCACGTGTTGCTCGAGCAGGTTCTGGTCCATCGCGTCCTCTGAATTGATCACACGTAGAATTATACCACGGCGTACTAATGCGTGTCAAGATTGAAGTGTCCACTCCGTATGAAACACCCCTTCCCGGTCGACCCGCCGGTAGGTGTGCGCACCGAAGTAGTCACGCTGGGCCTGGGTGAGGTTGGCCGGCAAGCGTGCGGTGCGGTAGGCATCGTAATAGGCCAGGCCGCTGGAGAAGGCCAGGCAGGGCAGGCCGAGACCGATCGCGACCTGGAGGATGTGGCGCAGCGCGCCCTGGCGGCGGGCGACCTCGGCCCGGAAGGATTCGTCGAGCAGCAGGTTGGCCAGCCCGGGGTCGCGCTCGTAGGCCTCGCGGATGCGGTTGAGGAAGCGGGCGCGGATGATGCAGCCGCCGCGCCAGATGGTCGCGATCTCGCCGTACTTGAGATCATAGTGGTACTCTTTGGCGGCCGCACGCAGCAGGGCCATGCCCTGGGCGTAGGAGCAGATCTTGGCCATATAGAGCGCGTCGCGCACCTCTTCGATGAGCACTTCGCTGGGCCCGGCAACCCCGCCGGCCCGATCGCCCCCATCCGGCCCGGGCAGCAGTTGGGAGGCGACGACGCGTTCCTGCTTAAAGGCTGAGATGATGCGCGATTCGACCGCGGCATTGATGGTCGGGATCGGCACGCCCAGGTCGAGCGCGTTCTGGCTGGTCCACTTGCCGGTGCCCTTTTGCTGCGCCTCGTCCAGGACCACGTCTACCAGTGGCTGCCCGGTCTCGGGGTCGATGCGTTTGAAGATCTCGGCGGTGATCTCGATCAGGTAGGAGTTGAGGTCGCCGCGGTTCCAGGTGCTGAAGATCTGGACCAACTGATGGGCGTCCTGGCGCAGACCACGGTGCAGGATGTCGTAGGCCTCGGCGATGAGCTGCATATCGGCGTACTCAATGCCGTTGTGGACCATCTTGACATAATGACCGGCGCCGCGCGGCCCAATGTAGGTTACGCATGGCTCGCCGTCGACCTTGGCGGCGATGGCGCGGAAGATGTCCTCCACCAGGGCGTAGGCCTCGGGTTGGCCGCCGGGCATGATGCTCGGACCCCAGAGCGCGCCCTCCTCGCCGCCCGAGACACCCGTGCCGAGGAAGAGCAGGCCCTGCGCGGCCAGCTCATTGGCCCGGCGCTCGGTATCCAGGAAGAAGGAGTTGCCCCCGTCGACGATCACGTCGCCGGGCGCCAGCAAAGGGGCGAGCTCGCGGATGACCGCATCCACCGGCGGGCCGGCCTTGACCATCAGCATCACCTTGCGCGGGCGGTCGAGGGCGGCCACCAGCTCTTCGAGGGTCGCGCAGCCGGTGAGCTTCTTGCCCGGGTGGGCCGCGACGAACTCGCGCATGGTTTGTGTGGTGCGGTTGTAGACGGCGACCTGATAGCCGTTGCGCTCCATGTTGAGCACCAGGTTCTGGCCCATCACGGCCAGGCCAATCAGAGCAATATCGGCTTTTTCCATCGTTTTTGCCTTTCGGTCAGCGGTCCAGCGCCTCAACGTCTCTTCATTCTTTCACGCGATATAGCATCTCACCCGCCCTGGGAACGAGCAGAATGCCCTCTTCCTCCCGCCCGGCCCACTCCTCCGGCTGGACCGCGGCCGGGTCAAGGTAGCCCAGGTTGACCTGCTCGCAAAGCGCGCGCGGGATACCGGTGGCGAGGGTAACGCGGATGCGGTCGGTCTCGATGCCGGTGTTAGCGTCGTAAGCGCCGAGGCCGCGCAGGTGAGTGGAGTGTGCCAGCACGCCGCCGGGAATGTCCTTGAACCGCTCCCACTGCTTGAGGAAATAATCGCGGCAGTGATAGCCGATGGTCAAGATCAACGCGCCGTGCGTGTAGGAAAACTCGGTGATGTGTGGGGCGTAGATCACGACCTCGCCCCCCACGGCGACTGCCGGCTCCAGCTTGTACATGCCCTTGGCCGCGGTCCAGATGTCGTCGTACATGCGCGGCATGACGGACAGCACGCGGCGGAAGGGGTGGGTCAGCCACTGGATGTGCACGCGGGATGACAACGCGGCGGCCGCGGCGTAGGCTTCCTCGGGCGAGCCGATGTACAGGCCGGCCAGGGCAGGCGTCGGTGCAGACGGCGGTGCAGACACCGCGGGGGCGTGTCGGGCGCCGGTCGGCGAGGCGCTGGGCGGCGCGACGGGATGGTGGCCGCGGTCGGGCGCCAACTCGAGAGCGGCGGGCGAAGCCAGGGGCAGCGGGGGAACTTCCCCGCAGTCGCCGGGGTTCAGGTCCGCAGCGGCCGGCGACGCGCCCGGTGGAGCGGCCGGACCTGAGGCCGGGCTCAAAGCCTGGGCCTCAGGCCCGCCCTCAGCGCGTGGCCAGGCGGTGGGCGGCGGGTTGTCCTGAGCCGGCGCGTGCGCCTGCCCGGACGGGGCGACGACCAGGCTGAAGCAGAGCTTGGGCCGGTCGATCATGGCGGCGGCGCGGTCGATCACCGCGCGCACAGGCGTGTAAGGCGTGCCGATGACCGCGTAGCTGGTGATGACCGCGCCCAGCCAGTGCGTGAAGTTGATCACCTGCGGGCCGCTGATGCCGGGGAAGAAGTATTTATTGCCGCCCGAGAAGCCGACCACCTCATGCGGGAAGGTGGGGCCGCAGATCAGCAGCAGGTCGTAGTCCAGGATCAGCCGGTTGAGCGTGACATCCACGTCCTGACACATCAGCCCGCCCGTCAGGCGACCGGTCTCCTGCGCCGGGATCACGCCCAGACTGACCAGCGCCCGCGGCGTGTCCCAGGCGTGGTTGAAGATGCGCACCCCGGCATAGCGCCCCCGGCGCTCCTCGGGCGTGACGCCCACCAGGCGGTTGATTGCGTCCTCGTCTAACGGTGGGTGCGTGCCGAGCGCCACCAGGTAGTCCAGCGCGGCGACCCGGCCCCACAGCTGTTCGTGAAACAGGCGGAAGAACAGGTCGATGGGCGCGCTGCGGGTGGTGTCTGGGATGATGACCAGGACGCGCCGCCCGATGAGGTCGCGCGCGCCCAAGGCCTGCGTTACCAGGCCGGCTATCTCAGCCTCGCTCAGCACACGGTCTGCATATCCCTGTCCGATGACCATTGACTGTTACTCCGTGGCGGCAATGGCCGCCGATTTTATGCTCTTCCCTTTCGTGCATTAAGGCGCCGGTGGGTGTAGCCGAGACTACCAGGATGTCCGCCTTGTGCCGACAAAGAACGGTTGCCGGGGCCGCATTGCCAGCAATGGGCGTGCTGCTTCGGGGAAGGATGCCACGCCTCAGAACTCCGCGACGATGGTGCAGGGGCTGCCGTCCGAGCCTTCGATGAAGAGCGGCCAGGCATAAATGCGGCTTGCATGGCCCAGGTCGGGATCGATGCGCAGGTCCTCGAAGATAACCAGGAAGCGCCCGTCGTCGCGCCCGGCGCCCGTCAGGACCCGGTGTGTCGCCACGCTTTCGGCGCCGTAGGCGGGGCTGCCGATTGAGATGGCATCGGTGGCGAGGCCGCGCAGGCCGGGACATTCGTCGATCAGGAAGCGCGCCGCGTCGGGGTGAAGAAGGGGACCGTGCGCGGTGTAGCGGGCGGGATCGGCGGCGCGCAGGTTGCTCCAGCCGGTGCGCAGCAGGCAAAGGTCGACGGCCTGCAGGCGCGCGTGGGCGGGCAGCAGGTCGGCCAGGGTGATGAAGCCGCCCTCCGGCTTGGGGACCTCGAGCACCAGCGGATGGAAGAAGATGAAACGCTCCAGGGGCAATTCGTACGCGGCCGGCCCAGCCTCATTGAAGTGGCGCGGCGCGTCGAGATGCGTGCCGGAATGGGTGAAGAGGTGCAGCAGGGTGGTATTGGCGTTGTCACCCCGGGCGATGGCCTCCACGGCCTCGGTCCGCACGCCGGGGTTACCGGGCCACACGGGCGCCCCGGCGCTCAAAGGATAGGACAAGAGCCGAAAGGTTGTCGCCATACGCTTACACTCCACTGGCGGCGGAAAAGCCGCCGTCGCTCAGTAACTTTCTCACGCCGGCCCCCCCGAACAGCGGCTGCAGATGCCGGATGAAATGCCGCTCCAGGGCGGCGTAGTGCTCCTCCTCATGCGCGGCCAGGCCGGCCAGCAAGCGCGGCCGAAAGCTGTGTTCGGGGTTGAGCACCGAGCCGAACGTGAGATGCAGCACCTGGCGGGTGTCGGGTTGGTCCAGCAGGGCCGGCAACTCGTCGTCGGGCACGACGGACGGTGCAGGCACCCGCTCCAGCCGCGTCGAGACGTGATACGAGGCACGGTCGGTGGGGAAGCGCGCGAGCGAAAAGGCCAGGATCTCGCGAAACAGCGGCGGGTCGAAGCCGGCCAGCGCCCGCAGCGCCTCCAGGTAACTGGTGCCGGCGGTCTTGAGATGCAGCAGCCCGCGCGCCTGGCGGGCGGCGATAGGGTAGATGCTGAACTTATCGGAGCCGGAATGCAGGCTGAGCTTGTAGGGCCCGAGGGCGCGGGCGATGGCGGCGTGGCCGGCAAACGAACGCTCGAACTCGGCCAGGTCGCCGATGTAGTCGACTGCCTTCTCAAAGCTGCCGGCATAGCGAGGCGCGAGGCCGGTCCACTTCACCCCCAGCCGGCGCAGCTCGGCGGCGATGAAGACGTGCTCGGCATGCGTGGTGGGGGTATCCGTCTCGTCGATGGAGAGCTCGAGGTCGAATGGGCCGCGCATGACGGCGGCCAGGTGGCGGTACAGGCGGGCCGTATGGGCGACGGCCCGGCCATATTTCACCGCCGCGCGCACGAGTGTGGCCTCATCGAGCTGCCAGGCCCGACCCTCGCCCGCGAAGCGCCGGCCCCGGTAGGCGGCCAGCAGGGCAGCCGGGCGGGAATCCAGGTCGGACCAGGGGAGGGCCGCATAGGCCGCGCGCAGGTCCGGTTCGAGCCTATCATCCGCCCGGCCATCGACGTGTTCGCTGGGGTCGATGGTAAAGAAGGTGAAGCCGGCCGCGACGCAAAGATCAATATCGGCCGGGGTTTTCAGATGGTCAGCGTCGGCGCCCATTGCAGGCGCGTTGGCGGCCCCGCCCGCGCCCGGCACGCCCCAGCCCTCCTGGAACAAGCCCCAGGTGGCGTCGTCCATGACTGCCTGGGCGCTGCGGGCGCTGCGGGTCATCTCGCGGATCGATTGCTGGGCGAAGATCATGCCCAGGCCGGGCAAGGCGCCGGGGCAGGCCCGCGCGGCGCGCACGTGGCCGGGCGTAGCCAGGCCGATGCGGTCGCCGCAGCCGGCGGAAGGGCGCAGGCCCAACGGGGCGGGGCGCAGCCAGGGCAGGCAGGCGCGCAGGCTCTCGGCGTTGGCGCCGTCAGGCAGGCAGAGGAGCAGTTGCCAGCCCTGCCGTTCCACCGGCTCGCCGGCGAAGAGCGCGAGCAGCGGGTCGGCCGGGCGCGTCAGCACAGCCAGACGCTTGCCTGCCGCGCCGCGTACCAGGAAGAGTGTAGCCTCTCCGGCAGGGGCCACGGAAAGCGGATAGAGGGGCAAGCCCACCAGGCTCTCGATCTGAGCAATATCCATCAGTTTGTCACACTATCATCGTCATGCGGCCTGCCTGGCCACCTCCCTGGCGGCCAGGTGCGCGCCCTATGCGCACATAGCCAGGATTTCGCCCACTGCCTCGGCGTCGATGCTGCCGTGCTCACCCAGCTTCGTGCCCCGCCGGCGGAAACGCTCGACGATGGGGGCGCAGTCTGCCAGGGCGATGCCGTATTGGCTCAGGCGGGTGGGCACCCCGACCGACTGGAAGAAGGCTTCGGTCTGCGTGATGGCCTGTTCGGCGGTTTGTGCGTCGCTCAGGCCCTGAATGCCCCACACGCGCCGCCCGAACTGCGCCAGCCGGGCCAGTTTGTGGCTCAACTCGTGACGCCAGAGGGCCGGGTGGACGATGGCAAGGGTCTGGCCGTGATCCAGGCCGAAGAGAGCGGTCAGCTCGTGGCCGATCTCATGCGTCGCCCAGTCCTCGGGCACGCCGCAGGAGATGACCCCGTTGAGCGCCTGGGTGGCGCACCACATCAGGTTGGCCCGGACTTCGTAGCTGTGCGGGTCGGCCTGCACCAGGGGCGCCTGCTCGATCAGCGTCATGAAGACCGCTTCGGCCTGGCGGGCCTGCAGCGGGGCGTTCACGTCATAGGTCATGTACTGCTCGCTGACATGGATGAAGGCGTCGACGATACCATTGGCCACC
>Ga0209226_10001437_pt1 | contig 10824 bp, 3 predicted proteins | sample BarGraNGADG00212_2_FD_184497 | JGI IMG/M metagenome (GOLD analysis project Ga0209226, IMG submission 184497) | Arctic peat soil microbial communities from Barrow, Alaska, USA - Barrow Graham LP Ref core NGADG0011-212 (SPAdes) (version 2) | ecosystem: Environmental > Terrestrial > Soil > Wetlands...
CCCGCCGTGGTCGTCTGTTTGGTGCTTGCGTGGAAACTTAGAAGCCCTTGTTGATCCCAAGGCTGACGCAGCGCTCTCCGGTCGTGAATCCGCCGGTCGCATCCGCGATCCCGCTCTGATACTCGGCAACCTGCCGGTTGTCGAATATGTTGTAGATGCCCAGGTTCAGCGAGTCTCCCAGGCTGGAGGTGTTGGGCAGGTTGAATGTCAGCCCGTAGGTGAACACCGCATAAGGCGCTGCTCTGCGGGCCGCGGGGTCCGTCGGGTAGACGTCCGCCAAACCGCTGCCCACGTCAGTTCGCAGCGTGTGGCCCCACTTGCCTTTTCTATAGTCCGCCACGAGCGATATGCTGTGCCTGCGGTCCCAGGAGGTATAGGTCATCGGCCCAGGGCCGTCGTTGGCCTTTATGGTCGCGTAGGTGTAGGACAGCCAGCCCTGCCAGTTCGCGGACATCTTTCTGCGCAGGGAGAATTCGACCCCTCGCGACTCGGCCTTGCCGAGGTCCATGTATCGCATTATCCCGTGCTCATCGGGAGTCAGGCTGCCGAGGTGACTATAATTGGAGTAAAACGGCGTGATGCGATAGGCCATAGCATCAGTGATCTGCTTCTCGAACGAAATATCGCCCGCGGTGGCCTGCTGAGAAGCAGTAGAGCCCAACCCTACCTGTGACTCTTCAGCGCTCGGGATTGCGATGAAGATAGTCTGCACGCTGTTGGCGGGCACGAACTTCATATACTTGCCCCAACTGAACTTCCACGCTGTTCGAGCATCAGCCGCATAGCTGAGGCCGAATCTCGGCATCAGCGCCGACTCGGTCGCGTCCAGGATCGGCACGCCGTCATAAGCCCCGTCACCTGCCACGTACGCAAGGCCCTTGCGGTCGTAGGTAATGCCTTCGTACCGCACGCCCGCGTTCATCGTCCACTTGCTGGCCAACTTGAGCTGTTCCTCGGCATAGAGGGCAGTCTGGAAAGTGTTCACGTCGTTGTTGGCCCAGCGGGTCGGCAGTTCAGAAACAGACGGCATGTTAGCGAACTGATTGTTGTCGCTCTTGAGCACCGATCCGCCCAGCTTCAGAAGTTGGCGATCGTTCAACTGGTTCGTGTAGCCCAAAGTCAGCCCGGCCTGATCCGAGGTGGCATCCAGCAGATAGCTGTAGTTGTTGAGCATGCTCTGCATCGCATCCACGTGGATGTAGTAGGGTCGGATTGTGAGGAATGAACGCGGGCTGAAGTTGTGGCTCCAGACCGCGCCGGCGATGGTGTATCGCTGCCTCATGAAGTCGCCGGGGGCGGGGAATGCAGTGCCAAGATCACCCTTCAGTGTTCCCCGGAGAGCCAACAGCGTGATGGTGTCGTTCTTCGACGGCCAGACCAGCTTGGCAACGCTGTCATCATAGGTCTGGCTGGCGAGAACGGGCGTCCCCGAGAAATCATTGCGCTGGAGAATCGAGCTTGCGTAGTAGTTGAACCCGCCGGGCGAGCCCCCGCCGATCTCCGCAATGCCGCTCCTGTAGTCTCCGCCGCCGGCATACGCCGTCATGCGCAGCCCAGGAGACCCGTCGCCTGTTTTCTTGACTTCGTTCATTACGCAGCCTAGAGCATTGCCATACTCGGCCCCGAATCCGCCTGTGTAGACCTGGAACTTGCTAACACCGGTACTAAACAGGTTGTCGCTGAACGTGCCCAGGTTGGGGTCGGTCACGGGAATGCCTTCGATATAGTAGCCGATCTGCTCGGGCTTGCCGCCGCGGATGTGGGTCAGCCCCGTGCCGTTCGGCTCGACCACTACGCCAGGCAGCGTACTGAGCACCCCGGGAACGGTGTTGACCGAGGTGGGATCGGTGCGCGTCAGGTTCTCCTGCGAGGAGGTCACCAGATTGAGCGTGTTGACCTGCTCCGGGGCGATCATCGGCCTCGGGCGGCTCACGGTAACAGCGGTCTCTTGGATAGCCTGCTGCTTCAGATCGAAGCCCACGGTGGTCGTGGCATCCATGGTGACCGCAATACGGTCGGCGCTTGCGTTGGCATAGCCGACCATCTCCGCGCGGACATCATAGTCGCCCGGAGGAACATTGGTCACGACATAGTAGCCGTTCGCGTCGGTGACCGTGGTCAGCTTGGTGCCCGCGATGATAACGTTCGCGCCGGAGATCGGCTTGCCGTCATCGCTTCTGACGACACCGGAGATAATGCCCGTGGTTCCCGCGCCGACCCACACGGCGGCGCCCAGGACCACAAGGCCTGCCAACACCAAAGTGATGAGCTTGATCCGTACTTCCTTCAACTACATACCCTCCCGCCGTCATTCAAAACTCCACGCAGGGCGAGCGGCATCACCGCCGCCTGATATTGGATTATGCGATTGTGTGTCCACCTGCAAGACGGCCTTAGTTCGGATTATCGGAAGAACTGGTGTTTTCTGCAGGTCTTGGGCAGGCTGACTGGTGGCATAACACAATTGGAACAACACCAGGCGTGTGTAACCGACAAAGGCAAACCTCGGGAAACCGTGGGGCGCAAAGCCACTGGGACTACACTCCGGCTCTCCAGCTTGCTGGGCCACCGGGGCAAGTTTGCCAGGCTGCCGAAGTTAATGCGCTCTCCCTGTCCGAAAGCAAGTCAATGGGCTGCAGGTCATCGGACGGGGAGGCGTGATTTACTGCGACAGCCTGGCAATTGCGCATTTTCGGGGGCACAGTAGCATGTATTGGGCATTTTATGATTCTCAAGCAGATCGGGAGTTGGATTGGCGCGGACGCACCGCGCTGGAAAGCGGCCAGTTGCACGCAGACAAACGCTCGGCTCCGAGGACTGCGGAGCAGCTTCTCTTTCTTCTGGAGGACGTGAATGCAGTCGAGAGGGATAGACCGGCCCCACTCGCGCACTAATACAGGTTACAGGTTCTAGGTTATAGGTTACAGGGCACAAAAAGGGAGTTGCCACTAACGACAGCTTCGCCAATGCTGTCCCTTCCCCTGCTGTAACCTGTACCCTGTAACCTGTCACCTGATCGGAGGCACCATGGGCAGTAGGCGCACTCTTTGGAGTTTGGCAACAGGCCTGGGGGCACTTGCAATCGTAACGCTTGGCGCATATGCTCAAGCGCATGGGCGGTGGGGCATCTGGGACCTACTCCTTGCCGCGCCCTGGCCCTACCTGGCATATCGGGCCATCACGAGCAAACTGCCATCGGAGCTTCCCCGCCCGGCTGCCGAACGAGACTCTTCAAAGCAACTCGCCGATGCCTACCGCGCGGCTACCGAGGCGCTGGCCTCCGCGGTGGGCGCAAAGGACTCCTACATTCATCCCTGTGTCAACCGCGTGCCGCGGATCTGCGAGCTCATCGCGGCCAGGTTGAGACTTGATTCGAGCGAGATTGAGAGGATCAAACTGGCGGCGCTGATAAGAGACGTAGGCAAGCTCGGCGTCCCGGACTACATCGTCCTCAAGCCAGGGCCGCTTGATGCAGAGGAGTTCGCCAAGATGCGCAACCACGCCGCCATCGGCGCCAATCTGCTCGAGCAGACCAGTGTTCCCGACGATGTTGTCAGCATGGTTCTGCACCATCATGAGATGCACGACGGCGCCGGTTACCCCCAAGGTCTGGCGGGAGAGCGGATTCCGCTGGGATCGCGGATAATCGCGGTCGCGGTGGTATATGATGCGCTGGTTTCCGATCGCTGCTATCGCAATGGCTGGTCACACTCCGAAGCCGTCACGCACATCGAGAAGCTGTCGGGATCGTCGTTTGATCCAAAGGTTGTTGAGGCGTTTTTCGCGGTCGAGCCCGAGATTCTTGCAATCGACGACATCGCGGCGCGCGAGGCACGTTTCGACGGCACGGAGCACGGGGAGTCCAGTTGCGCCGCCGTCGATGCCGTCGCGCAGGCCAATCGCGAATTGATGTCGCTCTTTGACATCGCCCAAACGCTGTCGGCCACTCTGGAGATCGACGAGGTCCTGGCGCTGTTGGCGCACCGGACACGCAGACTCCTGCAGGGATCGACCTGCGCCGTGTTCATGGTAGATGAAGCACACTCCAAGAGCCTGGTGGCAAGAGCCGCGGTCGGCAAGTTCGAGGATGCCCTCATGGGGGCCCGCGCGAGATCCGGCAAGGGAATCACGGGCAAGTCCGCCCGGCGCATGGAGCCTCGCTCGGGCAACTACGACCCAGGCGATCTCGTGTTGACCTGCCAAACCGGCGTCGGACCGGACTTCAAATCCTGCATCGTTGCCCCGATTGTGAGTTACGGCGAACTGCTCGGAACAATCAACGTCTACGACGTCTGTGGGCGAGCGTTCAGCCACGATGAAGTCAGGGTCCTCACATTCGTGGCGCATCAGGCGGCATTGGCGGTCGCAAACGCGAAAGCGTTTGAGGAGGTGCGGGACTCCGCCCTGCGCGACCCGCTGACGAACCTGCGCAACGGCCGCTTCCTGCGCTACTGCCTGGAGCGGGAACTCAACCGCTGTTCAAGGCTCGGTGAACCACTGGCGGTGCTCGGCATCGACCTGGACTACTTCAAGAACGTCAACGATCTGCTGGGCCATGAGGCGGGCGACACCGTGCTGCGGGACCTGGCGAACGTGTTCCGTGCCGAACTCAGAGACTATGACGTGATAGTCCGCAATGGCGGCGACGAGTTCGTCGTGGCGCTTCCCGGGACAACGCTTGCCGAGGCGCATCAGACGGCTCAGCGGATTCGGATGGCGGTCGAACGCTATGCCGCGCGAGACTTGAGCACGGTTCCGGGGTTCGGGGCCAGCGTGGGAGTGGCTGCCTATCCGGACGATGCGAGCGATGTTAAGTTGCTTCTGTCCAGGGCGGACGCTGCCATGTATAGGGATAAGCGATCGCACAGGCGGCGTCGGCTGGCAGCTTGAGGAAATGTGAGGCGGCAAAATGGCAAACATCTGCAGTAGAACTCGCGGGTGCCCGGCAAGTCAATACATGAGCTGCCGCGGCTACAGAGACGACCTGAACTGTTGGGAAGTAGACCGAAAGCCCTGCTGCCGGAATACTGGTTCCTCAATATGCCTCAGATGTGCGGTATATAGTAGTTGTGTGTATGCCAGGCAGGTTAGCTGAATCCCTTACACGGAGCGCGGACTCATGGCAAACCAAGCCGCCGACCACGGCAATGAGAGAGCGACAGCAATAGCCCCCACTGTGGCGCGACTGGTGATGCTGGTCTCGTGGGGATCGGCGATCGTGCTTGCGTGGACCTCCGTGATCAGCCCCGACATCAGATGGCGCTTTGGGGCCATGCTCATATCGGCGCTGGTGCTGGCGCCCACGCTGGCAATCGCGTTCAGGCACGGCGCGCGGCAGTTGCCGAACCCTACAGCCAACGAGCAGACACCGCCGCAACTGGCCAATCAGGCCCTGAAACAAGTTCAGGGTGACGAAGAGCAATCAGGCGTATACGTCGATGCGCCCACCGGCCTTGCGAGCAGGCGCTACCTCACCATGTTCCTCCAGCGCGAGATCAGCCGGTCCGAACGTGCCCGGGTCTCGCTGTCGGTCGCGGTCTTCGATGTTGACGAATACTATAAGCTTGAGGAACAGGCAGGGACCCAGGCCGTAACCACCGCGCTTGCGGATATGGGCGCAAGACTCAAATCCGCCCTGCGCGAATACGACCTGGTGGCACGATACGCCGCGGGCCGGCTGGTGCTGGTGCTCCCCGAAACGGACGCGCGAGCAGTGGCGGAAATCGTCGAGAGGCTTCACGAACTGGCGACCTCCGTCTGCGTGGATGGGAAACCGCTCTCCGTCACCGTCGGGTTGGCGGCGTTTCCCGAAGACGGGGCCACTGTCGAAGAGCTGATCAACTCCGCCCACCACGCCCTCAACCGCGGCAAGTTCGACGCCGCCAACACGGTTCACACCCTTGACGAGCTGAGGAAGGCAAGCTAAGAAGCTGCCGGAAGTCAGAATCGAACGTTCAGGTTCACCTCTTGATGCTTTGGGTTTAGCCCGCTGCAGCGTCTGGCGCGGAAAAATTATCTCTGTTTGCCCCAAATAGGTATTGACATGTTACGCAAACTAGCGTACATTGCGTATTAGGGGTAGGCCCACGTCTGCCGGGGGATCGCCCTTCGAGCATTACGACTGGGGAAGGGGCGCATTCATGAGACTTCTACGCAGTTTTCTTCTCGTCATCTTCTTACTAGCCTTCGCATCCGGTATCGCACTTGCGGACATCGACGAGGGACTCGTCCCCGCCTCAAATGTGCAGCCGTGGTCCTACCAGCTAGGGCCCATCTTTGAGTCGGCATCTGCGAAGTATCAGGTGCCACTGCCTCTACTGCTCACGCTCGCGAAGTTTGGCAGCGGTTTCGAGAACCGTGGGGACGCGCCTACTATAGAAGGCGGCTACGGCGTCATGGCTCTCCGCCAAAACAGCCTGGGCGGAACCTCTCTTGCCGAAGCCGCCGCACTGACTTCGGTCACCGAAGAGGACCTCAAGACCAGGGCGGACCTGAACATATACGGCGCGGCAGCGGTGCTTGACTCATACGCCACAATGTGGCAGGTAGATCGCAACGCCGGGCTTGATGCCTGGCTCGACGTCATCGTCAAGTATGCCGCTCTTGACCCCGAGAGCAGCCGAATGTTCGCGATGGAGATCTACGATAAGCTCCAAAAAGGCATGGACCAGGTAAACAGTTCCGGCGAACGATTCAGCTTTGAACCGCGGGACATCGGCTCCATCAACCTCTCGGACCTGCTTCCGCACGACATTGTGGTTCAGTCCACGGACTATGGTCCGGCTATCTGGAGTTCGGCGGCATCGTGCAACTACACCGCTTCGTATACGAGTAAGGACACAGTTGTGTGCCACACCGTCGAAGGTTCCGCGGCCGGGGCTGTGAGCTGGTTCAGGAACTGCAGCGCACAGGTTTCGGCGCACTATGTCGTTTCAGAGAGCGGCACCGTCTACCAGTGCGTGCGCGAGATGTATAAGGCATGGCACGTCAGTTGCCTCAATTCGCGATGCATCGGAATCGAGCACGAAGGGTATGCCTCGGACTCGAGCCATCCCACGGCTCTCTACGACGCATCCGCGCTGCTGACGCGGCACCTCTGCAATGCTTGGGGCATCCCCAAAGCGCATAGAACGTCGCCACCCGGCATTCTCGGTCATATCGATGTGACCCACTGCTGCTGCGGCACTCACACCGATCCCGGAAGCGGATGGAACTGGACTTACTACATCAACAAGGTAAACGGCACGACACCGCCGCCTCCTCCGCCCACCTGGGCCAACACCTACCACGCGCAGTCCTATCCATCGACCATGGTGGCCGGCAGCACGGCCACCGCCTGGGCTGAGTTCACAAACACGGGCACCGGGCACTGGACCCACGATAAGACTCGACTCGGAACATCGAGCCCGCAGGACCGGTCCAGCCCATTCTACAATTCCGGCAACTGGGTCAGCGCCAAACGGCCGAGCGACGTGGATCAGACCGATGTAGCTCAGAATGCAGTCGGCAGATTCTCGTTCACGCTGAAGGCGCCTGCCACGGCGGGAACCTACACCGAGCACTACAAAGTGGTCGAGGAAGGCGTTGCCTGGTTCGGGGCCGAGTTGACCTGGACGATCACGGTCACCCCGGCAAACGGCAACATCACGGGCACCGTGCGCAATTCTTACAACAGCCAGCCGATCTCCGGCGCGACCGTGGCCATTTCCGGAGGGCCATCGGCAACCACCAACTCTTCCGGCGTATACACGATCACCGGCGTTTCGCCTGGGACGAAAACGCTGAACGTGTCGGCTGCCGGCTTCACCTCGACAAGCGGCACCGCTACAGTGACCGCCGGTGCGACGACAACCAAGGACTTCTCGCTTACATCGAGTGACCACACGGCGCCCACGGCACCGGCCGGTCTGACGGCGACCGCTGTATCGCCATCGCAGATCAACCTTGCCTGGAGTGCATCCACGGACTCCGGCGGGTCCGGTCTGGCGGGCTATATCGTCTATCGCGGCGGGGCGGAGATCGGCAGGACCACCGTCACGTCGTATTCCAATAACGGCCTGGCGGCGAATACTGCCTACAGCTACACCGTCAAGGCCTACGACAACGCGGGCAACGTCTCCGGCGCGTCGAACACGGCGTCGGCGACGACCCAGATCGCTTCCGTCCCAATCTTCCAGGACGGCTTCGCGAACACCAACTATTGGGAAGCGTTGGTCCAGAGCCCCATGCCTGGGCCTTACCCGCCGTCTCTGGTGGCCGACAACCACGACCACTCCCAGTTCACCGGCGGCAACTCCCTTAAGACCCTCACCTCGACCGATGGTAACCAGGGCTGCCTGATCGGCCACACGTTCGACATTCCATTCGCGTCCGCGAAGTTCGAGAGCTACTTCTTCGACGGAACGGGGCTGGGATACGTGGGCGACTTCGAAAGCAGCACCGAGGGGTGGGCGAGTTACCCGCTCGCGTATGGCACTCTGACCACCGCGAGCGGCGGCGTATCCGGCAAGTGCCTGAGCATATCCGACGGCGGCTGGACGGGCGGCTCGTATAAAGAGTTTACCAGTGGCTTCGCGGTGGGAGAAACCTACTGGCTGACCATTTCAGAGAAAATTCCGGCGGCTGGGACGTGGGGAACCGCGCCTTATGTGTTCGTGCGTTTCATCAACAGCTCGGGGGCCACAATAGGCACGGACAACACTGCTGCCATCACTGCCAACAACGCTTGGCACACGTATTCACTGACCGGGACGATCCCTGCGGGAACCGCGAAGATATGGATCGGCCAGTACATGTATCTGAATGATACTTTCACCTACACCTATGGCGTGGACTCCGTCTCGTTCACAACATCCACTGCCGTTACGGCAAACCAGAGCAGGCAGGGCTTGCAGGTTCGCTGCATCGATCCATCCAACGGCCTGCACGCAATCTACTACCTGGGCACCTATTCGGCCTCACCCGGATCCTACGCCAAGTATAGCGCCGGCTACTACAAAGTGTGCGGCACCGGCTGCACCGGCTGGTATTGGCCGGGGGCTAACTGCGCGGACAGGTCTCCGGGCTGGCACAAGTTCACAATAGACTTCCTGCCCTACTCCGGCGCTACCAACACCGATGTGCATTTCTACATCGACGGCACCCAGGTCGCCACTGCGGAGCGCCCCCTCGATACGCAGACCTACGGCCTGAATATGGTCGCCTATGGCTACCACTATCGTGTCAACGTTTCCGGTTGGTTCGACGACTGCGCGATGTACGCGGCGCCTCCGGTAACGCCGACTATGGGCACTCCAGCGGCACTGTCGACGACGTCGATACGTTGGAACCTTACAGACAATTCCAATACCGAGATGGGCTTCAATGTGATCGATGCCGCAGAGAACGCGGTGGCTACCGCCACGGTCTCCAATGGAACCGGCAGCGCCGTTCATGCTGATGAAACCGGGCTCGATCCCAACACGCCATACACTCGCGCCGCGAAGGCGTTCAATGGCTCGCTCGATAGCTCGCCATCGTCGAGCGCGACGCGATGGACCCTGTCTGTCGCTCCGATTGCTTCCAGTGTTACCTGCAATCAGCCGACCGGATGGACATCGACTCCGACCTTCACGTTCACTGCGGTAGGTGGATTCGATCAGGGGACTGTGGACCACTACCTCTATGCTTGGGACACGAGCCCGACGCACGTCTGGACCGGCTCCGAGGCGACCTGGGACTCCGGCGAACTGATCCTCGAAGCAGTGTCGGAAGGCAATTACTACCTGCACGTCAAGGGATATAACGGGGAGAACGTGCCAAACGGCGCGCTGGACCTCGGCCCATATCGCTATGCAGGCTCCGCGCCGACCAATCCTACCGCCGCCGTAGAAACGCACGGCGCTCAGGATGGAATATGGCAATCGACTGTCGGTAGCCCTTCGTTCACGTGGAGCGGGGCTACCAGCGGCGCCGGCATCGCCGGTTATCTGGTTTACTTCGGTTCGGACGTGGCGGGAACGGGTACTACCTACGTGACCTCCTCCGCTTACTCGCCGGGAGCAAAGACCGCCGGGACCTACTACCTGCGGCTGCGATCAAAGGACAGCGCGGGCAATGTGGCAGATGACTGGGCCACGCTGTTCACGTTCCAGTACGATAACACAGCGCCCGGCGCGCCGACAGTAACCGACGATGGATACTACACCGGCTCCGCGACCAAGCTGCATGGTGCCTGGTATGGGACCGATTCCGAGTCCGATGTAGTCGAGTATCAGTACGCGGTCGGCACATCCGCCGGCGCGTCTGATGCTGTCGGATGGACGTCCGCAGGCACGGACTACGAAGAGGAGATCGTCATACCGGCCCCGGGCCTGGTAACCGGTCCAACCTACTACATTTCCGCCAAGGCCAAAAACAGCGTTGGCCTGTGGAGCGCTGCCGGCTCTTCGGACGGCATTCGGCTCGCGCCCGCCGCTGCAACGATAGCCGCCGCTAAGGGCCTTGCCAATGCCACGCCAGTTGCGCTGTCCAACAAGATCGTAACAGCCGGCTTCCCGAATAGTTTCTACATGGAGGAAGCCAACAGAACGTCGGGGATACTTGTGCTCTCGGCTGGTCCTTACCCCGGCGCGCTGGTGACGGTAGGCGGCCTGATGGGCATCAATGATGTCGGTGAGAGAGCGATTCTCAACCCGGTGGTTACTATCGAGGCCAGTCCGGACGAAACCAGGCTGCCCGGTTCGCTCCTCCTGAGGGGGTCGGCTCTAGGCGGCTCGGCGTTCAACTCGTTTACGTCGGGCGCGGCCGCCGGCATCGGACTCAACAATGTCGGACTGCTGGTGA
>Ga0209226_10001439_pt1 | contig 10795 bp, 7 predicted proteins | sample BarGraNGADG00212_2_FD_184497 | JGI IMG/M metagenome (GOLD analysis project Ga0209226, IMG submission 184497) | Arctic peat soil microbial communities from Barrow, Alaska, USA - Barrow Graham LP Ref core NGADG0011-212 (SPAdes) (version 2) | ecosystem: Environmental > Terrestrial > Soil > Wetlands...
CGATCTGATAAAATCAAAGAATCGTTGGATATTACGAAAATACCTGAGATAACAGGAATTATATCACTGGATGACTTTAGAATGATATCTGCAGTAAATCCGGCTCTTGAACAAACCTTCACTTCACTTGATGAGAAATTCTCAAAAGCTTTTCCTGACCTTAAACAAGAGGATATCAAATTTTCAGGCATTTCAAATGATCAACTGGCAGTTATCAGCTACACTTCCGGAACAACGGGCTTTTCAAAGGGTGTAATGATCACTCATAACAGTCTTGCAGCAAACGTTAGATATGCACAGAAAAACATGCCTCTCCAACCGGGCGATCCGGTAGTCTCTTTTCTTCCCTTAGCCCATACTTTCGGTTGTGCCTTTGAGTTTCTTTTTCCGTTTACTTTTGGATGCCATATAACCATTCTCACAAAAACGCCATCCCCGCAAATCCTGATACAGGCATTTAAGGAGATAAAGCCAAGACTGATCTTATCGGTACCTCTGGTGGTTGAAAAAATATATAAGAAGCAGCTTCTCTCTGTTATAAGCAAGCCACATATGAAAATACTTCTTGCTATTCCGGGGATTAACAAGATCCTCTTCAGGAAAATCAGGGAAAAACTCACTGAAACATTCGGTGGCCGGTTTAAAGAATTAATTGTTGGTGGCGCCGCCTTCAACGCTGATGCAGAAAAATTCTTTAAGAAAATAGGATTCAGGTTTACAGTCGGGTATGGGATGACCGAATGCGGACCGCTTATCAGTTATGCTTCGTGGGATACAACCAAACCCGGGGCATCAGGCAGGGCTGTTGATACACTTGAGGTCACTATTGATTCCCCCGATCCGGAAAACATTGTTGGCGAGATTATTCTGAAAGGAGAAAATATGATGATCGGGTATTATAAAAATGAAAAAGCAACCCGTGAAATGATTGATGATAAGGGCTGGATGCATACCGGTGACCTTGGGGTAATTGATAAAGAAGGCAATATCTTCATTAAAGGAAGAAGTAAAAGCATGATACTCGGGCCATCAGGACAAAATATTTATCCGGAAGAGATCGAGGCTTTTATAAACAATAAAGATTATATAGTCGAATCTGTGGTTATTACAGTGGAGAATAAGTTGATCGCTTTAATATTTCCCGATTATGAAATGGTGAAAAGAGATAATCTTTCAGAGGAACAGCTTATCGCTATTCTGGATAAAACCAGGAAGGAAGTAAATGAGAGATTACCTGAATTCATGGCTGTGAGTAAATTCAGGATACATCCTGAAGAATTTGCAAAAACACCTAAGAGAAGTATTAAGAGATTTTTGTATACTAAAGAATAACCCCCCATCCCCCCTAAAAGGGGGCTAATTTGCTCACATAACTGAAACATACTTAACAGAATAATTTTTACCCCCCTTTAGGGGGGCTGGGGGGTAAAAAAAGTGAAGGAGGGGCAAAAAAGGGGAGGAGCAGGGATCTGATTACAATTAACTTTTTATGGATCTGTACGTCGTAATAGTAGCGGGAGGAAGCGGTAAAAGAATGGGAGCAAATATCCCTAAACAGTTTCTGGAACTGGCCGGGAGACCGGTACTTATGCACACAATTGAAAGATTCAAATCATTCGATCCTTCAATAGAAATTATAACTGTCCTGCCTGAAAACCAGCTCCGTTTCTGGATTGATCTTCAGAAAAAACATTCATTCACAGTTCCACATACACTGGTTAAAGGGGGATCCAACCGGTTCTTTTCTGTCAGAAACGGACTAAAGTTTGTTAATATCCAGGGCCTGGTAGCCATTCATGACGGAGTCAGACCTTTTGTGAGTATTGATACAATTAAAAGATGTTTTGATACAGCTGAAAAATTTGGCAATGCAATACCTTCTGTTTCTCCTGCTGAATCTCTGAGAATAATCACCGAACAAGGAAGCCTTCCTGTTAACAGGTTGCATGTAAAACAAATACAAACGCCTCAGGTGTTTAAGGCAGGACTTATTAAAAATGCATATCTGCAGGAATACCGGCCTGAATTTACTGATGATGCAACAGTTCTTGAAAAGACAGGAGAAAAAATTAACCTTATTGAAGGCAACCGTGAAAATATAAAGATCACAAATCCTGAAGATCTGATTATATCAGCTGCGCTCTTACAATCCATATCCTGACAGCTTAACGGCACATACAGACTACATTCTTTGCCTTTGCGCCGTTGTACCGTTGTGCCCTTGCGCCATATTATATATCTTGCACCAAATTTGTTCAGCTTCTAATGTTTGAAAAGAAATTGTTTGATTACAGAGGACTTGAGGTAAGAGTCTCAGATTATGCAAATGAAGGGATCATGGATATCCTTAATCATGCTGTTCAGGGTTCTGAACGGGGATTAAGGTTTTCTTTACAGAATATTGCGCCTCGTATTGCTGCATATAAAGATCAGATCAGATTTGTATCACTGTATAAGAAGAACCAGATAACCGGGACCGTTGGATCTTGTTTCCGTGTCTCAGGTCAGGGAAATTTGCGTTATCCGACTTCATATCTCAGATATCTTGCCTTTCATTCAATATATCAATCCGATATTACCTGGAGAAAACGAAAGAAGGTTCTTATAAAACCAGAGAAAGACGACAGTTTCAAACAGAAAACCCTGGAAATTTTCGGTAAACCGCATATGCTGGATCTTAACAATGTATTCGAAGGAGACAAGCACATTATGTATGCCTTTGTGGAAAGCATGAACGAAAGGTCTAAGAATCTGGTTAATCAGGCAGGGTATGAGTATATAAGATCATTCCTTACTGTTGCTTTCAGCAGGGTTTCTCCGAAACCCGATCAACGGGTTGTTAAATTGAGGGATGACGAAAAAGGAAAAATGGAATCCCTTCTTCTGGAATATTACAGCGATTACTCCTTTTTCAGTACTGATTATTCGTTTTTTGGTGACAAGTATTATGTTTTAAAAGAAGGGGAAGACATTGTTGCAGGAGTCAGCGCTATCCCGTCAGTATACACCGTATACGATATTCCCGGAATATGGGGCTGGGTAATGATGAAGGTTCTGCCTAAAGCGCCTTATTTCAGGAGACTATTTCGGCCAGGAGAATTCCGTCACCTTGTTTTCGATGCGATTTATTGCCGTAAGGGACATGAATATTTGTTAGCCAACCTTTTTGAATCGGCATGTGCCATTGAGGGATTTCATACCGGGCTGACATGGCTCGACGACCATAGCCAGCTTTATGACAAAATCAGGACCGGAGTAAAAATGGGAGCTCTTAACAGGATGTTAAATGCAAAACCCGGATTGGTATATTCCAGGTTTATTAATCTGACTGATAAAGAGAAGGAGTATTTTTATAATGCTCCTGCTTACATTTCGGGATTTGACTTTTCATAGCTAATAAAAGTAATTCTTTACTTCAGAGCATCCTTTCAGCAATTTTTTTAAGAAGTTCCTTTTTGTTAATAGGTTTAACAAGGATATCAACACAACCTGCATCAATGGCGGCTTCAAAATCGGAGTGAGTAGCGTAGGCTGTCTGGGCTATGACAGGAATATTCTTGTTTTCTGACTTTATTATTCTTGTGGCATCATACCCATTCATCTCCGGAAGCTGAATATCCATCAGAACAATAGAAATGTCAGAATTCTTTCTGCATAATTCAATAGCCTCCAAACCATTTTTTGCCCATAATATCTTTACATCCTGATTTCTCCTGAGGATTATCTCGAGATACCTATAGTTATATTCAACATCTTCAACTATCAGAATTATTTTCCCTGAAAGGAACGCAAGCGATTCATCTTTGGGTTTCTTCTCAACTTCTGCCACAGGCGAAAGTACCTTGGCAAGCGGGAACGAGAGGTAAAATACTGATCCCACATTCAGTTCAGATTCAACTGTAATTTCTCCATTAAGCAATTGGGCAAGTTTCAATGCAATAGACAGGCCAAGTCCTGTTCCCCTGAAGTGTTTGGTTTTTATATCGGCAACTTTTGTGAATCGTTCAAATATTTTTTCCTGCTGGTTTTTAGCGATTCCAATCCCTGTATCTTTTATGTAAAAGACCATGCGTGTCTTGGTCTCATTAGGAAAATAGCAAAATTCAATAGAACCTGCAGGAGTAAATTTTATTGCATTGTTTAAGATATTAAGAAGTATCTGTTTAAGTCTCAGAGGATCGGTATACAAAATGTAATCTTCTTTTTCCGGAGGGACAATAAAAACAGGAGTTACCAGAATATCCGGGTTTTCAGAATACAACGACTGTTTAAAGGTACTGAAAACCTCTTCTGCCAGCCTTATAATATGTGTATCCTGTAAATTTATTTTTATCTGGTTTGCTTCAATGCGTGAAATGTCCAGAATATCATCGATAAGATTCATAAGATCATTGCCGCTTGTTTCCATCATCCTGTAATACTCTTCAAGTTCGGCAGGTGTTGTTGTGGGATCCTGGATGAGCGTGGAAAATCCCAGGATCGCATTCAGCGGTGTTCTTATTTCGTGCGACATGTTTGCAAGAAATGAAGATTTGAGTTTGTCCGATTCCTCCGCTTTCTCTTTAGCGGTATTCAGTTCTTTTGTTCTTTCAAGTACTCTGATTTCCAGAAGCTCCCTCTCTTCCTGTAATTTTTTCTCTGCGAGATCCCGTTCCTTCTTACTGGCTTGTATGCTTTGAAGCATATCATTAAATCCGTCGTAAAGTATCCCTGTTTCATCATGAGCTTCCTTCTTAACCCGGACTGAATAATCAAGTGTATCCTGTATTTTCCGTGTTACGGCAGCCAACCTGAGTATCGGCCCTGAAATAATTCTTTGGAGCCAGAAAGCAAGAAGGATGGCGAATAAAATTGAGATGACAAGAATAATAAGAACTGTGTTGATATGTTGTTTTGTTTTTTCACGTATAATATCAGTAGACGCGATCAGAAGCACCGCACCGAGAACCTCTCCTTTTGACCTGACGGAATCTCGGATAAGTATCATTTTTTCATTTTCAGCTGATTTGAGGATTTTCTGTATGGATTTGATTGAATCCGTGTAAGTAACAGATCTGTACTCTGCATAAAGAGACCCGGAAGGATCATATGCCGCACCATATACAATGGTTGGAATATTAACGAGTTTTTGTAAGATTTCTTTTGCGCCTGCCTGATCGTCAAACAGAAAAGTCGGAACAAGGTAATCTGCAGTTAGTTTTGCATCAAGAGTTATATTATTTTTCAATTCATTTCTTGATGTTTCAATGTTGTCGAATATTTCAACTATAAGAACTGAAACGACACTTACAATCGTAACAGCCAGAATAATGGAAATGATTTTCTGACTTATAGAGAATCGATTGTAAAATTTTATTTTACTCATTGAACTTTTCTTGTATTTTGCATCAACAGGTAACTTACTTTAAAACCTGCTGAGACTATCGATTGTTCATTTATTTCAAATTTAAGTTTTTCATCTTCGATATAAAAATTAATATGCACACCTTCTTTACTGAAATTAGTTGTTTCTGACATTAATAAAACTCCGGAAGAATTAGCCAGGTTTACAAATTTGCGGATCATTGGTTTGGCTTTAGCCGAAATATAGCAGAGGTTACAGCCATTTATCTCCTCAGGACCTTTAATAAGGATTATTTTAACTTTATGTTCCTTGATCGGTTTTTCTTTAAAAACATCTGTCAGAGTTGAATAAAAATCATCTTCATCATAGACACCAATCACAAACAGATCACTGGAGCTGGAATTATTTCTTACAGGCCATTCAACAAAACGGGTTATTCGTTCAATATAAGCAGCTTTAATTACATCTTCATTATACTGGGCAATAGCTTGCAAATGAGAAATAAAGAGGAGGAAAATGGTCGTCAGGAACATTTTCATTTCTGCGTATTTATATTGTTTTCTTCCCATATCAGGGTTAAAAATGTACAGTTAATTTTAAATAAATGTTACGGCTATCCTGTACCAGTTCATCCTGCACATGTTCATTTCCTCCGGGAGTATAGTATTTCAAGTTAAATATATTTCTTGTTTTTAATGATGCATCAAAGTATTTGAGGAACCTGCCGGAATTAATCCCAAGGTTAAAAAGATAAATGTCGCTGGTTTTGTTTCCTAAGAGAGTCTTTCTCCCTGTCTCGTAGAAAAATTCAGGCACAACTGTAAAAAATTTTGATACAGGGAAAACAAAACCCGATTTAACCATAAATTCCGGGGAGTTTGATAACATCTCTTTGGTTTTGTCGTCGACGGTACGCTGTAAAGTAAAGTTCAGAAAAGCCTGGGTTTTTTTAACAGGGTGTTTGTACCTTAATTCATATTCAGCACCGGTACCTGTTGCCTTGCCGATATTACGGAACTCTGTCAGCCCGTCATTTTCATCAAGGACCTGATCAATCAGGTTAAAAGTTAAAAAGCGGTAAAAAGAGAGGCTTCCGTAAAAAGATTCTGATATTTTATGTGACCATACAAGCTCCGTTGCATGGATCTTTTCAGACGTAATATCCGGATTTATTTTATGTGTATTGTAACTCGCATAATATGATTCATATATATTGGGAATCCTGAAAGCTTCGCTATACAGCAACTTTAGCGAAGATGTAGCGGAGTATCTGTAAACCAGAGCCAGCCTTGGACTGGCAGAGTGTCCGAATACAGAATACTGATCATATCTTAAGCCTGCAGTAAAATTGAGGTTTTTAACTATTTTGATCTGGTCCTGAGCATAAATTGAGAAAAACGAGAATGGAAAATTCTTGTTAAAATATGTAGTGTCGTTATCCCACTCTTTGTAATCGGCCCGGAATGTATATTTATATTCAAAACCTGCAGTTATGATATTCCTTTTTCCGGCCTCAAGATAATACTGGATTTCAGTTCCGGCCCACTGTCCAGTTGACGAATCAAAATAATCCTTACCACCTGTAGGATAAGAGCCGGAGTAGCGATAATCATCAAAATATAATCTGAAAAGCAGAGAGCTGTTCTTTCTAAGTTCTTTCCGGTAACTCGATTCAACAAAGAATCTTTTGTCGGTCGATTCAACATCCCCGGTAAGGTCCGTATTAAAAGCTCCAGTAGGAATTCCTTTTGACCTGCTGGTAAAAGCAGAGGACAGTTTCAAATTATTATTCGTTACCGCTGCCTGAACACCAATAAATTTTTCCCAGTCATTTCCCACTGACTTTCCAAAATTTGTTTCCGGTGAATCAAGCTCACTGAAATAATAGTTTTCTCCTTTATAAGTACCTCCTGTTCCGGAAAAAGAAATATCAGTGTTTTTAATTTTCTTGCCAAAAACAGCAGACAGATCTTTTTTCCCATAGCTCCCCAACCCGCCTGATATCGAAGCCCCGTTTGTATCAGCTCCCTTTTTCATTATCAGGTTTATAATATTAAGCATTGATCCCGAGCCGTAGACTGAAGCCCCGGGGCCACGGATGATCTCAATTCTTTCAACATTATCGAGGTTAATTCCAAGTTCATTACCCATAAATGCAGAACCGTAAACAACTTCATTCAATATATGTCCGTCAATCATTACAAGGATTCTGTTATTATAGTCAGTCGGACGGCTGAACCCGCGTGAACCGACATAAAGATAATTTTTATCATTCGACAGGTACATTCCCCGCTGACTGTTCAGAGCCTCTCCCAGTGTTCGGTAACCGTATAGTTTTATTTCATCAGCGGTGATGACACCAATTGATGAGGCAGCTTCCGCAGAACTCTGTGAATATTTTGAAGCAGTTACGACCTTCTGGTTCATTAAGTCCAGCAAATTCATCTCAAAGAGCCGGTTTACACCTGTGGTATCAATCTGGCCTGAAAGTTGAGTTGTTGAAGTTATAAGAATCAACACGAATGAAATTAAAAAGCAAGCTTTTTTGTAATTCATTTTACAAGATTGGTTATGAAGTGGGTTGGAATTCCTGCTCAATATATAATAAGCGCTGATTTGATTTCCGGCAGCAAAGATATAAAAATCTATTGTCCTTTAAGAATGTTAACCGTATAATGATCTGAAATACTATCGGTTTCACGTTTTAGATTCAGGGAAATACAATAAATATCGGGATATAAAAAACAAATATATGAACACAGTTTTAAGTTTTATATTTGAATATTATCAATTCCGGAATTTACAGATATGAAAAAATTAAGAATTCATTATTTTCAACATGTTGCTTTTGAAAGTCTGGGTAGTATTGAAGAATGGATCTCACTATCAAATCATTCACTTACATCGACCAGGTTCTTTGAGAGATCAAAACTACCCGAAATCGCTGATATTGATTGGCTTATTGTGATGGGGGGAGGAATGAGTGTTCATGATGAAGAACAATTTCCCTGGCTGGCAGATGAAAAAAAATTCATCAGACAAGCTATTGGTGCAGGCAAAATAGTTACCGGGATATGTCTGGGATCGCAGTTAGTTTCAGAAGCATTAGGAGCCAGAGTATACCAGAACAAAGACAAGGAAATTGGCTGGTTTGATATTGAATTAACCTGCTTTGCAAAATCCAACAATTTGTTTTTTGACATGGAAGACAGAACAAAAGTTTTTCACTGGCATGGTGACACTTTTGACTTACCTGAAAATGCAATTCATTTAGCTTTTTCCAGAGGGACCAGGAATCAGGCATATATTTATAACAGAAAAGTACTTGCAATGCAATTTCATCTGGAACCCACTTTGGATTCCCTTCAGCAAATGATTGATCATGGCAGAGACGAATTATCGAAGGGAAAATATGTACAAACTGAAAAGGAGATTATTGCCAATAAACAGTTAATCGAATCAAACAAAAAAGTGTTATTTAAGCTCCTTGAGAGGCTTGCAGAACAGGAATAAAGATTACTGTCTAAACAGAATAATCTGGTCATTCAGTACTTTATGCCATCCATTGGCGAGAGCGATCTTTTGCTTTTTCGAAAGCATCCAGCGCAATATTAACATCTTCGACTATCTGGAAGTCATACATACCCAGGCAGACAAAATCGGCGCCATTGGTAAAAGCATATTTTATACCTACTTCAGGAGAAATAGCTCCGGCGGCGAGAACTTTAAAACCAATCCAGGGTTCTTTAAGTGTAGACATAAACCGGATAGTCTCTTCCGGATCATAGTCGAAAATATTATCTTTCCATGGACCCGCATTCTGTGCTGACCAGTAATCATGACTGTGACATGTTTTTACCCAGAAATCAGGTTTCAACCCATATTCAACACAAACTTTTATTGCCTCAATTCTATGTGCACCGATCCCGGCAGGTTTTCCGTGACTTCTTATTTCTTCAAGCCCCTTGCGAATCAGCTCCATACGTTGTGCAACGGTTTTACCCGTTCCATCTTCATATTTCTCATTTGTCCAGCGATCGGTAATTTCTCCCTGGCAATAAAGGGCATCGAAATCAGCAGCAAGCGACATGGCGATTCCTTTCTGAAAATCGAGGCCGATACCGCAGTCTGAAAAGAACTTCATCTTACTCCGGAATTCATGCTTGTATTTCTGAAAGATCCTGCCCTGCTGAGGGTTAGAAATAATGGCATTGATACCACATTTTTCACCAAGAGTAAGAGTTTGTACTATCTTTTCGTCAGTATGATAGGTCTTTACCAGTTTTGAAACATAGATCAGGTCGCGTGCATGTGCCCATCCTCCGATTAAGTTACCCCCCAATAAAAGCCTGCTAAGTTCAAGATGTGCCGGGTTACCTACTTTGTCAGTATATTTGATTACTCCTTTTGGGACTTGTCCTTTAAGATCTTTGAGTGTTGAGTAATTGAATTTAAGAAGAGTTGCGCCGGAGTTGGCGTCAATACCTTCAACCTTTAGCAGTTTTTCTTCAAAGCTATCCCATTTCTTTTTCCTGTAAAAGGCATAAGCAAATGCACCAATTGCAGGCAGAGATATCAGATCTCTTATCGCTTCGCGACGTTCAATTCTCCTTTTAGTGTCAACTGGCAAATCCGGCACCGGTTTTCTGGCCTTTTCTTCTCTCCATCGGCAATAGAGTCGGTCGAGGCCGTACAGGTAGCCGGGAGGGAGAAAAATAAAAGCAGTTAAAACAAAAAGTTCGATAAGGTTTTTATTTATCCATAGATAGTTTCCATCTACAGGTACTCCCATCATATAACCGGGGATTGGAGGATAGGCAACAAAATAGAAAAAAAGCAAAAGAACGCCTGCGGCACTTGCCCATCGGGTAAGTAATCCAAAGATCAGTGCGATCCCAATAAGTGTCATACCCCAGATATTCAAAAAGTCGACTACCGAAATTATACCGGAATATCCTGCCATCCAGTGAAAAACAGGAGCAAAAATCCATTTAGATCCTGCAAGGTAAGATGCTGAGCTCCAGTTTTCGGCAATCACTTTTGTCACACCCTCATAAAGAAAGTGCCAGCCAATTAGAATACGGATTAAAACGAAAAGATATAAATGAACCGGACTATCTGATTTTGATTGCATATTCTTTAAGGTTAATTAGATAAGTAACTAATTCAGGTTAGCAGTTTATTTTCTCTGAAAGATATGAAAATAGGAATTAACAATCTGACGGGAGTAAACAAAATGATTGAATAAAATTATTATTTTTACCGCTCATAAGGGTTGTTAGCTCAGTTGGTTTAGAGCATTACCTTGACAGGGTAGGGGTCACCGGTTCGATTCCAGTACAACCCACGGTGACAAACAAATAAAGCCTCGATACATAACAATGTCGAGGCTCTTTTGTTTGTATCTAGTTTTTCGCTGGCGGTACAGAAAAGGACCACTTAATTTTTTCA
>Ga0209226_10001440_pt1 | contig 10791 bp, 5 predicted proteins | sample BarGraNGADG00212_2_FD_184497 | JGI IMG/M metagenome (GOLD analysis project Ga0209226, IMG submission 184497) | Arctic peat soil microbial communities from Barrow, Alaska, USA - Barrow Graham LP Ref core NGADG0011-212 (SPAdes) (version 2) | ecosystem: Environmental > Terrestrial > Soil > Wetlands...
ACCAGATTGCCTTGATTCTGCCCAAAGCCTGGCAATATCCTGAATTTACCGTTTCAAGGATCCGCTATACCAATTTCGAGATCACCAGCCAGGGTTTCCGGGAGACCCAGTGGTCACAAAAACAAACATTTGAAACGATCGATAACCAGGAAGGTTCTATTGAGATCTATTACCTAAAAGCATTTCCCCCTTCCTACGAAGGGCCTTTCCTAGAAGAAGAACGGCACCTCATCATCAACCTCGCCAATATCATTGCAGGTTACCTGAACAGCGTCAAAGGGAAAGCCATCCTGAGAAAAACGATTGAAAAGGAATCAACAGTCGTTAAAAAAGGATCCTCCGAATCGACCAAATACAGCCGCCAGCTTTTGCAAACGTTCCTCAACCGGAACAATTATAACCGGGATCTTTACCACGATCTCATGCCTTTCAAAGTCAAGGAGATCCTGCTGGTTGCCAACCTGTACGATGCCTACAGCATTGAAAAGGAAGGCCGTTTCTCGGAACATGTGCTGGGCGAATTTTACCAGCTCAGCCTGAGCACGATGCCCCGTATTACCGGGGTTTCTTCATCGGATGAGGTATTTGAACAACTTGAAACCAAGCATTATGATCTTGTCATCATCATGATGGGAGTAGAGAAGCAGTTCCCGGTTGAACTGAGTAAAAAGATCAAAGAGAAGTACCAGTATATTCCCGTCTTCACACTGCTTAATAGCAACACGGATATTGCCTTGTTCGAATCTGAACCGGAAAAGCTTACCTGGATTGACCGTGTGTTTGTGTGGAACGGCGATTCCAAGATCTTCTTCGCCATGATCAATTACCTGGAGGACAAGATAAATGTAGAGAATGATACCAGCATCGGGATGGTTCGTGTGATCCTGCTCGTAGAAGATTCCCCGAAATACTATTCGTTGTACCTTCCGAATCTATACAACATCGTTCTTGAACAAACCAAACATATCATCGAAGATGTCACGACCGATGAACTCTACCGGATCCTCCGGTTAAAAGCCCGGCCCAAGATCCTGCTTGCCTCCACCTACGAGGAGGCAATGTATATCTTCGGAAAATACAAGGATTTCATCCTCTGCCTGATCTCAGATGTAAAATTTAAAAAAGACGGTAAACTCAACAACACTGCAGGATTCAGCCTGGTGAAACAAACCCGGAAAGAGATCAGGGAACTCCCCATCGTGCTGCAGTCGTCAAATGATGAGAATGCCAACCAGGCTTATGAACTGAAAACTACATTCATCAATAAAAACTCGGAAACTCTTTTGCTTGATTTCAAGAGTTTCATTACGCATTACCTGGGTTTCGGGAATTTTATTTACCGCGATAACGAAGGCCGCCAGATCGCCGTGGCCAAATCGCTGAAGGAATTTGAAGATCTTTTGCGAACCATCCCGGAGGAATCGTTGTTGTACCATGCCCGTAAAGATCATTTCTCCTTATGGCTCATGGCCCGGGGTGAAATCCAGGTGGCCAAGATCCTCAACCCGGCCAAGGTGACCGATTTCAAAGATCCTGAAAGCCTTCGCGAATACCTCATCAGTGTGATCCTGAATTTCCGGAATGAACAAAATATCGGGAAAGTCATTCCATTCGAGGAATCAGCAATTACCGATGAACATAACATCCTGACGCTTACCGAAGGTGCATTGGGAGGAAAGGGACGCGGACTGGCATTCATCAATACGCTGATCTACAATTACGACTTTTCCCAGTACATTCCGAATATTAACATCCGGACACCTAAAACATCCATCATCGGCACGGATGAGTTTGAATATTTTCTTGATCGCAACAAACTCCGGGAACGGGCTGTGTTTGAAGAGAATTATAATCAGATCAAGGAATGGTTCCTTGAAGGCAAACTTACAGATACCCTGATCCGGAAACTCAAACTGATCATTAAAGCCATCACAAAACCATTGGCTATACGGTCATCCGGGCTTTTTGAGGACTCCCTAAACCAGCCTTTTGCCGGGATCTTTGAAACGTACCTCATACCCAATATTCATCCGGATCCAAATGTTCGCCTTGAACAGTTGATGAATGCAATTAAACTTGTCTATGCATCGGTCTATTCCAAAACTGCAAAAGGATACATCGAAGCCATCAATTACAAGATCGAACAGGAGAAAATGGCCGTAGTCATCCAGGAAGTAGTAGGTAATCATTTTGAGGATGTTTTTTACCCGCACATCAGCGGTGTTGCCCTGTCCTATAATTACTACCCGTTTGCCCATATGAAACCGGAAGAAGGGTTTGCAGTGGCAGCGCTTGGCTTGGGAAGATACGTGGTGGAAGGGGAACGCGCATACCGTTTTGCTCCTCAATACCCGAACCTCGAGATCAATTCGCCTGTCGATCAATGCAAGGGCTCACAAGTCAGCTTTTATGCCGTTGACCTGAAAAAGGAAGATGTCAACCTCCTCGAAGGAGAAGATGCCGGTTTGCGGAAACTCGATATAGAAGATGCCGAACGCCATGGAAGCCTGAAACATTGTGCTTCCGTGTTTTCCTTTGACAACAACCGCATCACTCCTGGATTAAGTGCTGCCGGACCCAGGGTGGTGAATTTCGCAGATATCCTCAAATACAATTATATTCCTCTGGCAAAGACCATCGAAGTTGTGCTGGATGTTGTAAAAGAAGCACTGGGTTCGCCTGTAGAGATCGAATTTGCGGTTGACCTGAATAAGGATGATGACAATAAGGCTTCATTTTATGTCCTTCAGATAAAACCATTGATCGGTAATGCTACGGATTATAACATAGATATGGAGAAGATCCGGGAAGAAGACATTCTTCTCTATTCCGAAAAGGAGATGGGCAACGGGATGATGGATAATATCAGGGATGTGGTTTTTGTTGATCCGGATACGTTCGATAAATCGAACACCCTTGCGATGGCCGACGAAATGGATAAAATCAATGCTGAGATGATCCGGGAAAACCGGAATTATATCCTGATCGGCCCGGGACGCTGGGGTACACGTGACCGCTGGATCGGTGTGCCGGTAACCTGGCCCCAGATCTCCCATGCAAAAGTGATCGTGGAGACCAGCATGGAAGGTTTTCCACTCGATGCATCTTCCGGATCGCATTTCTTTCACAACGTGACTTCCATGAATGTCGGGTATTTCTGTATTCAGCCGGAATTTTCAAAAAGTTTCATCCGGTATGATATTTTAAAGGCACAGAAAAATCTTCGTAAGACACAATATTTTAACATTGCAAAGTTTGAAAAACCCCTCACCGTTAAAATGGATGGAAAAAAACGAATATCAGTGATCACTTTTGAAAACTGAAAATATTTTTATACTTAAAACTTAACACTTAAAACTTAACACTTCACTATGCGAATTGCACGATTCAACATTGCTCAAAACAGTACAGAATTGGATCCGGTCAACCTTGAACTGATCGATCCGCTGATCCGGAAATACAAAGGGAAAAAAGGAAACATGATCCCTTTGCTCCAGGGAACACAGGAGATATATGGTTACCTGCCGCGTATGGCATTTGAAAAGATCGCCAGTGATACCGGGCTGAACCTGAGCGAAATGTTTGGGGTGGCGACCTTTTATTCCCAGTTTCGCCTGAAACCGGTTGGAAAGCACATCATCAAGGTCTGTCATGGCACTGCCTGTCATGTTCAGAATGCAAAAGAAATTTCGGAGGCATTGGAAGAGGCACTGAAGATCAGGGATGGTGAAACCACCGAAGATCGTTTCTATACGCTGGAATCGGTAGCCTGCTTGGGATGCTGTTCACTGGCGCCGGTGATGATGGTCAGGGACCAGACCTATGGAAAACTGACCGGCAACGAGGCAACGAAAATCGTTAAGAACATCAGGATCACAGAAAACAATTAGCCATTAGCTATTCGCCGTTCGCTAAAAAAATTGTCCGAATGCTTGACAGGCAGCGAACAGCGAATAGCGAACAGCAAACTGCATAAATCGAGGGGAAACCAACTAATTATCGCCAAGACATACTGTAAAATCTATGACAAAAACTACTGTTACCGTCGGGCTTGGAAGCTGTGGAATAGCTGCAGGCGCAGGCAAGACGTATGAGAAGATCAAAGCAATGAAAGAAACCGAGAAACTGGATTTCAACCTTAAAAAGACCAGTTGCATCGGCATGTGCTATCGTGAACCCCTGGTTGAGATCAGGGATGAATCGGGGACCTATATTTATGGCGACGTTACAGAAGGTCGGGCCATCGAGGTGATCGAAAAACACATCAACCAGAAAGATCCGATCCGCGATTACATCGTTTACAGCGATCTGTTCGATGCCCCTGAAAACAATTTCCTCGACTCCCAGGTGAAGATCGTATTACGGAACTGCGGCTATATGGATCCGGAATCCATAGAAGAATACGAAGCCCGCGAAGGTTACAAAGCCATCGGCAAGATCGCCACCAGGAAAATAGCCAGAATGGAAGTGATACAGACGATCCTCGATTCCGGTATCCGTGGCCGTGGTGGCGGAGGTTTCCCTACCGGTTTGAAATGGAAATTCGCCAATGCTAATAAATCTGCAGAAAAATATGTGATCTGCAATGCAGATGAAGGCGACCCTGGTGCATTCATGGACCGGTCTGTCCTGGAAGGTGATCCACATTCGGTGCTGGAAGGAATGATCATCGCAGCCTATGCGATAGAGGCTACGCAGGGGGTGATCTATTGCCGTGCAGAATATCCCCTGGCCATAAAACGGCTCAATATTGCACTGAAACAGGCCAGGGATAAAGGTTACCTGGGGAAGAATATTTTCGGGATCGATGGATTTGATTTTGATATTTACATCAAGGAAGGAGCAGGCGCTTTTGTATGCGGCGAAGAAACTGCCCTGATCGCTTCGGTGGAAGGCGAGCGCGGGATGCCCCGCAAACGTCCTCCATTCCCGGCTGCATCGGGTTTGTGGAAGAAACCTACCAACATCAACAACGTTGAAACCTTCGCCAATATTCCCTGGATCATCATGAACGGCGCCGCAGCTTTTGCTGCCTATGGAACCGAGAAGAGCAAGGGAACCAAGGTATTCGCCCTTGCAGGTAAGGTAAGTCATTCGGGACTGGTGGAGGTACCCATGGGTATGACCATCCGGGATGTCATCTTTAAGCTGGGTGGCGGTATCAAGAAAGATAAAAAGTTCAAGGCTGTCCAGATGGGAGGACCTTCCGGCGGCTGTATCCCTGAATATCTTGCCGACACTATCGTGGATTATGACTCGGTGAATGCTACCGGGGCCATCATGGGCTCAGGGGGTATGGTTGTGATGGATGAAACCACCTGCATGGTGGACGTGGCAAAGTTTTTCCTCGATTTCACCCGTAAAGAATCCTGCGGCAAATGTACCTTCTGCCGGATGGGAACCATGCGCATGCTGGAGATCCTCGAACGGATCACCGATGGCAAGGGCGTAGAAGGCGATCTTGAAAAACTTGAGGAACTGGCATACCAGATCAAGGATAATTCACTATGCGGCCTGGGGCAGACTGCTCCGAATCCGGTACTCACAACGATCAAGTATTTCCGGGATGAATACGAGGCACACATCTTCCATAAAAAATGTCCTGCAAAGGTTTGCCGGCCGTTGCTGACCTATACAGTGGATCAGGAGAAATGCACAGGATGCCTGGTCTGCCTGAAGAATTGCCCGGTTAAAGCCATTACCGGTGAACGTAAACAACCTCATTTTATCAACCAGGATATTTGCACCCAATGCGGCGTATGCTTCTCAAAGTGCAAATTTGAATCGATCGTTTTATCCTGACAATTCATTAAATCCAACAAAACCTGTAAAATATTTTCCGACGATGACAGAAACGTTCTTTAACATCATACTCGATGGCAATATTGTAAAAGGGAACCCCGGCGAAACCATCCTGGAACTCTCCCGACGACATGGTATCGAAATACCCACCCTCTGTACCGACGACCGCCTGGAACCTTTCACATCCTGCTATGTTTGCGTGGTGGAAGTGGAAGGCATGCGTGGCCACCAGCCGGCCTGTTCCACTAAGGTCACCGAAGGAATGAAGATCATCACCGACAACGAAGGCATCCGTAAGTCAAGGAAAATGGCGCTTGAACTTATGCTTTCCAACCACTATGCCGATTGCATAGGGCCCTGTAAGCAGACCTGCCCTGCAGGAGTGGATGTTCAGGGTTATATTTCACTTATTGAAAAAGGTCTGTACAACGATGCCGTTGCACTGATTAAGGAAACGAACCCGCTCCCGGCCATCTGCGGACGGGTATGCGTTCGCCCGTGTGAAGCAGAATGCCGCAGGAACCTGCTCGGGGAAAATGCACCGGTCGGTATCGACTACCTCAAACGCTTTGCTTCAGACATTGACCTGGCATCGGATACGAAATTTGTCCCTGAGAAAAAATCCTCCACCGGCAAGAAAGTTGCCATCATCGGGGCAGGCCCCGGGGGCTTGTCTGCCGCTTATTTCCTCCAGATCGAGGGACACCAGGCTGACATTTTTGAAGCCTCTGAAAAGTCCGGCGGCTGGCTGCGTTACGGGATACCCGAATACCGCCTTCCGAACGACATTGTGGATAAAGAAGTAAAGAATATCACCGATCTTGGTGTGAATATCCATTACAATAAAAAACTCGGAGAAAACCTCAGCTATAAAGAACTGAAAGAAAAATACCAGGCTACTATCCTCACAATCGGCTCCCAGCGCGGGACCGGGATCGGCTGCGAAGGCGATGATGCTGAAAATGTTTTTTCGGGAATTGATTTTCTCCGGAACATGGAGGCAACGGGCCAGCGTTACGATTTCACGGGGAAGACCATTGCGGTAATCGGCGGAGGTAATACAGCCATGGATTGCTGCAGGACCTCTATCCGATGTAATGCGAAAAAGGTTTATGTGATCTACCGGAGAACGGAAAAGGAAATGCCCGCCAACCCCATCGAGATCCATGAATCAAAATTGGAAGGAGTGGAATATTTGTTCCTGACCTTACCCAATAAAGTAAACAAAGATGTGGACGGGAAACTCAAAACCATAACCTGTATCCGAATGGAGCTGGGGGAACCCGATGCATCCGGCAGGAGACGTCCGATACCGGTTGAGGGATCAGAATTCACTATCGAAGTTGATTATGCACTCGCCGCCATCGGACAAAAAACCGATGTGAATTTTATCGACGACATCAATGCATCTGCAGAAGGCGGGAGCCTGCAGATCAACAAGTGGGGCGATATCGATGCAAAGAAAGATACACTTCAAACCGGAATCCCTTCAGTTTTTGCAGCCGGCGACGGTGTTACCGGCCCCGCTACCATTATCGAAGCCATCGCACAGGCCAGGATTGCTTCCACCAGTGCCAATCAATACCTGATGAATTTACCGATCGAACCAGTGAAGAAACACTTTACCAGCCGCAGGGATAATTTCAAGAAACAAGTTCCCGAGGATTACGCAGACCGGTTCGGGAAACAGTTTCGGGAAGAAATGCCCACCCTGGCGCCGGATCAACGGTTCAATTTCGATGAAGTGGAACTGGGTTATGAATCGGAAACCATTGCAAAACAGGAAACCCAACGCTGCCTTGAATGTGGTTGCGTGGCATTTTTCGATTGCGACCTGCAGAAATATTCAACCACCTATAACGCCAACCAGAAAGGGTTTACCGGCGAATTCAAAGAATACAATTTGGATTTCCGGCATCCCTACATCGAGATCGATAACAATAAATGCATCCTTTGCGGACGGTGTATCCGTATCTGCCGGGAAGTGGTGGGCGCCAACGCACTGGGATTCATCAACCGGGGTTTTGATACATTTGTCGCACCCAGCATGGGCGAAGCACTCCAGGATACATTCTGCGAATCCTGCGGGATGTGCCTTTCTACCTGCCCCACCGGCGCCATGACAGAAAATGTGTTGTTCAAACCAGGCCCGGTAAAAACTGAGGAAGTCGAAACCATATGCAACTATTGCTCGGTGGGATGTTCCATTATCCTGAATCACCGGAATGGCTTTGTGATGAAAGTGACCGGAAATAAAGGACCGGTAAATCAAGATGGAAACCTGTGTAAATATCCCAAATTCGGATATCAGTACTTAAACGACCCCGCACGCATCACTAAACCGATGTTGAAGGTGGACGGTGAATTCCAGGCGGTCAGTTTCGAAAAAGCTTTTTCGCTGCTCAAGGAAAAGATCACATCGGTTAAACCGGACGAAAATGCTTTCTTTGCCGGCGCTCGCCTCTCAAACGAAGAAATGTACCTGATCCAGAAACTGGCAAGGGCTGCTGCAAAAACGAACAACATCTCCAGTTTTCATTACCTGGGAAGGGGAGATGCTTACCGGTCGAACTGTGAGCTTAATGTCCCGATGGGGAATATCAACGAAGCGAGCAAGATCTTCCTCCTGGGAACGGAAATCAACCAGGATCATGCAGTAACAGGGTTCCTCGTGCACAATGCGCGCCATCTGAAAAAGATCCCGGTTTCATTGATTTCGGTTAAAGAAAAAAATTCAATGGAGCATAAGGTGGATGAGGTTGTGAAGATCGGCTCATACTACCATTTTATCAAGGCCGTAAACCATTACCTGCTCACAAAAGGCATGGAAAACAGCCTGTTCCTGAACGACCGGACTGCCGGATATGAAGATTACAAAGCAGCTTTGCTTAAAGAGAACTACGACCGGTTGGTGGAATTATCCGGGATTTCAGGGAAAGAAATGATTGCACAGTTTGCTGAAGATTATAACAGGCAAATGAATGCGATCCTCATCTTCTCTGAGAAAGAGATCTCTTCGGCAGCATCAACGGAATTGTTTATCCTGGCGATGATAACCGGGAAACTGGGAAAGACCGCCAATGGCATCATCTCCCTGAAAGAGAAAAACAATTCACAGGGATTGTTTGATATGGGGATTACGCCGGATGCCGGCCCGGGCGGACAATCCATGAAAGATCTTGTTTTCATTAAATCGCTGGAAGAAACATGGCAGACGAAGACACTTCCCCAGGCCGTTCCGGATATGCTGAAACTGCTTTCAGGTAAAGCGATCCGCAATTTGTTTATTTTCGGTGAAGATCCCGTTGGATGTGCAACCTCTGAGGAACCAAAAGAATGGATCCGGAATGCAGATTTCGTGATGGTTCAGGATTATTTCATGACCTCCACCGCTGCAGAAGCCGACCTTATTATACCGGCAACCTTCCCGGCCGAGACAGGTGGAAGTTATACCAATGCACAGAAGGTGATCCAGGAATTTGATGCCCTCATGAAACCGAAAACGGAAATGACAAACCTTGGACAACTGTCGGGGATACTGAAAAAATTCGGATTTGTCTCACTGTCCTCACCGAAAGATGTATTCATGGAATTTATCTCGTTGTTGCCTCAGAATAAGGATCATTCAAAACTTTTATTCAATGCAACCGGCGAAGATGATTTCAACCGTATCTTTGATTATGGATGCGATGCGGTAGTGAAGCGTTTCGAAGAAGATTTTGAAAATGCATTCGCGGAGAAGTGATACCCAGCAAGGGGTGAATAAAAAGATTACAAGTTGAGCGGAATTGCAAATTCCGCTCAACGGTATAAATTAAAATTCAGCCTAATGCGCTCGGCGGAGTTTGTAACTCCGCCGCAAAATCAGACTTTTTGGACAACTCCAAGGGGTTGAGTTAACAAGATATAATTTAAACAGGTAACCAATAAACAAATGAAAAAATTTAATAGTGTAGAAGATATCCTGGATTTTGCGATCAGGGCGGAACAGGAAGCAGTGGATTTTTATTCGGATCTTGCTGCAAGGTCGAAGAATAACCAGATTAAAAAAGTATTCCAGGAGTTTGCCGGTGAAGAGATGAAGCACAAATCACGTTTACTGGGGATTAAGGATGAGAAAACCCTGAAACTGTCCGGCGAAACGGTAAGGGATATGAAGATCGCCGATTACCTTGTGGATGTGACGCCAAAACCTGATATGCCTTATGCTGATGCGCTCATCCTGGCGATGAAAAAAGAGAAGAAAGCTTTCCGGCTTTACTCATTCCTGTCGGAAGAAACCAGCGATCCGGTAATGAAAAGCCTATTCCTGAACCTGGCACTGGAGGAGTCGAGGCATAAACTCAGGTTTGAAATTGAATATGATGAGTATATCCTGAAGGAAAACTAATTTCCAAAATCCTTTCTTAATTTATGCACGATGAATTTGTCAATGGGGAAGGTGAATTCCGCTTCTGTTAATTCCATGATTGGGATCCACCTGAAACATTGTACACCATCCACCACTTCGGGGAAATCGAATTTTTTATCGGTAGTCTTAAAAGGATATGGTTTTTTTGCCTGTACCAGGTAATACACGTTGATCAGCTGTGATTCGACCGGCAATAGCTTGGAAGCAAGAAAAAAATCAGTGGTATAGTAGTGTAAGATGTTGCCGATCTCCATGTTGAGTTCTTCCATGAATTCCCTTTTCAGGCAGTCGATCGTCCCTTCACCATAGATAAGTCCGCCTCCGGGGAACTTCGTCATGAATATTCCCAGGCGGAATTCATCGGTCACCAGGATCCTTCCTTCGTTGATCAGGAATCCGTATACACGGATATTGAACCTTTTATTTTCCATCATTGATCCTTTTTGGTTGCCCTTGTCATTTCCCTCTTCCCTGGTGGGCCGGGCAGTTTCTCCAGGCTAAACCCGGCGGCTTTTAACGCTCTTGTCACCGATCCTTTCACAGAATAGGTAACAAGAAAGGAGTCTTCTTTCATCGAT
>Ga0209226_10001442_pt1 | contig 10788 bp, 13 predicted proteins | sample BarGraNGADG00212_2_FD_184497 | JGI IMG/M metagenome (GOLD analysis project Ga0209226, IMG submission 184497) | Arctic peat soil microbial communities from Barrow, Alaska, USA - Barrow Graham LP Ref core NGADG0011-212 (SPAdes) (version 2) | ecosystem: Environmental > Terrestrial > Soil >...
TCCTGCTGGATAATAACTCCCTGTATCTGGTATCGGGTATTCATCTGGGATTCGAACTTTACCTCGATCTCAAAATCTATATTACTGGCATTCTGCATGATCCTCGGGGCATTGTTTACAATCCAAACATCATGGTCTAAGCCTCTTGGAATCGAAATATTTAAGAATGCATTCCTGGTACCTGCACCAACAATGGAAAATGATGCATCATTTCGTGGATTTATGATTGTCCAGAGGGATGTGTTAAGAGCTGGAGCACTGAAATCATCCGAGACAATAACCAATGGTGGTTTGTTCGTGAAGTTCAGGTTTAGCATATTCTGACCCTGGATCATGATATTCTGGGAGGCTGGAGTGACATTGGTCCATTCTGGTTTCAGTTCTTCAGATACAGTGTATGTACCGTTTAATAGGTTCGGGAAATTGTAGGAGCCAGTACCATCAGTTAATGTGCTTATCTGTATTGATGAATTCCTTATTGTGATATTCCATCCAGCAATTCCTTTACCGTCACTGGCATTGATCTTGTACCCAGAGACGTTATAGGTATGGATTACAGGCTGGTTCCTGAATGTCACGGATACGTCCTGGCCTGAGATCGTAATATCCTGGGATAAGGGAGTGGTATTTGTCCAATCAGGCTTGAGTGCTTCAGATACAGTGTATGTACCGTTTAACAGGTTCGGGAAATTGTAGGAACCCGTAATACCGGTTAATGTGCTTATCTGTATCGTGGAATTTCTTAGTGTGATATTCCAGTTCGAAAGTCCGCTGCCGTCACTTTCATTGATCTTGTAACCTGAAATAGTATAGGTATGAATTACTGGCCTGTTCGTGAAGTTTAAGTTAAGCCTGTCCTGGCCTGAGATCGTAATATCCTGGGATAAGGGAGTGGTGTTTGTCCAATCGGGCTTGAGTGCTTCAGATACAGTGTATGTACCGTTTAACAGGTTAGGGAAATTGTAAGAACCCGTAACACCGGTTAATGTACTTATCTGCATCGTGGAATTTCTTAGTGTGATATTCCAGTTCGAAAGTCCGCTGCCGTCACTTCCATTGATCTTGTAACCTGAAATAGTATAGGTATGAATTACTGGCCTGTTCGTGAAGTTTAAGTTAAGCCTGTCCTGGCCTGAGATCGTAATATCCTGGGATAAGGGAGTGGTGTTTGTCCAATCAGGCTTGAGTGCTTCAGATACAGTGTATGTACCGTTTAACAGGTTCGGGAAATTGTAGGAACCCGTAACACCGGTTAATGTGCTTATCTGCATCGTGGAATTTCGTAGTGTGATATTCCAGTTCGAAAGTCCGCTGCCGTCACTTCCATTGATCTTGTAACCTGAAATAGTATAGGTATGGATTATTTGCTGGTTGGTGAAGTTCTCGTTCTGTTTATCCTGACCTGAGATGATGATCTCACGGGAAAGGGGAGTGACGTTCGTCCAGTCGGATTGCAGTTCTTCTGTTATTATATATGTGCCATTCAATAGGTTCTCGAACTTGTAGAAGCCTGTATTGTCGGTTAATATGCTTGATCCCATGGTGAGATTTGAGATTGTGATGTTCCAGCCGGACATTCCAGTGCTGTCGCTGTTATTGATCTTATAGCCTGAAACGTTGTAGGTATAATCGATCGGTGCATTCGAGAAGTTTACCGATATGTTCTCCCCTGCGCTCGTGATATTCTGGGTGGATGGAGAGACATTCGTCCAGTCTGGCCTCAATTCTTCAGATACGGTATAATTGCCGTTAACAAGGTCGTTGACTTCATAGTAACCTGTTGCGTTAGTTGATGTGGTTATAGACCAAATCGTTTCATTCATTATTGTGATATTCCAGCCTGAGATTCCAGAGCCGTCACTGTTATTTATCTTGTAACCGGAAATTGAAAATCCCGACACTGATGCTGATGCTACCAATATCAATAACATTCCAATTACAAATTTCGTTTTCCATCCTGTTTTTTTGACCATAGACTTCACCTTTAATTATTATTCAAGTTCAATTTTTGAGAGTTAATTCTTTATCAACTTAGTACCATATATATATATTACGGGTATAAAATAAAATTATCATTATAATCACAATTATAATGTTATCATCATAATTAAAAAGGAACTAATTCAGTCCTCATCAGCGTTTTCCAGATAAAAGTACACAGCTTTTAAAAGTGCTTCCTTTACATGAGCTTCTTTGGTTTTCATTTTTTCCCTCATAGTATTTCTATATGTGCAACATTTGCGCATATACATAATAGAAATATGTAGTATATAAAATGTTAGCATCATTTGCACAACACAGCAATTATTCAAAACCCTTCCATTCCTGCAGCTTACGGCATCTCCTTAAATGGATCAAAAGCCAGATACGCCTATTGTTCCCAGCTTATTTAGCAATATGGCAGCTTTTGACTAAACCCCCGAGTTTTTTCTGCCCAAATATCGAATATATGGCAATAAGAAGACTAACAATTCCAATAACATTAAGCCCTAGAATTTCAATTATCGTTACCATTTAATCTTCAAATGCTTTTAATGATACTTATATTTAATCTTTAAGATTTAATGTGTTGCATATAATTTTTGTTAGATGCAGCTTGGTGAGAGGATGGGTCCGGGAAGGAGAGAGGACCACTGAGAATAAATACTACAATCTTATTGTAAAATTGTAGCATCCTCCAGGAAGGACCGCCGAGATCATCCAGAGGCCCTTAAGTCCGGGGTTTTGATAACTGCAAACGATGGAATAAAAAGCAATTATGCGATTTGCATCTCATTTGATTTAAATATGAGGATATCAGAGAAACTGGTGTCTGGAGTAGTAGAAAAATACTGTCCATAATCTTCTTCATACTGGTCAGCAAAAAAAGTATCTAGCTGATCCCAATCTACTTTTACATTTATATTCTTTTTTCGAGACGTCATAATTGCACTCTGTGGGTTGTTTTTTTTAGAGAATAAAGCACCTAAAGGCTCTAAACCCATTATCAAGAAATAATTAAATCATATTTCATTGATGAATTGCGTTTTTTAAACCTTGATGATCAATAATGTTAATTTAGCCGCGCCGTATTAATAGTTTACGAACCGATAGAATGCAAACTCATAAACTATCTTACGGGTGAAAAATATGAACAAAAAAACGGATATTCATATAAATGAAGATATCTTAAAAAATACTACGAAATGTAACAAATATTTTTCCTGCTTGTCGGGTAGAAATAACCTTTGTAAGGTTGAACTTAATGTCGATGATAAAATACATTTCGTGAAATGCATAAACGATGAACCCTGTAATTACAGGATATCGTTTGGTTATTCTTTTATTTGCCTATGTCCCGTAAGAAAAGAAGTCTTTAATCGCTATGGAGTCTGATCTTAATCGTGATACCCCGCAGCTCTGCTGCGATTGGGCGCTTCATTTTTTAAGAAAAAACAGAATGAAACTTTTTGATACTACAATTATAGTATCAAATCTACATAAACACATATAAAAATATTTTATGTGCTAAGTATGATGATAATTATAACATTTAAATTGATATTTTAAAAGCAATAGATTTATATCAGTACGAGCCATATCTAATTTGGTGGTGAAAATTGTGGATTTAGTAGAATTAAAATGCTCTAATTGTAATAAACTAATATATATTCAGCATGACCGACTCAGGGAAAAAAATTTTTGCACCCTCGGTTGTCTATTTAAGGATAATTCAAAAAATGATTTTCTCAGTGCCTCAGCAAATTTTAACGAGGGGAGAGGTTGGGGAGCCGGGGAAGGAGAGGGGAGCCTTAGAGAATAAATACTACATTTTTATCACAAAATTGTACTATCAAGTTTCTATAGGATATATCTTTTATATGATTTATCGGTACAACGAAAAGAGGAGGGGATGACCACAAGAAAGAGGAAATTTCTTGTAGCCATTGATCATTTCACAATTCTATCCTTTTTTTATCATCTTATTTTTCCCTTTGAACAAAAGGGGGGGGGGAAGTAGCATGGAGGAGGGTATATGGTGGAGACCCATTATTGTGCAACTTCCTCACAATTATACAATATATTACTAATAGTACTTAAATATTGTGCAACAAAATAACATATAATCATTTCCTTACAAAAATAGCATGATGAAACTTTTTGACCGCATAAACAAAGATATATCTTAAAAATTATGCCTTAATACTATTATCCCGTTTATATTGCCTATTCAAAGGTAGAATCCATAGGAACTCATGTGCGTTCGTGCCTCATATCGAATCCTGGGGGACTTCTACCGACATGGAGAATGCGGATCTTCAGGGATGTATGCAGCCAGGTGAAAGGTTGGTTATATCTCATCTAAGCCGTGTTATTAAACGCATCCCTGTGGGACATTACGCGAAGCCCTAAAGTCCTGCAAAGTCTATTTCCTTATTACCTACCAAACCCTTAAGACAATTGGCCGTCTCGTGACTTTGCTAGCATCCACAAGCGGATTGCGGCGCATACGCCTTGTTCTTTTACTTTGCTTTCGCTGATTTCTCTTCCGCAGTTCTTAAATTCCATACGTTTTTTTGCAGTCGCCATAGATTTTTTCTTAAATATTTACAAACATATAAGAGTAGGTGTTATAAAAGTGTGAAATTGCTCGTCTGGGAGCTTTTTTGACACTACAATTTTACCATAATATTGTACTATTTCACCTTCTTTTTACATGAAAATTGATCAAAAAGACCAGATAACAGCCCTTAAATACTACAAAAACTATTAAATTGTATTGTGGTAAAGAAAACAGAATTTTACAGGCTTCTTAAGCCTTCGGAAGTTTTAAAGATTGAATCAGAGATCAAAAACTCAGATCTTAGAATGAGCTTTAAAACGGCAGTTAATACCGGGATGAGATACAAAGAGCTGCAATTATTTGCAGAGCATCCAGAATGGTTTAATTATAACAGGAAGATCATAATCATTCCCAAACATTACACCAAGACAAAGGACGAGCGCAAAGTAAACCTAACCCCTCAATTTTCAGAGCTGCTTTATTATTTCCTTCATGGTGGACATAGATTAAAGTATTCAGTATATCAGTCATGGAGCGCAAATTTAAGGCGATGGGCTGCTCTTGCAGGTGTGGAACACCCGGAGGACCTAAGCGCAGGATCCACGCGAAAGGCCTGGGAGTCATGGTTAATAGAATCGGCCTGGCCTCTCAGTCGAATCCTGGCTTCCCAGGGACATGACATGAACACATCAATGAAGCATTATTACAATAACGATGTAACTCCGGAAGAACGCATCAACATGAAAGAAATGACGCAGGGATGGGGTTAGAGCATGACAGATATGATTCCGAAAGACTATGCTATTCTTCTTAGCGATATCAAGCAGCGTATCCGCTCTGCTCAGTATGAGGCACTGAAAGCTGTTAATAAAGAAATGATCTCCCTCTATTGGGATATCGGTCAGATGATCGTTGAAAGACAGAAAGGAAAAACCTGGGGAAAATCCGTGGTCGAGCAATTGGCGAAGGATCTTCAGATCGAATTCCCAGGGAGTCAAGGTTTTTCGTCCAGAAATATCTGGAGAATGCGCAGCTTCTATCTTATTTATAAGGTCAATCCAAAACTGCCACCATTGGTGGCAGAAATTGGCTGGACACACAACTACATCATTTTAGAAAAGTGCAAAGACAATCTGGAACGTGAATTTTATATCCGTATGACACGGAAATTTGGCTGGTCTAAGAGCGTCCTGATTCACCAGATAGAGAACCAATCTTATGAAAAAACCCTGCTTAACCAGACTAATTTTGAGCAAAACCTGCCTGCTGAAATACGCAACCAGGCAAAACTTGCAGTCAAAGACGAATACACTTTCGACTTCCTCGAACTTGGTGATGAATACAGCGAACGCCAGCTTGAACAGGCAGTACTTGCGAGGATCGAGCTATTCTTACGTGAAATGGGCGGGGTTTTTTCATTTGTGGGCAGCCAGTATCGTCTTGAAATTAGTGATAAGGAATATTTCATTGACCTTTTACTGTTTCACCGCCGCCTGAGGTGCCTCGTCGCGATTGAACTGAAGGTTGGAGAGTTCATTCCAGAGTATGTCGGAAAGATGCAGTTTTATCTTGCTGTGCTTGATGATAAGATCAGGATGGAAGGTGAAAATTCATCCATTGGGATCATACTCTGTAAATCTAAAGATAAAACCATTAGTGGAATACGCTCTCAAAGAATCGAAAAAGCCTATAGGCATTGGTGGATATCGCATTGTTACAACTCTACCAAAGGATTTACGGGATCAACTTCCTGCGCCGGAGCAGATCGCCAAGCTGCTTGGGGATGTGGAGTGATGGTGATAATAAAATCACAGAAAATGGCTCAGTAATAACGGTAGATCCGGAATAACAAAATGCTCATAGAAGTTTGTTTTTGTGTCAATTTCTTATCATTTTAAGTCCGCTGATGTGGTTTTTTTTAAATATTGAAATACCAATAGCAACAGCCACATTATAATAAAACAACACGCAGTGCCATATTATTCACACCAAAGTTTATATACCAGGATGAATGATTCTACTCAAAGACAACAAATCGTTGTCGGGGTATGAACTAATTATGACAGAAATAAGAAATTTTGTATTAAGGGAAAAGAATGGAAAAGAGGAAGGAGTATTTACAGGCCACCAGCCACGCCAGGCAGCTTTAAAAGCAGCTAATCGCAGCAAAGGAACAAAATCAAAGCCAGTCGAATTAAGATTAAGAGAGAGAGGCACCAAGAAGATTCATATTTATAAGGGCTGGAAAGAAGTCGTTGCAGCTCCAAAGAACAAACCAAAATGGATGCCGGCAAAGATCAACAAGCCAAATGTAAAGAAGGTAAGTGTAGAGCTGCTTGAGAAAGTTTAATTGTTTTTATATTTTTTTCACTACCTAAATTCATAATGCAATTGAGATGAAAACCTCGCACGCACGGTTTGTTTGATACACATTCTTTTTTTATCTTCAAGCAAAAGCCATCGAATCCTTGGGTATTTTTACCTTTTACTCTCATTGAAAGAAATCTACAGTCCACGCAATAATTCACTATTTCTCCTACACGCTAATTACTCGTTAATACAAATCTTGGCTCGCGTAAATAATTTTCGATTCATATCGAACTATTAGATTTTCTTGTAATACCTGAAATAGACAAGCTGGGTGAGAAGTTAGAGGTGCGGGAAGGGAAAACATTAATAAACAGATACGAGCGGGCGGGGAGTGGGAGTGGTGGTATTTAAAAAAATTCCGACCGCTCGTTATACATAACAATGATTATTATGATATAAATACTTTTCACCTTAGAAACATCAACATCATCATTTTTCAGTGGTGTAAGTATCTCTCGATGCTCCAGAGTCGGTGATTATAGTTCCAGTGGAACTATCACACACATATCAGGCCGAGGAAATAATCTAAACGGCTTCATTGAGAACTTATCTTTTGTTAGGCTTACAGTAATGTCGTCACAAGCTGGTGAAAATAAAGAGATCTTTGAATGATTGGGCTGAGTTGCGCTGAGTTCAACTCTGGCAGTTTTTGATTATCCCCCGAAAAATTGAAGCATAGTATATATAGTATGTAGCCGTCTACGTATACGTAGTATAAAGGGATTATAAAAACATGAATATTTTTTGTATCACAAATAATAAAGGCGGTGTTGCTAAAACCACCAGTGCAGTAAACCTTGCATACGCCCTGGCAAATAACGGCTATAAAATCTTAATGATTGATACCGATCCACAATGTAATTCTACTTACTCTTTACTTGGAAATCTTGACCAGTCAAAAACACTTTTTGAAATCCTTCTAGATAATTTACCCATTGAACAAACAATTATTCCGACAAAACACAAAAACCTGTTTGTTGTTCCCTGCTCAATTAATTTAAGCGCAGCAGATTTAATGCTGGCTTCAGCACATGGGCGGGAACGAAAATTAGAACGAGCAATCAGACCGATAAAAGATTTATATGATTTTATTATCATTGATACTCCCCCACACCTGGGCGTTTTGACAATCAATGCCCTCATTGCCTGTACTGATGTCTTAATTCCTTTCTCGCTGACTACCTACTCACTTATCGGTGTCGGTATTCTACAAAAGACCATTCAAGAACTTAGGGATAATCTTGATGTGAAATTGCCGATTTTGGGGGTTTTCGCCTGTCTGGATGATCACACAAATATCAATAAAAATGTTCTGAATGCCATTAAGGACATGTTTAAAGAAAAAGTATTCAAGACTGTTATTCCGAGAAATGTTGCGCTTGAGGAAGCGCATAATCTAACTACCTCTATTTTTGATTATCAGCCAACGAGTAAAGGCGCCAGGGCGTATGAAGATTTAGCCAAAGAAATATTAGAACGGGTGAAACTGACTTATGGCAAATAAAAAAACATTTATCAATCCACTCACCAGATCAAGCGAAGAAGATCTGAATATTCCATCAACCCCACCACCTTCGGTAACGCCTACATTAACTGGCAATACTCCTGCCCCGAATGAGTATCCATCACTCAGGAAACGAGGTAATAAAGCCTTTGAAAAAACGCATGAGCGTTTTACCGGTTGGATGGATAAACAATTAAAGAAACAATTTGTAAACCTTGCTCAAAAGAAAGGCGTTTCGAAAGCATCTCTCTTGAATGAAGCGATTGCAGACCTTCTAGGAAAACACATGCAGAAGTAAGGGTTTACTTCTACGTTTATGTATATGTGTACGTAAACGTTTACGTTTTTTTACTTGCATAATATTTCTTATTTTTCTTCACAAACTGAAGCGTAAAAGAGTGGACGTAGACGTATACGTTGATGTTTCATACCCAGATCAGATCCTAGCTCAGTGAGAGGGTTGGGGTGCGGGGAAGGGAGAGAGGAAACTGAATATAATATGGTTGGAAGGAGATGATTTACAATACTTTTGGAAACGATTATATTTACTTAATACCCAATAAACGGGCAATGAAACAATCAACAATACAAAAAAAATGCTGTTATATGGATAGAGATTGCACATCTGCTTGTGTAGCATACAGTGCTGCAAGCGAATTTAGCGAAGGTGCTAAACAAATGGGTATGAATAGTTTGAATTGTATGCGCCTTCTTTTGGACCTTACTGAATTGATGGAAAGAGTGGACTCCGATGATTTCGATGAGGAAGACGAGGACATAATTTAAAAAGGAAAGATTCCCAATAGCTTTGACCGTTTGTTCATATTAAATAATCAAGGTACATTTTCCGAATGCAGGATGATCCATAAGGTCCATAGGTATACGATTTGAATAACACGTAATACCCGGTAGAGAGTTTCTTTATACAAAATCTACATGTGCCCCTTTCCTCCTGCTTTACGATTTTGGGTTTTTCAAACTGAAGAGGTGATGCTTCCGGAGTCACCAAATAGGTTTTTTCAGTTAACTGCAAAAGTTTCTCTTTTTGGGTGGCCTCCAGGATTTCATCGATTATGTTGTAGTCTTTTGAGATCAAATTGTAAAGCAAATCACGTATTTCAATCAGTTTTAATTCGATGGCGCCAAGAGCGGAAATTAACTTAAGTCCAGCATCTATTTTTGAGGACAATTCTCACTTCCGATAAACCATGCGTCATTTAAAAAATTCTGTTATGTCGAAATAAACCGTTTTGTTGGTTCCATCTTTTAGTTCTATGTCTAATTTATCGTATCGCCTATCCTCTTTACCAATTAATGACTGCTCCTTCTTTTCCCAATCAAGACCACGCTGCCCAAACTTTTCAGATAAATATCGGTTTTCGGCTTTTATTCCCTCTCCGGAATTTGAGGCTTCGTGTATGACAACAGCAGTTTCCAAACTGTCACCGATATGGTCATTGTGCATAACCATCGTTCCTAAGTTAGTTTCCCTCTTTTTTTTTCTAAAAATATCAAAAAGTCCCATGTCCATTCCTCTATTAAATTGTCAATCGGTTTCTTATGCAAATTAATTATTAATCAGTCCTATGATATATTATTATTGTTCATTTGTAGGATTTCGGCCTCTTTGCTTCTTTCTGAATCCTGGGGTCTTCTACCGACATGGAGAATGGAGAGCTGTAAGCAGCTTGGTGAAGGGTTTAGGTCCGGAGAAGAGATGACGGAGAAGAGCTTCATAATCATTGAAGCTTTTCAGGTGAGATTTTAAACAAGCACCGTAACCGCTCCCATTGCCAGGGCCTGTTCAACCCATTCCTTATCCTTCATCACAAACACTATCTTTTCTCGAAGGGGATAATTATCTACTGAATTCTTGAGAAGTTCACTATATTTCTGGTACTTACCGATTTCAACGGTATAAGGCACAGTATCTTCAATTAAATTTGGATCATAGCCTTTCATATCCAGGATTTTCATCACTTTATTTCTTTCACCAGCTGTTGCCATCTTGAATCGATATCGAGCCTTATCATAGAATGGCTCAAGCTCCCTGAATAACTCAGGTTCATCAAAGAAATGCTTGAAATAATACGCTCCGCTGATCTTGAAAATGTTGATAAGAGGCCGTTTATTTGTCACATCGAAAGAGGGCATGAGTATTTTCTAAGGTCTATTAGCGCTATGATCATGATTCAAGATTTCCACTTGAAATCTATGTGTGTTACCATTTAGGATATAATTATCTTGTAACCCGCCTTTCCCACCTTCAGTTACAATTAGTTCGTAATGTTATATCTGAATAGTATCACACAATGCTGTTTTTCCTCAGATTATTCTATAGATTTCTTATAACTATTACGGTCAATTTTTA
>Ga0209226_10001445_pt1 | contig 10755 bp, 13 predicted proteins | sample BarGraNGADG00212_2_FD_184497 | JGI IMG/M metagenome (GOLD analysis project Ga0209226, IMG submission 184497) | Arctic peat soil microbial communities from Barrow, Alaska, USA - Barrow Graham LP Ref core NGADG0011-212 (SPAdes) (version 2) | ecosystem: Environmental > Terrestrial > Soil >...
ATCGTGCAGGCAGAGGCAGAAAAAGTGACGGAGCAAGGGATAATCGGAAGAGTGGAAGGATCATGAGCCCGAACGACTGTCTTTTCTGCGAGCTCGTCCGAAGCGGCTCGCACATCCGCCAGGCCGACGGCTTCGTCGCTTTCGAAGACATCAATCCCAAGGCCGAGGTGCACATCCTGATCGTGCCCGAGCGGCATATCGACACCTTCCGCCAGATCGGCGAACTCCCGCCCGAGGAGGCGCTGCGGATGCTCGTATTCATTGCCGATACGGCGCGAGCGCTCAGCCTCGAGGATTACCGCGTGCTCTGTACTGTCGGGTCGAGCGCCGGCCAGACCGTCTTCCATCTGCACTGGCACCTGCTCGGCGGGCGCGATCTGGGCGGCCGGCTGCCGGCGCTGGCGCTTGCCGAAGCCGAGGGGGAGGACTGAGGTGATCCAGCGAATCGAGCATCAGCTCACCGATGCCATCCGCGCCCAGGACGAGCTTCGCAGGGACACGCTTCGCCTGATCCTCGCCGCGCTGCGTTCCGCCGAGAAGACGCTGCTTCGTCCGCTCTCGAGCGATGAGGAGCTGCAGGTGCTGCAGCGCGAGCGCAAGCGAAGGGTCGAGGCCGCCGAGGCTTTCCGGGCCGGTGATCGCCCCGAGCGAGCCGCGCGCGAGGAGGCGGAGCTGAAGGTGCTGGAGGAGTTCATGCCGCCGCCGCTCTCCCAGGAGGAGCTGGAGGAGATCGTCGACAACGCCGTTGCCGGGGTCGGTGCGACGAACATGCGCGATCTGGGGCGAGTCATGGCCGACGTCATGCCGCAGGTCTCGGGCCGCGCCGACGGCTCGGTCGTCTCGCAGTTGGTGCGCGAAGCGCTGGCCTAGCCGGAGCCCGGCGCTAGGACGCGGCGTTTGGTGACAAGCGAGCTGCCCTCGGCAAGGAACGGGCGCCTGGTCGAGCGCCTACACTGACTCCCGTATGCAGGATGTTCTGACTATCTCCAACGAAGCCGCGGCCGAGCTGGCCGGCGTCTCCGACAGCGTGCTCGAAGCTCTGCGCGAACGGCTCGGTTGCACGATCAGGCTGCGCGGTAACCGGCTTACGCTCGAGGGCGCCAAAGAGGAGGTCGAGCAGGCGCGCAGCGTCGTCGAAGAGATCGTCGGGCTGGTCGAGGACGGTCAAGAGATCGGGCCGGACACCGTAGGCGCAGTGCTGGGGGCGCTGGGCCAGTCCGCCGACGTGCGCGAGGTCTTCGAGGAGGTCGTCTGGCGCCATCGTGGCAAGAAGATCACGCCCAAGACCGTCAATCAGAAGCTTTACGTCGACGCCATCCGCTCTCGCACTGTCACCTTCGGCATCGGTCCCGCGGGCACGGGCAAGACCTACCTGGCCATGGCTCTGGCCGTCGCTGCGCTCAGCGAAGGGCAGGTCGGGCGCATCATTCTCACTCGCCCCGCGGTCGAGGCCGGCGAGCGGCTCGGCTTCCTTCCCGGCGACCTGCTGGCCAAGGTCGACCCCTACCTGCGTCCGCTCTTCGACGCTCTCTACGACATGCTCGACGCCGAGCAACTGAACGCCTATATCGAGCGCGGCACGATCGAGGTCGCGCCGCTGGCCTTCATGCGCGGGCGCACCCTCAACGACTCCTTCATCATCCTCGACGAGGCCCAGAACACCACCCCCGAGCAGATGCAGATGTTCCTGACCCGGCTCGGCTTCGGCTCGCGCATCGTCGTCACCGGCGACATTACTCAGGTCGACCTGCCCAAGGAGCAGGCCTCGGGCCTGATCCAGGTGCAGCAGATCCTGGCCAACATCGAGGGCATCGCCTTCGTTCGCTTCGGGCACGAGGACGTCGTTCGCCACAAGCTGGTGCAGCGGATCGTCGAGGCCTACAAGCGTCACGTCGAGGCGACGGGCGCCGAGCGGCGCCGTTAGTTGTGCCCCTTCAAGCAATACATTCCGGCTTCTGGCCCGCTATCACGCGGCGCGCTGCCGCGTCTTCAGTCGCGCTCGTACTATCCAGTACGAACGCTCCCTGCGTCCTTGCATCGCTTGGTGCTAGCGACCCAGAAACTCGGGAGCATCACTTGAAGGGGCACTGATCGCGATGGTCGAGATAGAGATCGACAACAGAAGCGGCGCCGAGATCGACGAGCAAGCGGCCGTCGTGCTCGCCCGGGCGCTACTGGAAGCAGAGGGCGTCGAGGAGGGCGAGCTGGGGCTCGGCTTTGTGGCGGGCGAGGAGATCCGCGCGCTCAAGCGCGAGCACCTGGCGATCGATGAGCTAACCGACGTGCTCTCCTTCCCAATTGACGGGCTGGACGATCTGCCGGACGGTCTTCCGCGCCAGCTCGGCGATGTCGTTATCTGTCCGCAAGTGGTGGGTGCCGAATGGCGCCGGCCACTCGCGCACGGGCTCCTGCACCTGCTCGGCTACGAGCACGGGCCCGAGATGGAGGAGCGGGAAGACCGCTACATGCTTCGATGAGCCCTCGTTCTCGCAACTCGCTCATCGACAGCTTCAACTTCGCCTTCCAGGGTGTCATTCACGCTGTTCGGACGCAGCGCAACATGCGCATTCACCTGCTCATCGCGGTCGTTGTGATGATCGCCGCGATCGCTGTCGGTGTCACACAGGAAGAGCTGATAGCGCTCATCCTGGTGATTGCTTTCGTGCTCATCACGGAGATGGTCAATAGCGCACTGGAGTCTGCGATCGATGTCGCAACCACGAGCTTCGATCCGATGGCCAAGCTGGCCAAGGACACGGCCGCCGGCGCCGTTCTGATCTCGACCGTCACCGCCGCCGCGGTCGGCTTTCTGATCTTCGACGATCGCATCGCCAACCCGAGCACGCACCTGGTAGATCGAGTCGAACGGGCACCTGTTTATCTGACGATTGTCGCGCTGATCGTCACGACGATGATCGTGATCGCGACCAAGGCGCTGACTCACCGAGGAACGCCGCTCCGCGGCGGCCTACCTTCCGGTCATGCGGCGCTTGCCTTTGCGGCCTGGACGGCGGTCACCTCTTTGGTCTCCAACGGCCAGCACCGTTTCCTGGTCTCCTCGCTGGCTCTGGTGATGGCGATTTTAGTGGCCCAGACGCGAGTCGAGGCCGGTTTCCACTCCGCGCTCGAGGTCGCCTACGGCGCCGTTCTCGGTTCTCTGGTGATGCTCGCCTTCTTCCAGGTGTTCACGTGAGTAAGAACTCGAATCAAAAAGAAGCACTCCGCCGCGTGGCCGCGCTCGGCGGCGCGCTGCGTCGGCTCTCCGAGCCGCGTCCTCAGTCGCGCCCGTATCTCCGCCGATACGAACGCTCCCTGCGTCCTAGCATCGCATCCACCGATCGCACCCAGTCGGCGGGTGTTCATTTTGCTCCGAGTCCAAAAAGCAGAGCGTCGTGAAAAGCGGCTTCATCGCTATCGCCGGGCGTCCCAACGTGGGTAAGTCCACGCTCGTCAACGCGCTCTGTGGCGGCAAGGTCGCGATCGTCTCGGACAAGCCGCAAACGACGAGGCGGCGCATCTTCGGAATCGCCAACGGCCCCGATTACCAGCTCGTGCTGGTCGACATGCCGGGCTTCCAGCGCCCGCTAGACCCCCTGACCGAGCGCATGCAGCGCACCGTCTCCGGCGCCTTCGAGGACGCGGACGCCGTCATCTTCATGCTCTCCTCGCAAGAGAGGATCGGCGCCGGCGATCGCTTCATCGCCAAGACGGTGTTCGCGCTCGGCGTACCGGTGGTGGTCGTGCTGAACAAGGTCGACCAGCAGAAGCCGGGCCACATCGCCGCGCAGATGAAGACGGCCGCCGAGCTCGGCAACTTCCATGCTCTTCATCCGATCAGCGCCAAGACCGGTGACGGCGTGCCCGAGTTGCGCGACGAACTGCTCGGGCTGCTTTCCGAGGGTGTCGCCTACTTTCCGCGTGACGTCATCACCGACATGCCGCTGGAGATGCGTCTGGCCGAGCTGGTACGCGAGAAGGCGCTTGCTCTGACGCGCGACGAGGTTCCACACTCACTTTCGGTGGAGGTGGAGGAGATCACCGAGCGCGTTATCAGGGCGCGCATCATGGTCGAGACCGAGTCGCAGAAGCAGATTCTGGTCGGTCGGGCCGGGCGGATGGTCAAGGAGATCGGTGTACAGGCGCGGCCCGAGGTCGAGCAGCTGGTCGGGCACCGCGTTTATCTCGACCTCACGGTCAAGGTCGAGCCGCGCTGGCGCCGTGACCAGGCGACGCTCGAGCGGCTGGGAATTTAGGAACTCGTATCGAATTAGCAGTCAGCCGCCCTTGATTCAGGTAGGCGAAGATGCGAGCTTTTGGAAAGGAGCGCTAGGCATGCAAACGATCTTGGTGGCGACCGACGGTTCGCCCTGTGGGCAGCGGGCCGAAGATGAGGGAGTGAGCCTGGCTGTCGCCACCGGTGCCCGTTTGATCTTTTTGCATGTCCAGCCCGTGGTTGACCCCGCTCGCTCCCGTCCGGGTGCGCTGAGCGAGGAGACCGACGAGTCGCATGCCCTGCTCGATTATGCCCTGGCGAAGGCGATTGCAGCGGGCGTCGAGGCAGAGGTCGAGATCGTCGAGGGAAATGCCGCGCGCGAAATTGTCGATGCCGCGCGACTGCGTGGTGCCGACGTCATCGTCGTCGGCTCGCGCGGGCTCGGCAAGCTCTCGGGCATGTTCCTGGGCAGCGTCTCACGCGACGTGCTGAACGAGACCGACCGGCCGGTACTGATCGTCAAGGAACAGAAAGCGACCTAGGCGTTCTTCTTCAGCTGCGCTAGCGCCCGCTCGTAAACGCCGCGTATTTCCTCGTCGAGGAAGACGAAGCGCACCTTCTCGATCAACGGCAGCCGTATCAGCGCATCTGCCGTCGCGGTCAGGGCGACCGGTGCGGCCAACTGCGCCGGGTAGCCGTAGGCGCCGGTGGAGATGGCGGGGAAGGAGACCGTACGGCAGCCGTGCTCGCGCGCCAGCTCGAGCGCCCGTTCGTGGCAGGAAGCGAGGAGCAGCTCCTCTTCGGCGCCGCCGCCTCGCCAAATCGGGCCGACGGCGTGGATGACGAAGCGCGCCGGCAGCTTGCCGGCGCCGGTGATCACCGCCTCGCCCGGCTCGCAATGGCCGATCTTGCGGCACTCGGCCATGATCTCGGGGCCACCAGCGCGATGGATCGCTCCGTCCACTCCGCCGCCGCCGCGCAGTTCGGCGTTGGCCGCGTTGACGATCGCATCGACGTGCTCTTGCGTGATGTCGCCGAGCGCCAGCTCGATTCGCGTGAACCCATTGGGAGGTATCGGATCGTTTTGCATCTCGGGCTAGGAGAAGTCTCTTCTCCGCTGGGGCGAGATTCAAGTCGCATCGTTTCCGCCCCGGGGTCGCCGCTTGTCGCCTAAGAGCGGGTGGGACGAGACGTTAGCCTCGCCCCACCTTTTGGCGTCAACCGGCTCCTACCACCTGGGGTAGAAAGCGGCGTAGCTGGCGATAAGAGCCGCCATTCCGATCAACGTGATCAGACGCATACGCATAGTCGTCCTCCTCTCATCAGTCACGTTTTGAGTTGACTTTTCCATCACGCCTACCTCTGGGCAAGTATCTCTCGTTGACTTACCCGGGGACAAGCCCCAGAATTCGTTAGCGGATGGCGGAAGACGAGAGCACAGCGAAGCGCGGAGAAGAGACAGTCGGAGAGCGCGTCCGCCGTCTCCGAGTTGAGAAGGGGCTCACTCAAAGCGCTCTGAGCAGCCCGGGGCTGACCGCCGCTCAGATCTCGCGAATCGAGTCGGGAAAGCGCCAGCCTTCGCTGCGAGCGATCCGCCGCATCGCGCGCAAGCTCAGCGTCTCTCTCGACTATCTGGAAACCGGCGCCGATCTCAGCACTAGAGAAGAGCTCGACCTCTCGCTTGCGGACGCCGAGTTGCGGCTTCGGCTCGACCCGAACGGCCAAGCCGTGGAGCGCGACTTGCGTACCCTCGTCACCCTCTCGCGACGGGAGGGGGAAAGCGAGCTTGTCGCACGAGCGCAAGCGACGCTCGCGATGGCTCTCACCAGCTGGGGACGCATAGGCGAGGCGATCGAGAATTTCGAACGAGCGCTCGAGCACCCACTCGTGAAGCCGGACGTCTTCCCCGATTTATATGCTGCCCTTGCGCACGCCTACTGTGTACTCGGCCGGCTGGAGGACGCGCTGGCCCTGTGCGAGCATTCTCTCGCCGAAGCCAAGGACACGGCCTCGAGAACCATCCTCGCCACGGAGATGAGCCAGACGCTTTGTGACATCGGCGACTTCGAGCGGGCCGAGCACATCCTCGAGGAGTTCGACGGCGACCTGGGGAACGCGGATCCGTACGCGAGAGCGAGGATCCACTGGTCGCTCGCCCGCTTGGCGACCGCGCGAGACGATCGCGCGCTTGCTCTCAGACACCTCCGAACGGCGATCTCGATCCTGAAGGACACGGAGGACACCCTGCGGCTTGCCCGCGCCCACATGTTCTGCGCCAGCGTTCTTCTTTGGGGCGGAAGGACGAGAGGCGTCGCCAATCATCTGCAGACTGCTCGTGCTCTCCTACCCCTTCATGCCGAAGCGGACGACCGCGGGATCCTGAGAGGCTATGAGGCGCTTCTCGCCGCGCGCCAGAGGCGAAACGAGGAAGCGGAGGAAGCCGCAGACAAGGCCCTCTCTCTTCTCTCGGAGAAGACGTTCGAGCAGGCGGCGGCTCTCTACGCAAAGGCTTTGGTACTCAAGGCGAGATACGAGTATGAAATCGCCGACGAGATGTTCGTGAGAGTGCTCGAGCTGGCGGAAACGAGCAAGCTCTGGCGCGAGGCGGCCGTGGTCTCCCTCGACCGCGCCGAAACGCTTCGCTGGGCTGGAAAGCCGCAGGAATCGGAGCTTGTCAGGCAGCAAGCCGGCGACTACGCCTCTCGCATCGGCAGCAAAGCGCCGGCGAGCGCCCGGGCCGACGACGGTCTCGGGTAAGCGTGCCGCCCGCGAGTTAGCGGGCCAGACGAGAAGGCGTTCCGGCCCGCATTTCGTCCTTCCGGTTCACGCATACGAGGGGTTCGAAGCTCAAGGGAGATCCGGTACGCTCCAAGCATGCGCTACCGCACGCTAGGCCGCACAGGGCTCGAAGTATCGGAGATCGGCTTCGGCACCTGGGGAGTGGGCGCTGACGCCTGGAAGGGCGGCACCGACGCCGACTCGTTGGCCGCGATGGAGCGCGCGATCGAGCTCGGCGTCAACTTCCTCGACACGGCCATCGTCTACGGCTCCGGTCACAGCGAGAAGCTGGTCGGGCAGATCAAGCGCGTGCACCCCGAGGTGATGATCGCCACCAAGGTCAATCCCGCCAACTGGGAGTGGCCGGCCAGCGACAAGACCCCGGCCGATGAAGCCTTCTCGGCCGCGCACGTAGTTGCGCGCACCGAGGAGAGCCTGCGCAACCTCGCCGTCGAAGTGATCGACGTGCAGCAGTTCCACGTCTGGTCGGATGCCTGGGTCGGCAACGGCAGCTGGCTGGAGGGAATCGAGCAGCTCAAGCGCGAGGGCAAGATCCGCTTTTTCGGCGTCTCGGTCAACGACGCCCAGCCCGACTCGGTGCTGAAGCTGGTCGAGACCGGCCTGGTCGACAGCGTGCAGGTGATCTACAACATCTTCGACCAGGCGCCCGAGGACAATCTCTTCCCGGCCTGCGAACGGAACGACGTCGGCATCATCGTCCGCGTCCCCTTCGACGAGGGCGCGCTCACCGGCAAGGTCACACCGGACACGGTCTTCGCAGAGGGCGACTTCCGCGCCGACTACTTCAAGGACAACCGCAAGGTCGAGGTCTGGCAGGCCGTGAACAAGATCGCGGCCGATCTGGACATCCCGCTCGAGTGGCTACCCGAGATCGCGCTTCGCTTCTGCCTGGTTCCCGACGTCGTCTCGACCGTCATCCCCGGCATGCGCTCGATCGCGCACGTCGAATCGAACGTCGCCGCGGGCGACGCGGGCCTGCTCACGCCCGATCAGATCGAGATTCTGCGCGCGCACCGCTGGGTGCACGACTGGTACCACTGAGCCTGGCCTAACCGGCTCCCATCGCTATCCCGCCGGGGGCAGGCATTCGCAACCGGCGCGAACGATCGTCAGCGGGCAGCGGGCGTGGTGCGCGCACTGCTGGCTGACCGAGCCCAGCATCAACTCGCGGAAGCCGCCGCGGCCGCGTGAGCCGATCACCAGCAGCTCGGCCCCTGCCGACTCCTCGACCAGCACATTCGCCGGCTGTCCCTCGCGCACTACCGACTCGATCTCCACGTCACCGGACTCTTCCTTAACCACCTTCAGCGCCTCTGCCAGCACGTCTTCCGCCGCAGCCTCGGAATCCTCCGCCAGAGTGGGAGGAGGGGGAGCCCAGCCGGCTCCGTAGGCCGCCAGCGGCACGTGCCAGACGACGACGATGCGCAGCTTCGCCTTGCGGACGCGAGTCTCGTTGAGCGCGAACCTGAGTGCCGAGTGCGAGCACTTCGAGCCGTCCACTCCGACGACGATCATCCTGGCGTCCCCTTCCCGTGAAGAGCTGTCTACCCTGAGTCTCTCTCCGCAGCGCGCCGCGGGCAAGCGTTCTCCTCCGCAGCAAGTGCTAGAAAACGGGCCGATGAGGCGGCCAGGATTCCGTTGGACGGCAGCCGGTGCGCAGACCCAGCCCTCCTTCCGCTCATCCGTCTCAACGATCAGCCCGGCGTTTCGGGCACAGATGACCTCCTGGCACCAGGGCTGCCCGGTTTCGGTCTCCGATCTGCGCCTCGTCCGCGTCAGCTTCTGGGGCTTCGACGGCCGCGCCCACTCCGGCAGGCTGATCGTGCAGCGCAGTTACACGAGCCCCGTCGTAACGGCGCTGCGGACTCTCTACTTCAAGCGCTTCCCGATCAGAGGCATGCGTCCGGTTGAGGCCTACGGCTCCAGCGACGAGCGCTCGATGGCGGCCGACAACAGCTCAGCCTTTAACTGCCGCAGCGTTACCGGCTCCAGCTTCTGGTCGGAGCACGCCTACGGCCGCGCTATCGACATCAACCCGCTCGAGAACCCCAAAGTTCGCCAGGGTGTCGTCTCGCCGCCGGGCGGGCGCGCCTACCTCGATCGCAGCAAGTGGAAGAAGGGGATGATCCAGCCGGGTGACAAGGTCGTGAGCGGCTTCGAGACGGTCGGCTGGAAGTGGGGCGGTTACTGGCACTCGCTCCAGGATTACCAGCACTTTTCCTGGAACGGGCAGTAAGAACCTTCCGAGGCTTTCCCGCCGGCGAATAAAGCGGTCTGATCGCTCAGCACGAGCCCACGCGAATGGGCGCTCATGCTCTTCTGCCGTGAGTGAGCCTTTGACGTAACGCTGATCGGCGAGGGTGTCTAGTGCCTGATCGAGTTCGGTCACCCTGGGCGCAGTTTCCTACTCTTGAGCGTACAAAAAAGCCGCTATTTGCGGACTTTTCCACACGGCAGGAGGAAGGGGGGGCGACTTATGGCAGAGCCGCCCCACGCCACCCGAAACCGGAGCAGTTGGCTCAGGTGGTGATAGCGCTGGCGGGAGTCGAACCCGCTTCTCGAGCTTATGAGGCTCGCATAGTTGCCGCTTCTACCTCAGCGCAAATCGCAGTAAAGCCTGGTCTCCGGACGCCACTAGTTGTGGCTGACGCTCAGCCTCATCGGCATGTCGCCCCCCAGGTTGCCGTCGCCCGCGATGAGATAGCCGTCCTGCGCTGGCGCCCACTTGTAGACGCGGAGCGAGAATGTGTGCCGCCCCCGGCTCGGCGCCCGCTTCCCCTCGAGCACATCCCGTAGCGTGAGTGGCGCGAATTGGTTGAGGCCAGTGTTGTGGGCACCGTAAAACCCTATGCGGGAGAGCGGCGTCCCATCTTTGTAGAGCACGAACGCGATCCCGTTGTTCGGATCGCTCGGATCAGGGATGAGGTTGACGTATTCCACGCTGAACTCAAACTTCACAGCCCTACCGTCGTACCACGCCTTTGGCAGGGCGAGGATCGTCTGAGGTGCGCTGGGCGAGCCGGTGATGCGAATACGCTCGTATCCAGCAGCGTGGGCAATCTCCGCAGATTGCCAACGCGGCTTGCTCTTGGTGGCCGCCGCTGTTTTGGTCGAGAGACACACGGGCGTCAGCAGCGCCGCCAGCATGACGGCGATAAACACAGGGACCAGTTTCATGTTGCCCTCCTTCGTCGCAGCTTTGGATGCTTACAGTGGTACACGAACTCGAAGCACTCCAGGCATATCCGTCTCTCGGAGTTGGCGCCGTAGCAGTAGGCGAACTTCCGGCAGTCGGGGTTCGCGCAGGCGCAGCGCCCGGCAACGGGAAAGCGCTTGCCGTTCCCTGACACCCACGCTGCGCGTACGGCCGTCTCGCCGCCGGTTACTTCGATCGCCTCCTGTTGAGAAACCGGCCGAACGCCAGGTGGCGCTCGGCGAAGTACTCGCTCCAGGATTACCAGCACTTCTCCTGGAACGGGCAGTAAGAAACTTCCGAGGCTTTCCCGCCGGCGAATAAAGCGGTCTGATCGCTCAGCACGAGCCCGCGCGAATGGTTACCAAACTGGTGCTTTCTCGTGCGTGTTTTCTCGCTACCGTTCCCCGCCCCGTGGGAGGGTGGGGGGTGGTGGATGGGGAAAAGGCGCCCCCGGACTCCGCGAAGTGCATCCGAGCCCGTGATTACCTAGCCAGTCGCCTTGGCGTCGATCGCCACGGCCAGCCCGCGCATCAGTGCTTCTCGCGCG
>Ga0209226_10001449_pt1 | contig 10741 bp, 6 predicted proteins | sample BarGraNGADG00212_2_FD_184497 | JGI IMG/M metagenome (GOLD analysis project Ga0209226, IMG submission 184497) | Arctic peat soil microbial communities from Barrow, Alaska, USA - Barrow Graham LP Ref core NGADG0011-212 (SPAdes) (version 2) | ecosystem: Environmental > Terrestrial > Soil > Wetlands...
CTCGAGACATTCTACGGCGTAGGCTCAGGGGTTCCGAATAGATGGCAGATCGTCGCCGTTCCGACCCTGCCCCTCGACCTCGACATCATCGACATCGCCGACACAGTAGGGGATCTCTTCAAAAACCTCGTGCAGGATGCGATTGATGATCTCCTAAAATCGGCCGGGGCGCCAGATTGGGCGATTGACCTCATTAACGGGATCCTTGGAGGGATAGACCATATCATCCAGGTAATCCTCGATATCCCGGACGACATAGGAGAGTGGCTCATCGATATGATCAGCCAGATTGGAATATTCAAATCGCTGCTTAACGATCTATATGACTACATTGCCGTCAAAATCCCAGCAGCGTTGGAAATCGAGGATCCCTTCCAGGTTCTGGAAAAAGATGGCATCTTGATTCCGGTGAAGATTCCAATCGAGTTCATCGGGGTCAATGTTAATTCTCATGAGATAGTGATTGAAGGAGATGTGGGGAATTAATCATGAAACCTATACTGAACAAATTCATGCTCAGGCAGGCCACAATCGACAGTGGTTCCCTGGCCGTCATGAGCTCGATCATACATGTAATTGCAGAACAGGGTGAATACCGGGGCATAGTGTTTCTCGGGGAACAGAAGGTGGGGAAGTTCGCCCTAAAAGTAATTGACTACACAGAGGGTTCACAGGCAGATGCGGTCCCCCCCAAACAAACTAATATCGATCTCGCTGCCCTCGACAACTCAGCAGGAGCAAAGGGAGATAAGGGCTCTACCTCCTTTACACTGCGGACAGGTGGCCAGGTAGTCTTCTACGTTTCGACAGGCTCTAAGGAATATGCCGTTGAGATTTACCGCCTGGAAAAGCAGAAAGAACCCATAAAGGTGTTCGACAGCCGGGTGCTTGGACAGGGAGATATCTTCGTAGCCCATGTGATGCGGCCAGGAAGCTACGCAATCCGGAATGTTAAAGGAGAAGGCCGTGCACACCTGAAAGTCGAATACCCGGAACGTGGGAAACTCGCACTGAATATTGATCCCGTGATGGTAGAATGCAGTAACGGGACCATGAATCCAGATGAGGTGAAAGTCCAGTCCGTGCAGGCTGTGATGTTCAGCTGTACACAGGAATCTCGGATAACAATCGAACTGAAAATTCCCGAAGACCGGCCACGGCCCGGCCCATCTCCCGCCACCCTTGCTTCCATGCAGAAGAAAGAGAAGATTGGTGAGGCAGGACAGAAAGCGATTCTCCGGAAGATCCGGTTCTTCGGCTGAACATAAATGGAATGGTCCTGTTTTTCCTGGAGATTCCAGGGACCTGGCGTGTCAGGGATTGTCTTTGCAATAAGAACTTTTACTGGCAATCGCCAGACATTCCGAACAAGGAAATCAAGCCAGATACCTTATCCAAGGAAAGGCTGCGGGCAGGTCATAATATTCGAGACTATACTTTCTCAAAAAATCCGACCAATTAGAGCGTACCCGGTCCGCAGTCCGCCTAACTATTTTGTGATGCTTTCTTCCAGTTTGTAATTAATGCATCTGGTAATTCATTCTCACCTGTCCTTTGGCATGGGTGCATCGAGAAATTCGGAATAAGCCATTCGGAGCGGTCCACAACTGTTACATGCGTCGTGCCCGGAAGCACAGCGAGCTGTGACTACGGGAGACCAGCAAGATCGCCTGCCATGCAACCCCCGAGCAGCCGGAACATCTCTACGGCGTGTTCCGGAAGGACGATATCGGAGTCGCCTATTATTTCCAGGGTGGGCGCCTTGATTGACGGAATCGCCTCAGCAAGCAAGTTCGTGATATGCAGGTTCAGTTGTTTTACCTTTTCGACTAGCGTGGGCCATTCTTCCGGATTCGGCGCTACCCGGGCATATTCCTCCTGCCAGAGGGTCAGCCAGATTTTCGGGTTTCAGGTTCTCCATTCCTGCAATGAGCCGGGGGAGAAAACCGCTATTGTTGTAGGTAACCGAAGCGACCACGAGTTGGCGCACCAAGTCCGAGTACTGGGTAGCGATATGCATGGCGATTCCGGCTCCCATGCTAAGCCGAAAATGTCAGCTTCCTTGATATTGAGCTTCCGGGGAAAAAATCCAGGTGATACGATTTTCGTCTGAAAACTCAAATTTTACGTATTGCTTCCAGACATTTCTTTGCCTCTCTCAGGGGATAGTCCCTGTAATTTGAGTTGGATTTAAATATTGCAATTCTCAACAGGCCGTAAGCCATGTAAAACGGGATGGCTCTGTTTATTGCACGGAATTCTTCTTCATCTTTGCTGTAATGTTTAAGAAAATGGTGGATATAAGGCTCTGCATCCCGGCTCGATCCTTTCCGCGCAAAATAGTATTTTAGCTCGGCACAAAGTATACCAAGGTCACACGCAAAATGCCCATGCCGGGATGCGAGTTCGAAATCCAGGAAAAATGGTCTTCCCTTATGGAACACATAATTTACAGGAGTAGAATCATTGTGGATCATGCAGCCGTATTTTATGTCCAGGAGAGAGCTGTGTTGCCATTTTCCAAGCAAATGTTTGTAATCCCCTTTTATATGTCGACTGATTTTGAGGTGGTTCAAAACATCATTAAATTTTGAAAACTCTTCCTCTGTATCATAATACGCCTGCGTATTATCATGAAGCTTTCTGAGCATATTTGCAACAAGTCCCAACTTTTCCTTTAGCTCTCCTCTGTGCTTAAAATACCAGAATAAAGGCGTGCCAGGTACGTATTTGCTGACCAGAGCACAATTAAATTCTTTATTTATTGCAATGGGTTCCGGGACATCAATCAACTTCCGGGCTTTTTTAAGGTCCTCATACTCCTTTTTCATCAAACTGTAGCTATCGTATTTTTTAATTTTTCCTGTCGGTATGGCAAAAAATTTGGCTATAACACTGATCCCCTCTCCTTTGAATTCAAATTTGCAGACTCTATGCGATGCATGACTTAGTTTAAAAATACGAACTTCACAGTCTTTGTCCTGTATTCTATCCCCAAGCACTTCGACAAGCCAGTCCCTGAATTTGTCACCTGGCCTGACTGTCTTAACGTATTCAAAAAATGCTACAAAACCCACCTCCCTCTATCTATAGAAGACTTAAACCTCATCAGGCTTGCGCGGTTAACAGAGAGATCCAAAGCATTAAACCTTCAACCGTTTTAAGCAAAAATTTAACCGACTAACCATAACCTGATTATATAATCCAAAATCTTAAGATTTATACTTAACACTTTTTTTATTTCAGCGGTTACCTCAATTTACTTGTCCTAAAGCTCTTTCAATTTATTTAGAAACGAAAAGGCAAAGAAATACTGCACTTTTGAATCAATGTCGCTATACAAGAAGAATCATTGACATTCAGCATTTAAAAAGAATGGATTCTAAGAGAGTAAAAATCTTATATAAATACAACTTCATAGAAAGAAATTTTATAATAAAACTATGGTTTGATTTCATTTTGGCTTTCCTGTTTACCTTTCATCCTATACCACCTAATAAAAAAAACGCCCATAACAACACCAGCAAGAGCACCTCCAATTAATCCTTGCCAACTATAAATAAGATAACCTATACCGCTGAAAAAAACTCCAAAAACAGAAATAATATTCAATTCTTTATCTGAAAAAGTATTTTCAGGCTTTTTTTGATATTTATTCTTTTTTTTGCTCATAATATTATAAGTTGACCAACGTTGATATATAACTAATTATATTAAAAATACATTTTAAATCTATTTCTAGTTGGGGTATTGGAATCACTGCTGAACTTTTCGATTAACTTTATATAAAATCACTAAAATATTTTAAAGAAGATAATTATTTATAGAATTAATGTAATTTACCAACTCAACATATGGTTAAAACTTTAAACTCTACTCTTCTTTCAGTCTACCAGCCTTTTCCCTCTCACTTTTCTGAGGCGTTGTTTCCATATACAGATCTACTAGTGCTGGCTTGCAGGAGGAATAATGGTCCTAAACTGAAAGTATTGAGGGCAACTGATAAAAAATTAAGAACATGAAAAATTTAGAATTCGCTATCGGTAGATGGGTTTGCTTTATATTTATTCGAAAAGTCATTTATCTACTGATTATTACTTTCAATCCGCTATCTTACTTTATTAATAAAAAGTCCACATTTTGTTGTATATTTGAAAAATCGGGAGCTGAAACCTGTGAACGTCAGGAAATCTTTACTTACCGCTATCAGTTAGGTCAATTTCAGTCAATTAGGTCAATTTCAGTCAATTATATCTATTTAATGTTCTCATCAAAATACAGGTAATAATGCATGAAGATTTTTCCTTTATACTATCCGAAAAGTAAATAAAAACTGCTCCAGTGAGTTTACTACCATCTATCATATTTATACATCATGGAACTTGAATTTAAAATAAGTACTTCAAATCTCCATTTAACCGATCATCTGAGACAAGAAAAACCTGAGAGAAGAAAATGAAAAATATTCTTATTAAAGGGGCACGGGAACATAACCTGAAGAATATCACGGTTGAACTCCCGCGGGACAAATTTATTGTTATTACAGGCGTTTCGGGTTCGGGGAAATCCACCCTGGCTTTTGACACCATTTATGCTGAGGGGCAGCGCCGCTATGTAGAATCACTCTCAGCCTATGCGCGGCAGTTCCTCGGGCTTATGAGCAAGCCGGATGTGGACAGTATTGAAGGGTTATCTCCGGCAATTTCAATTGAGCAGAAGACAACATCCAAAAACCCCCGGAGTACGGTTGGGACGGTAACCGAAATCTATGATTACCTCAGGCTGCTTTTTGCCAGAGTCGGAACTCCTTACTGTCCGGTCCACAACATCAAAATTATGTCTCAATCCCCTGAAAGGATTGCAGACAGCATCAGCAGGGAATTTGAAGGTACGGTCACTATCCTTGCACCGATAGTCCGCCAGAAGAAAGGGACTTATCAGCAACTCTTTAAGGATCTGAGTGCTGAAGGTTTTACCAGGGTCCGTGTAAATGGGGAAATCCACAGGACTGATGATGAAATTACTCTCGACCGTTACAAAAAACATGATATTGAAGTAGTGGTTGACCGGCTGGACCCTGCAGATGACCGGTCAAGGCTTGTCGAAGCCTGCGAAAATGCCCTCAAAAAGGCAGAGGGGCTCGCAATTGCAGTTGATTCTGAAGGAAACGACCACCTTTATTCCTCAAACATGGCGTGTCCGGTCTGCGGTATGGCATTTGAGGAGCTTCAGCCCAGGATGTTTTCTTTTAACAGTCCCTTCGGGGCCTGTGAAACCTGCAATGGGCTCGGTATTAAAATGGAGTTTGATCCAGACCTGATTATTCCTGATAAATCTCTCTCTCTTGCGGATGGGGCTGTGGCCCTGTACAGGAATTACCTGGACAGCTTCCGGAGCCAGCACCTGGCAGCCGTGGCAAAGCATTTCGGTTTTGATATTTTTACTCCTATTGCCGACCTTTCGGAAGAGCAGTACAACGCGCTGATGTACGGCTCGGCCGAACGCATCCATTTCAGTATGAGCATGAAAAACGGCGATGCCCAGTGGTCTCACAAAGGCACATGGGAAGGGCTTCTTCCGCAGTCCGAAAGACTGTACAGCCAGACAAAATCAGAGTATCGGCGGAAGGAACTTGAGAAATTCATGGAAGTTAAGCCCTGCCTGAAATGTGAAGGCAAGCGGCTGAAGGAAAAGGTACTTGCAGTAAAAATAGGTGATAGATCTATTGTAGACGTAACGAATCTCTCAATTATAGAATGCATCCGGTTCTTTGAAAATCTGAAGCTTTTGGAGAAGGAGAAAGAGATCGCTAAACAGGTTCTAAAGGAGATTCGTTCCAGGCTTGGCTTTCTGGAACATGTCGGGCTCAGCTATCTTACTCTCTCAAGAAGTGCCGGGACCCTCTCGGGAGGGGAAGCCCAGAGAATCCGGCTAGCCACGCAAATCGGCTCGAATTTAATGGGTGTGCTCTACGTGCTCGACGAGCCCTCAATAGGTCTGCACCAGCGGGACAACGAAAGGCTTATACAGACTCTTCAGAAGCTTCGGGACCTTGGAAATACCCTGATAGTTGTGGAACATGACGAGGATACTATCCGGGCTGCCGATCATGTGCTTGATATAGGGCCAGGGGCAGGCATACATGGAGGTTACGTAGTTGCTGAAGGTACACCTGAGGAAATCGAACGAAATCCCGAGTCTCTGACAGGCCAATACCTCTCCGGAGAAAAACAAATAAGTCATCCGGCTTTCCGCCGTCGGAACGATGCGTTCATCCGGCTTAAAGGCTGCCGGGCAAATAACCTCAAGGATATCGACGTTAATATTCCGATAGGAGTCCTGACTCTGGTTACAGGCGTTTCGGGGTCAGGCAAATCCACTCTCATTTATGACATTCTGTACAAAGCCCTGATGAAGAAGATAAATAAATCAAATATAACTCCAGGGGACTATGACGAGCTTATTTTCGACTCCGAGATAGACAAAGTAATCGTTATCGACCAGAGCCCTATCGGCAGGACACCTCGCTCAAATCCTGCCACTTATACCAAGGTCTTCGATGCTGTCAGACAGGCTTTTGCCGACACGAAAGAAGCCAAGATCCGGGGTTACAAAAGTGGGCGTTTTTCTTTCAATGTGAAGGGAGGACGCTGTGAAGCCTGCCAGGGAGACGGGCTGATAAAGATTGAAATGAATTTCCTGCCAGACGTGTACATTGAGTGCGAAGAATGTAAAGGCACTCGCTACAACCGGGAAACCCTCGACGTAAAATACAGGGGCAAATCCATTGCAGAAGTCCTGGATATGACAGTAGAAGAAGCTGCAGAGCATTTCGAAAATATCCCTGCAATTAAAGGCAAGCTCGATACCCTGACCAGGGTCGGGCTAGGCTATATTAAGCTCGGGCAGAGTTCAACAACCCTTTCCGGAGGGGAAGCCCAGAGAATCAAGCTTACGAAAGAGCTTTCCAAAAAGGGTACTGGAAGGACTATTTATCTCCTTGATGAGCCCACTACGGGACTGCATTTCCATGATGTTAAAAAACTGATCTCTGTTCTTAACGGCCTGGTTGCAAAAGGGAACACCGTAGTCGTAATCGAGCACAACCTTGACGTAATTAAATCTGCAGATTATATCATCGATCTTGGGCCTGAAGGCGGGAATGCAGGCGGAGAAATTGTCACTTCAGGAACGCCCGAAGAAGTATCCATGATTCAGGAAAGCCATACTGCGCATTTTCTTGCTCCCAGGCTTTCAAAGGCAGCATCATATCTGGAAGTATCGGGAGCAGAGGCTATTGAGGCAGTTTTTGAAGAGGAAGAAGCTTTTGATGCCGACTACGAAGAGCCTGAAGATGATACTAGTGAGGACTCTGAAGATTTTGAAGACTTCGAAGGCTCTGAAATCTCTGAAAACTCTGAAATCTTTAAAAACTCTAACAACTCTAAAAACTCTGAAAAAAGACCTGATAAATTCAAACACAGGGCAGCCAAAGTGCTTGAGGAACAGATGCTTTGAAAATTTCCAGAAAACCCAAAAGAAATCCTGAAAGAAAACCTGAAAGAAAATCTTACATTTCAAATTAATGGGGTTTAAAAATGATTGACCTTGAGTCCCTTCCTCATCTGCCTGGCTGTTATCTTTTTAAGAATGAAGATGGGACTGTGCTGTATGTGGGTAAGGCAAAGGACCTTAAAAAAAGGGTGAGCAGCTATTTCCAGAAAAGAGATCATGACCCGAAAACGGAGAGCCTTGTACAGGTTTTAAGAAGCCTTGATTTTATTGTCACAAACACCGAAGTAGAAGCCTTCCTCCTGGAAAATACTCTGATTAAGAAACACTGGCCGAGGTACAATATCGCACTCAAGGATTCAAAGAGGTATGCCTGTATTCATTTAACTGAAGAAAAATTCCCCAGGATCAGGCTTGCAAGGAAGAGGATAGATAGCGGGAACTTTTTCGGGCCTTTTGTTTCCGCAAGGGAAAGAGACTATATTTTTGAGGTCGTCAGAAAGACTTTCCAGCTCAGGACCTGCAAGCAGATGCCGAAACGTGCCTGTCTTAGATATCATTTCGGAGCATGCAGCGGACCCTGCATCGGGAAAATTTCCTCGGAAGAGTACGGAGAGAATGTGAGGAAGGCAAACTCTGTCCTGAAAGGCAATATCAAAGAACTTATCAACTCCATGGAGTCGGAAATGAGAGAGCAGGCTGCAAAGCAGCAGTTCGAGCAAGCCATGGCACTCAGGGACGAAATTGCAGCTCTCGAAAACCTCCAGGAAAAGCAGAACATGGAGAGGCAGAAAAAACATAATGAGGATATCCTGAACTATATAGTCAGGGATGATGCGGTTTATCTCATGCTTTTTAAGGTCTACAAGGGCACGCTTGAAGACAAGCAGGACTATGTCTTTACATACGGGGAAAATTTCCTTGAAGAATTCCTGGTCCAGTATTATTCCGAAAATGATCCTCCTGAGGAACTTATCTTGCCTGAGCCTCTCGAAGAGTCCTTTACAGATTTCCTGTCCCATGTGAAGGGAACGAAGGTTAAAGTTACGGTTCCGAAGCAGGGAGATAAAAAAGAACTTCTCGACCTTGCCCTGAAAAATGTTGAGATCGGATTTTTCGGAGACCGGAAAAAACTTGAAGCCCTGCAGAATAAACTTTCCCTTCCAAAGCCCCCCAGTGTTATCGAATGTTTTGACATCTCCCATCTCTCAGGCACTGCTATGGTCGGCTCCATGGTGCAATTCCGGGGAGGCAGGCCAGATAAGCACAACTACCGCCGCTTCAAAATAGAGGGTGTGGAAGGAATTGATGACTTTGCTTCCATAGCCGAAGTTGTGCGCAGACGCTACACTCGCCTGCTTGAAGACAAACATGACATGCCTGACTTAATTATTATAGATGGGGGAAAAGGGCAGCTGTCTTCGGCCTTCCAGGAAATCCGAAAGTTAAAACTCAGGATTCCGATCATATCTATTGCCAAACGTGAGGAAGAAATCTATGTGCCCGGGCTTAAGTCTCCTCTTCCTATCAAAAGGGATGATAAAGCCTCTCTCTTTGTCCAGGAAATCCGAGACGAAGCTCACAGGTTTGCAATTAACTATAACCGCTTGCTCCGGCAGAAGTCTCTGATTTCATGATTTGCCGTTCCTGAGTTAGATGAGATATCTCTCATGAAACATATCTTGGTTTCAAATGAAATATGTCTCCGGTTTAAAACGGAATATATCCCCAATTTAACTTCCCAAAATATAAGGTCGATTCTATGAAATCTTCAAGTCAGATATCTGAGCCGTCACCAGAAAAAACATCAGGAGTAGAAAACAAAGCACCCGGCGTAATATACGATGCTCGATACTGGGACAGCCCGCAGTTCAAGCTGGTCTCTGACTTCGAACCCAGAGGTTCCCAGCCGCAGGCAATCGAAAAACTTGTTGCCGGGCTGAAGAAAGGGGAGCAGTCTCAGACCTTACTTGGGGTAACAGGGTCCGGAAAAACCTATACTGTTGCAAATGTCATTAACCAGGTCAGGAAGCCTACCCTTGTTATCGCTCATAACAAGACCCTTGCTGCCCAACTCTATAATGAGTTCAGAGATTTCTTCCCTGAGAACAGGGTGGAGTATTTTGTCTCATATTATGATTACTACCAGCCGGAATCCTATCTTCCTGCCAAAGACCAGTACATTGAAAAAGATGCCCAGATTAACCCGAAAATCGAGCAGATGCGTCTTGCAGCCACAGCTTCTTTGATGTCTCGCCAGGACGTTATCGTTGTAGCGTCCGTATCCTGTATTTACGGACTTGGCAATCCGGAAAACTTCCAGAAAATGGGGTTTGAATTAAAGGTTGGAGACAAGGTTCAAAGAAAAGAAATCCTGCAAAGGCTCATTGAAATCCAGTATGAGCGCAATGACCTTGAACTCATGCCCGGGAGGTTCAGAGTAAAAGGAGATACTATTGATATTATTCCCGGTTACTTTGATAATATCATCCGGGTTGAACTCTTCGGAGACGAGGTAGACAGGATTTCCGAAGTGGAAAAGCAGACAGGACAGAGAACGGAAGAGATGGACTATTTCTTTATCTATCCTGCCAGGCACTATGTGATTCCTGAAGAGGAGCAGAAGAGTGCAATTCAGACCATCCTCGAAGAACTTGAAGAACGCCTGCCTGAGCTTGGATTGCTTGAGTCGCACAGGCTTAAGCAGCGTACTCTTTATGACATGGAAATGATTGAGGAAACAGGCAGCTGTAAGGGTATCGAAAACTACTCCAGGCACTTTGACCGTCGCCAGTCCGGAGAGAAACCTTTCTGCCTTATTGACTATTTCCCTGAAGATTTCCTCCTTGTCATCGACGAAAGTCACCAGACAATCCCTCAGCTTCATGGAATGTATAACGGAGACCGATCACGGAAAAGGAGCCTTGTGGACTACGGCTTCAGGCTCCCCAGTGCCTATGACAACAGGCCACTGAAGTTTGATGAATTCGAGAGGTACATGAAAAATGTAATATGTGTCTCCGCAACCCCTGCGGACTACGAAAGGGAACATTCTGCTCAAATTGTGGAACAGATTATCCGCCCGACAGGCCTCGTCGATCCTGAAGTTGAAGTTCGTCCCCTTGAAGGCCAGGTGAGGGACGTCATGCAGGAGATCCGGAAGATAGTGAAAAGAGGAGACCGTGCTCTTGTAACCACTTTGACCAAGAAACTTGCTGAGGAACTGACC
>Ga0209226_10001451_pt1 | contig 10735 bp, 8 predicted proteins | sample BarGraNGADG00212_2_FD_184497 | JGI IMG/M metagenome (GOLD analysis project Ga0209226, IMG submission 184497) | Arctic peat soil microbial communities from Barrow, Alaska, USA - Barrow Graham LP Ref core NGADG0011-212 (SPAdes) (version 2) | ecosystem: Environmental > Terrestrial > Soil > Wetlands...
AGTCAAAAAAAATCATCCTGAATTTCATTCGGGTAAAGTTATTTTCTGTAATATTGTGAAGTTTTTCACAAATTATCAATTAAAATATTTACTCTTATGACAAAAAATGTGTATGACCAGATGATCGCCGAATTCATGGCCAAGATCATTGCGAAAAACCCGGGGGAAAAAGAATTCCACCAGGCTGTTCAGGAAGTTGCCGAATCTCTGATTCCCTTCATTGAAGAAAACCCGAAGTACAAAACTGCCAAAATTCTCGAGCGCCTTGCTGAACCTGAGAGAGTTATCATATTCAGGGTTCCGTGGATGGACGATAAGGGCGAGATCCAGATCAACAGGGGTTTCCGTATCGAAATGAACAGCGCTATCGGACCTTACAAAGGAGGTCTGCGTTTTCACCCCACTGTTTATTTAGGCCTTTTGAAATTCCTCGCTTTCGAGCAGGTTCTCAAAAACAGCTTGACAACTCTGCCAATGGGCGGTGGAAAAGGTGGATCTGATTTCGATCCGAAAGGTAAATCAGACAATGAAGTAATGCATTTCTGCCAGAGTTTTATGACCGAACTGCAGCGTCATATTGGTCCTGATACAGACGTACCTGCCGGTGATATCGGTGTTGGAGGACGTGAAATCGGTTTCATGTTTGGCCAGTACAAAAGGTTGCGCAATGAATTCACCGGCGTTTTGACCGGTAAAGGCCTGGAATGGGGCGGCAGTCTCATCCGTCCGGAAGCAACCGGATACGGTCAGGTTTATTTCGCAGCTGAAATGCTGAAGACCCGTAAACTCGACTTCAATGGTAAGATTGTAGCTGTTTCCGGTTCCGGTAATGTAGCTCAGTATGCTACACAAAAAGTTACCCAACTGGGTGGTAAAGTTGTAACCTTATCCGATTCCGAAGGGTATATCTACGATCCGAAGGGTATTGATGCTGAAAAACTTGCCTTTGTACTGAACCTCAAGAATGTCAAGAGAGGACGTATCAAAGAATATTGCGATAAATACAGTGAAGCAAAATACGTTCCCGGCAAACGCCCATGGGAAGTAAAATGCGACATTGCACTACCGAGCGCAACCCAGAATGAAATTGACGGAGAAGATGCAAAGACACTTGTAAAGAACGGTTGTTACTGCGTTTGTGAAGGTTCAAACATGCCTTCAACGCCGGAAGCTATCGAAGTTTACCTCAAAGCCAAAATCCTTTACGGACCTGGTAAAGCAGCCAATGCAGGTGGTGTTGCCACCTCAGGCCTGGAAATGTCACAGAACTCCATGCGTTTATCATGGACAAGTGAAGAAGTTGATCAGAGGTTACACACCATCATGATCAATATTCACAAGAGCTGTGTTAAATACGGAACAGAAGCTGACGGATTCATCAACTACGTAAAAGGCGCCAATATTGCCGGCTTCGTAAAAGTAGCCGATGCCATGTTAGCACAAGGACTTGTTTAACAATCCGTTTTAATACGAAGAGACGGGTACACGGTTGTGTGCCCGTTTTTTTTATTCACTTTCATGATTCCCGCTTTTCGGTATTATCTGTTGAACCTTGGTTCGTGGTGCTCATTGAAATGAATAGGAATGCATTAAAGAAAGCATAGAACACAACGCCTGCCTGGATTTCGAACATGCTTTCGACCAAGATATTGAATGCAAAAATACCGAGGAATACCAGATAGAGGTTGTCTTTCCGGCGTATGGCCTGGATTCCGGGAAGCACCAGCATAAGCACCAGGAATAGGAACCCGGTGATTCCCAAGGCAATGAAGGTCTGAAGATACTGGCAATGGGCATTCAGTTTCTTGTTCAATGCCGAAACCATGCTTTTTTCAGCATATTTAACATATAGGGCATCTTTCACATCACCGGTACCCACCCCCAGCAAGTAATGATCTCGTATGATCTCCGTGGAGACCTTCCAAATGGCCAGCCGTTCGGCTGTGCTTTCCGGCGATTGGTTCAGCTTACCGGCATCCGACCGGATCACTTTCCCGACGGTTTCCATCCGCTGGAATGGTCCGGGCAGAAGGCGGTATGTAGTATAAAAGATGCCTGTGCTGACTATCAATACAATTATTCCGCCAAGCCAATTTTTCCGCTTAAAGATTAATAGTCCCGTGCAGAATAGGAGAAGACCTCCCAGTGTCAGAATTCCGGCTTTTGAGCTGAGAAGAAATACCAGGATAATGAACCATAAGATGAGTGCTGCTTCCAGGATACGCCACGGAATCTTTCTTTTCCAGTCCAGTGTAATAAGATGACCGAGAATAGCTGCTATAGCGAAATTATAGTACATCGAAAGGTAACTCGAATGAAAATACCAGGACAAGCTGCCATAGAAGAAAGCATTCACCGAATGGTTGTATACCGTTTCAATGAAAGCCCTGCCCATGAAAAGAAGGCTTCCCGCCAGGCAACCCGAGATATATACAATCAGGACCTGACGACGTTGGGAACTGCTGAAGAATTCCTCATCTGCGGTCGCAAGCAGCAAGGGAAAAATGAGAATTGAAAATTTGACCTGCAGGTCAAAAAGTCCATACTCAAAATTCGAGGTACAGATCAGGCCTGCAAGATAAAGGAGGTAAAACAATCCAAACGAGAGGGTCAGCATCCTCATCCGGTCGGACCTGACCATCCGGAACTTCTCCCGGAACCTGCCTTCAATTAGCCAACTAAGTACCATCACCGCAATGAGCGGCGGAACAAGCCGCCCGTAAACAGGCAGAAGAAACGCAATCCCCAGCAGGCAGTACCTGAAGATCACCCGGTGGATCATGGTTTTATTATTTATCATACTCATCGGCTGGTCTTTACTACTATGATCTTCTTCCGAAAAATAATAAATTTAACAATTCCCACGAGATACCCCCATCCATAGGAAAGATGAATAAGGAGAAACAGCCAGGGAAGATACAGTGACTGTATAACTGAATGATCCCGCAGGCAAATCCGAAGCGTAACAAGAAAATTTGTCAGTATATAAAGGCCTGTCACCAACAAGAATACGGCCCTGATGAACGGATGGATAAATGAACCGGCCAGGAAAGACATGAGGAAGAGTACGAACAAAGGCGGAACAAGTTGCCGCAGCGTGGCCGGCCTGCCAAGTTTCAACGCAACCAGCGGCTTGAAGAGCCCATACTGGTAAAACATCCTCTGTATGCCTTTTAAGGTGGCACGCGGGTAATATGCGATTCTGACTTCCGGGATGAGGTAAATGACACCACCGTTTTTCAGCAGGCGCCCGTTGAATTCATCATCCTGGTTGCGCAGCAGTTCTTCGTCAAACAGCCCGATCTTATCAAATACGGAGCGACGGTAGCATCCGAATGTGACCGTATCCACCTTCATTCTTTTCCTGGAGCCAATCCGGAACATGGCATTCCCCATGCCAAACGGGGATGAAAGCGCGCCGGCGATGGCCCTGGCCCGGCCGGTTGTATCAGCGGGTGTGGCGACGCACACTCCACCTACATTATCTGCATTCAGCTCAAATAAAGCATGTACCAGGGAGGAAATATAATCCGGCGGATATTGTGCATGTGACCCCATGATCGCGATCACTTCCCCTTTTGATTTACGAATTCCAAGATTAAGTGCAAATGGTACAAACTGCCGTTCATTCAATTCGAGCCGGATAAAGGGATATCTCTTCTGGTATTGCCGGATGATCTCCTGGGTCCCGTCACTGCTCATCCCGTCTACTACCAGCACTTCCATGAATTCCTTCCGGTAATCCTGCTGCAGGATATCATCCAGGATACCGGAAATATAATTTTCCTCATTAAAACAGGGGATGATAATGCTGACTAAAGGATTCATTTGAAGTTATTTTGACATTAGATCTTCATACATCGTGATCATCTGCTGCACGCAGTCATTCCATTCATAGTTCTCCTGCACATGGCTACGGCCTTTTTCACCCATGCTTTGTCTCAGGCCAGGGTCAAACAGTAGTTTTTCGAGCGCTGCCGCGGTTTTCTCAGCATCTTTGACCGGGACGACCATGCCCGTTTTACCATCAATAACGACTTCGGGAAGACCACCGGTATTGCTCACAACGACAGGTTTTCCGCAAGCCGAGGCTTCCAAGATGGCGACTCCGAAACTCTCGCTTGGATCAATAGAAACAGCTACATAGATATCGAGCCGGTTATGATATCTTACCACCTCCGCGAAAGGAACAGCACCGGTAAATTCGGTAACACCTGTAATTCCGAGGGTTTCAGCGAGGTTAATTAACTCTTTTTGAAGGGAACCGGTACCGACGATCAGCAGCTTTAAAGGGATGTCAGGATGCTTGTGGAACAAAATACTGAATGCACGCAAAAGATAAGCCACGCCATATTTCTTCTCCAGGGTCTTGATCGTTCCAATGACCAGATCTTGCTTGCCATTACCCGTATCCGGCTCAGGCCTGAATTCGCTGGTATTGATACCAAAAGGGGTGACAAGGATGTCCTTTTTCGTATAATGGCTTGTTTCACTGGCCATTACCCTGCTTGTAGAAAGCACCTGATCACTTTGCTTCAGGTTAAATTTTAGAAGGGCCTTATGAAGGCTCGATTTTTTCGGGAAATCATACACATCACTTCCCCAGACCGAAACGATAAAAGGATGAAAACCACTCAACGCCCCCAGCAATCCGTAGCTCGAGGCATAATGAGAATGAAGTATATCCGGTTTAAACTCCCGGATCACTTTTCCCAGGCTATGGACCAGCTTCAGGTATTTTATTTTATGGAAGATGCCTGAAGAGAATACCCCCGGTTTAAATTTGACCGGAATAAAAACTTCAATGGAAGAAGCGGTATACCAGTCTTCCGTAGGTGACGAAATACTGAATATACCGACCCGGATACCACGGTCTGCCAACCCCTTCGCCCATTTTCTGGAATGAGACGAATTAATGTCGGTGAGTAAAAGGATCTTCATCTGGTTCTGATAAATGAGGCGCGGATAAAAGTCTTCACCTGCAGAAAAAACTCAGCGGGTTCATGAAACAATACATAAACCAGGAGAATGGGCCGGGTCGCATAGTATTCCATGGGGAAGCCATGTTTCCGGTAAAATTTCTTAAAGGAGAGTTCTACCGTAAGTGCTCTTTGTGATTTTGTCCAGAACTGACGTGTCGTCCCTTTTCCGATGTGCAGCAGTTTGGTATCGAGGTACCGTATCGGGATATGATTCCTGTTTAGGGTGTAGAACAGATCCAGATCTTCTGCATACAAGAAATAATCCTCAGACCATCCGCAGATGAGGTGGAATGAGTCACGACTGATAATGAGACTCGCACCTATACTCCAATAGGCAACCTTGCCTTTATGAAAAATACAATTAAAATAGTTGCCCAGGGTCGGAATGATATGCCGGTTTTTCATTGGTTCTCCGTCTTCATCGGTAAGGCTGGTCACATATACGCTCTCACCCTGGTCACAAGCAATCAAATCATAATCTGTCCGGAGTTTCGGGTTGACAATGATGTCGGGATTCAGAAAATGCAAATATTTTCCTGTGGCAAAACCGGCTGCACGGTTATTGGCTTTCGCAAAACCCAGGTTTTCATTCCCTTCAAGAATCCTGATCCTGGAATCAGCCGGGAAAGCAGTATTTACCATCCGGAGAGAGTCATCTGAAGAAGCATTATCGTAAATTATTATTTCATAACCTTCATCCAGGTTATCGATGATACTGGTAAGGCAATCTTTAAGCAGAGAACCGGAATTATAATTCACGATAATGATGCTGAAAAGAATTTCCGGGTCCTGGTTTGTCATAGCTTCTTAACTTTTTTCCCGTTCAAACATCCTTTAGTGTACAGAAATGAATCGGTTAACATCATTCAATGACTTTTTTAACAGGTTTTACAATGGTCCGGATCCATAAAATTACTCCGATGGCATACATACTCATGAATACCGAAAGCAGCAGGAAACCGGTCTTTACATCCCGGAATACCAATCCTCCGATACAGAAACAGGCAATCATCAGCATATTTCCGATGATGGAGATATAAAACATGGAACGGATTCTTCCCACAACCAAGGGTGACTGTGCAATGCAATATCTGATGAAATCAAAAAACATCCATGGTGCCAGTATCTGCGCATAAATACCCGCTTCTCTCCAGGCTGAACCAAAAATAAATGCAAATAACCAGGGTCCGCTTGCCAGCAAAACGATAAGCATGGGCAAAGCCACAATCCCGGATAGTTTGATGGTTTTTGTCAGCAACTCTTCCAGATTCTCATTTTTGTTGAATCGTTCGGCCGCTTCTTTCATGTAAACCTGAGAAATTGAACTGCCTATCAGCCAAAGGGGAGCCTGAAGAATGCGTAAGGATAAGGCATAAAACCCGACAACCGAAGAACTGAAAAATATTTTTGCGAGATAGATGATCCCATAGTTCTGAAATGTTTCCAGTATCGACTGGAGGGTATTGGAAGTGGGAAGATCTTTGTATTTCCGTGCAGTGGGCTTGAGGGAAGTACGGTCAAATTCATTTTTCCTGAATTGGCCGGATCTGTAAATACAAAATCCGAGGAAAAGAATGAAAAGAAAAGTCCCTGTTAGATTTCCAATCAGCAGTCCCCACGTTCCGATCCCTATCAATCCCAGGAACAACGTGGTCAGGTTGTTGCCAAGCGAATTGATTATTTTCCCGGCAGAAAGGAACCGGTACTCCTTTTTCCGGATCAACCAGTTCTGAAATATATTTCCAAGTGCAAGAAAGAATACAAGAACCGGCAACAGATAAAGCCACTGGCTTAAAACCGGGTTCAGGGAAAACTGACCCGATAGAAAAAGCCGGTATAGGATGACCAGTATGAGTAATAAGAAGGACAGACCAAGGGCAATGATCATAGAGAGGGAAACAATATTTACTGCGTCTTTGTCTTCTTTAGGAAAAATAACGGCGATCTCATACCTCAGCGTTGCAATAAGCGCAAACAATCCTACGATTGAGATAAAAAATGTAAAAAGCCCGAGATCTGCCGGAGTATAAAGCCGGGTCAGAATAGGTGAAACAAGGAACGTGATCAACTGAGCAATACCTGATCCCAATACCAGCTTTAGCGTATTTTGAATAAACGGAGAACGGTTGGATATCAGGGAGCCTGGTCCTATGAATTTTTTAAGCATGAATCATCCGGAACAAATGAATCTTCAAATATAACCCGATAATTGAAACATTTTTCAAGGCAAATCCATTGGTTTGTCCTAAAAACAAAAACCGTTTTATTTTTTCTTTAACGCCTGTTTCTTCTGGAAAAAAGATTTCGGACGCAGGATCTTATCAAAAACGAAGTACTGGATAGAGGTAAAATCCTTGCCATCATTGACCAGGGCATAAAGACGATCCATGTCATAGGGAGCAGGTTTCCCGAAATCATCCATCTCGCCGGGAGAAGCGCCTTTCCGGTAAGTTTTAATAATCTGAGTGGTATGATTTGTATCCGTTAGTGAGATTATGCAATAGGGAGTTGTTGCGAGGATCGAGTCTTTCCTGTGCGTCTCCATATCATTCAGGAGGGCTTCAAAATTGATATTCCGGAAAGAAGCCAGGAAATTCATTACTTTAAGGGTGTCGAACATCGGAACCTGTTGATTGTCGGCTAAAGAGATGAACCGCATATTCATGTTCGCATCATTCTTTATCTCAAAAGAATTTTCAGGATCGGAAGGAAACTCCATCCTGACCGATTCAATCTGCTGAATGGACTTTTTAAAGATCGAATAATCCCTCCAATATTTTTCAATGGGAGAATAGATGGGTGTAACAAACCCCCTTAGCCCCGGAAGATAGACCACAAAAGGCACGGAAGAATGTTCCATGATCATATAAGACCCCCGGTTGCTTTGGATGGGCCCGCCCACATAATAAACCTTCGTGAGTTTTTCCTGAGGAAACAAGCGAATAAAATCAAACAGGTTGATCCTGTTTTTCCATTGGTAAATCTCCACTTTAACTGAAATGGTTGCCAGATCTTTGATGACATATTCCAACGCTGCTTTGGGAACCGTTTCTTTCACCTGCAACCCCAACATCGTGCCGAGCAATAGCTCAATGTTGGCTTTTGACCCGGAATATTTATTGTTGACCAGCCATTTCCCTGGTTGTACCCGCGTCAGCGTCAGACTATTGTTATTTTTGTCGGACATGAAGATCTTGGTAACGTTGGAGGTATCGTCAACGGCAAAATCGCTTAATTCCCGTTTAAAGGTTGATTTTGAATTGGTAAGGACCAGTGCGATTGCAATGACACCCAAAACGGTGACAGCAACGATAAATCTCCTGTTTTTCTTCATACCGGTTATTTCTTTTCTTTATGTTGTTGGCCGCGAATATCTTCTTGCACGGATCCGCAACTTGATAAAACCGAAGATCAGGATCAGGATCAGCGGGAGAAGAACATTCAGGATCTGCCAGAAAAGCCGCTGGCTTTCAACTTTGGTGGCGTCAAGCATCCGGAGTGTAATTTCCCTCGATCGCACCGTTATAAGGCCGGAATCATCGCAAAGATAGTTCATGGCGTTGAGGAGAAAATCCTTGTTGCCAAAGGTTTGCCGGGTATATTGATCATATCCCAGCGGCAAGGAATATCCCTGCGTGAGATGAAACTGATTCTTAATGATATCTCCGTCGCCCACCACGATCATTTTCGTGGGCTTATGGCTATTGGGTAAAAACTGAAGGTCTTTGTTCCCGGCGAGTTCAGGCGGAATACGATACAGGAAAGACGAAATAAATTTTCCTTCCAGCAGGACTGCGACAGGTTGAGGGCCCTTGTCGTATTGATTTTCTTCCGCCGGTTTTTTCAATATCTCAAGATCGATATATACCGGAGCATTAACCGTCCGGGAATAAGGCGATGTGGTCAGAAGAATGGTTTTCTTCACTCCCTCCACCTGTACGGTATCAACACTGCTGATAAATTCTGTTTTGATGGCATTCAATCCGTTGACAATGGGATGCGAAATGATAGGTGTCAATACAGGGAAATAATACCAAGGGAAGAATTCAAACTGCGGCTGGTCACCGATCTGTCCGGTTTTAACGGGAATAGGCATAGCAATTTTATCCATCACCAGGTTGGTATTCAAACGGGCCCCATAGTTGAACAGCATATCTTCCAGGTTGATATTGTTGACCAATCCCATGGTAGAGTTGTACTTCTGAAGGCTGTCCATACTTGCAAAAACAGGGTCAATCAGCCAAAGAACTTTACCTCCTCGCATAATGAACTGGTCGATCAGGAACTTATCCTTTTCATCGAATGGTTTTGTGGGTTTTGCAATGATGATGGCCCTGTACTTATTAACAAGCATATCACTCGATGTACCTTTGAGCCTTATAGCGATGCTGTTGATCTTATGGTTGATTGTGACCCGCTCTACTGTATAGAATTCCGACAAGGCATTCTGAGCTTCCTGGGTTTCAGGCAGTGATAATTCCCCCTGCCCTTCGATAAAGGCGATCTGTGGCTTGACCGGTTCTACCAGCTTCTGGATAGCGCTTGCAAGATTATATTCGAGCGACTGAACAGAATTGTTTAGCGCTTTATCAGCATCCTGCCCGAGTTGTGACATGACAAGTTGCACCGGAACTTCATGGGTACGGTAAGTCACCATCACCCCAGGAAAAATGATGAGCTGTGAAGCCTGTCCCTTTTTATTCACCCGGATTTCGGTAGGCTGCAAACCGCGTTCAACAAGCAGTTTATAACCGTCATTGCGTTCTTTGGGATTCGCATTGCCGGAAGGATCTACAAATTCATATTGAACATTGTTACTGTATGCCCTGAATTCATCCAACATCTCCTTCGTTTCATTGGCCAGCCTTCGGAACCCCGGTGGAAGATCACCTTCCAGGTAAACCTTGAAAAGCACTTCATCCCGCAATCCTTTCAGCATTTTCTTCGTAGCCGGTGCAAGTGAATAACGCTTCTCGGCAGTCAAATCGAAACGGGTAAAAATAAAACCGGCAATGATATTGACCAGCAATAAAATGACGATCCCAAGAAAGAGTTGGATGATGTTGGATCGTTTGATATTTTTCTTTTTATCAGTCATCGATAGTTAACAATCTATCTTTAAAAAATCTCTTTACTAACTAATTAGATCCCTCCTTCGTCGGGATTAATTCGACTAAACATTTTGTATCACTTCGTTCACAAAATGTCAGTCTCATTAACTTTATGAACTTTATAAACCACTTTACCATTTCCTGCTCTCCAGTGATATCTTCGTCAGTAAGATGAAGAAAACGGAAATACTGATAAAATAGATCAGGTCGCGGGTATCAATGACGCCACGGCTGATGGACGAATAATGTGCATTGATCCCGATCGATTGAATAGCAAGGCCGATTTTCCCCGATAGGATGAAGGTGTAAAACAACTCAAAACCGATATAGAAGAAAGCGCAAAAGAAAACGGCGATGATAAAGGAAACGATCTGGTTGTCGCTGACCGAAGAAGCAAAAATGCCAATGGCCACGAATGTGGAACCGAGAAAGAGCAAACCAATATACGACCCCCACATTCCACCCATGTCAAGGTTGCCGACCGGAAGCCCGAGACGGTAAACAGAGATGGTGTAGATCAGTGTTGGGACGAGGGAAAAGATCACCAGGACAACACCGGCAAAATACTTTGCCAGGATGACCTGGAGGTCTGTCAAAGGCTGGGTCATCAGCAATTCAAGGGTCCCGCTCTTCCTTTCATCT
>Ga0209226_10001456_pt1 | contig 10718 bp, 9 predicted proteins | sample BarGraNGADG00212_2_FD_184497 | JGI IMG/M metagenome (GOLD analysis project Ga0209226, IMG submission 184497) | Arctic peat soil microbial communities from Barrow, Alaska, USA - Barrow Graham LP Ref core NGADG0011-212 (SPAdes) (version 2) | ecosystem: Environmental > Terrestrial > Soil > Wetlands...
AAAACTGTATGGATCACGACCCTCCAGCTTTATAAAAGTTCCACATATCCTGGAATCGTTTTGTGAATATTCCAGTTCCCGGTAATCCATCCCACGCATTTCTTTAAAAATGGCAGCACGTACAATTTGTTCAACACTGGGGGTATCTTGTCGCCCAAAAGTTGAAGCTCTTTCACTACCGATAATGTCTGATTTCAACATCAAGATAATATCAGGCCGCGATTCCAGAATAGTGTCAATTACACAAAACTCCGGATTTGCAGACCAATCAGGCTTTTCAAATTTCAAAAGTAACTCGTTGAAGATTTTCATGGATTCATTATCTTTGATTCCAAGATACCTGGAACTTTCTTGACTTATGATTGCAAACCCCTGTATTTATTAACAATTTTAGTTTAAAGACAAACACTAACTAGATAGTTAATATGACGATAAATTATTAAGCCATCTAGAATCTGTGGTGCCTTGTGATTCATCTCCGCCACAAACACATGCGCATTGACCTGTACATTTTTCTTCAAATGTCCAATCCGCTCTTTTTGCCAGATCAGTATTAGTTGGGTCAACCAGTACAGGTACACCCACAACTCAGTCCACCACTTAAATAATTTAATTCTTTCTTTTCTAGTTCGGATTTACTAAGTTGATTCAATTTTAATATTTTTAAAGTTTTCATATTTTTAAGTATTAGTAACCAGATAATGAGCTAATCCATCGATTATCTGTATTCCCTTGTGCATCTTCTCCGCCACATACACAGGCACATGAACCATCACAATGATGGCTGAAACTTGAGGGACTACCAGTCGTTTGATTCATAGTATCCATAGTGCATGAACAACTACAACTATCTCCTCCTTTAATGGATAATAATTGTCGTTTTTCCAACTCAGATTTACTTAGAAAATTCAATTTTAATTTTTGAAGTTTTTTCATGTCTTTAATGTTTTAATTTAACCTAGTTTTTAAGAAAATTATTTATTGAAACCAAAGATTATATAAACAATATGTTAGTTGCTAACAGCTATTACACGACAAAAATTTAACATGGACTTGTTCTTAACCAGGTATTGTATTCTCCAACCTGTGCCTGTAATCCAACAGCAAAACCCAAACAATGTATTTGTAAGCTCTGCATTAATTTCATTTAACAATTTTCCCGCAAAATTATCATGGTTCTTGTTCCCAGAGTAATTCGAGTATTGGTTATATCTAAAGTATTCGTTCATAATTAGAATATTTGCAATTCTTAATCGCAAAGCATCTATTCGGATAGAAAAATCAAGGACGTTAAAATTCATTTCAGCATAACATCAAAGTGAAATTTAAAAGTAAATATTGTTATAAACAATATTCCCGGAAGGCATTGTAAATAAAACTGATAATTAGTACCAAATTTGCATAGGTTGCTAAATAAACTGATAACAAGTATCAGGATGGGAATAATTTATAGAAATTTCTGACAAATGAAATGTCAATTGAGATGGAAGACTAACAAGAATTAGTTGTGATTTCGGGATCGCTATCGTTATTTTTTTAGACCTCTTTGCTATGAGCCATGCAACTATGCTGAATATGGCATTATCATATAGATTTATCCAACATTCCTATTCACTGAAAAGTTCGCTGAACTCTACTTCTCTTACCCGATTTTCCGGTAATCAAAAAGGATAGGCATCTTCGGTGACATATTGAACCAACTAATTATCCTTATAAGTCTATTCTTTTTTGTCTTTGATCTGTACCTGTATCGCTCTCGACAGTCATAAAATATCTGCTCTGCCTTTCCAGTTGGCTTTCAAATAATGCTTCATCAATTAATCTGCTGGAAGCTGTCACCCAGCAGCCTATAGTCGATTCTGCTATGTTAATGTCCTAATGATTGAACTACTGAACCTGATAGTAGGGCTTCAGTCAGTAATAGAATGTTGAAAAGATCACAACATGTTACTTGCAGAATGCTTGCCGAGTTTTTCTCCATTCTATCATCTTTCGATCAGTGATAAAATCTCCTCCCTCCTGATAAACCGTTCCTGCTTTTGCATATAATTCTTATAGCACAAAATATGCAGTAGGCCGACGGTATTACAACATTTAAAATAAATACTAAAAGAGAGTTAAGGATGGTTAAACGCTTTCTCTCTTAAGTATTAACATGGATAACTTTCTCTTCATTTAAGAACTGTCATTATTTTTCAACTCAGATTTACTGGAATAATTCCATAATTTTATATTCGAAGTGTTTTTATCTCTTTAAAGTTTTAGTCTACTTATTTTTTGATAAAATCCTTTGTAGTTATCAAAGATTTATAAACAGCATACGTTTCTTCTCCCATTTTAGCATATTTTTCAAGTGAGATCTTGGCATTATTAGCGATTTTATAAGCCAAGACTTTATTATTTAATAATGATGATATTTTGTCAATTAGATCATTTTCTTCTAACTCAAGGCAGTTTGAGATCAAGGGACTCTTTTTCATTTTACATAACAATGCTGTTTTATTATGAGAGAATAATTCATTTAGTCCTGGCACATTACTAACAACTATTGGAAGACAAAAATTGATCATTTCAATTGCCACATAACTACATTGTTCATATCTTGAGGGGATAACACCAATTTCACAAAACCTATAAAAATCATATAGAATTTCTTTAGGTAAATTGCCTACAAAATGAGTCTTCCCATAGGTTTTTTGAGTAGTGGATAAATACTTATCAAAGTCTCCAGAGCCTGCTATAACAAGTTTAATTGAATCAAATTTGTCCTTTAATATGTCAAAGATGTTTATCAAATTGTCAACTCCTTTTCTTTCATCGAGTCTTCCAACAAATAATATAATTCTGTCTTCAGCCTTAAATCCATATTTTAATTTTAAGTCATTTATATTGCTATTATCTTTTATACATATTTTTTTATAATTATAGATTACAGATATTTTATCTGAACTAAAATTAAAATGTTTTATTAGCACCTTTCGGCTAAAATTGGTTACACATATTATATAATCTGAAGAGTTTATGATCTCTAAGTTACATTTATCAAATCTTTCAATTAATTCAGAAATATTTTTCCGAGGATATTTAATATTATATGAATAAAAATCTAATAAGAAATGCCATGTATATAAAATTGGGCAATGATAAATTTTTTTTAAATGCTGTGCAAACGCATGATGTGCTGGAGCATTTGCATGGACTATAACATTTTCTAATTTTGGTAAATTTATTTTTATTAATTGAGCAGCTCTAAAATTATATTTTGAATTTAAAAACGTATCTTTATTTTCTGGGATATAAATTTTGTTCAATTTTTCTTGATGAAAGATTTTAAATTCTTTATATTCAGCATTCAGAAATATTTCATAAATAATTAAATTATTTTTGTTTTGCAAATAGGAAACTAATTCGTCAATATAAGTTTTAACTCCTGAGAATTCTAAGATTATTATGAATATATTTATCTTCAATTTAATTAGATATATTGATGAGAATTATGGAAACTAATATCATTCGTATTTAATTGCATTTAAAGGATTTACTCTTGAAATTTTTATAGAGTGACTAATCAGGGTAAGAAAAACAATTAATCCGGCAATTATTGACGTAATCAAAAATATCCACCAGTTTATATGAACCCTGAATGCGAAATTGTTTAGCCAGTTTCTGATGAAAATTAATGTTAAAGGTATGGAAATGATTGATGCAATTAAAACCAGCATAAGATATCCTTTCAGGCTCAAGAATATAATTTGTTGCTCAGCACTACCGAATATTTTTCTTATACCTATTTCTTTTACTTTGGTCTTAGCAATAAATAGTGTCAAACCAAATAACCCAAATGTTGAAATAACTAGAATTAGAATAGTTAAAATCAGAATAATAGAATTTAATTTCTTTTCTTTTGAATAAAGACCAGATATTACATCTTCAATGGTTCTGTACCTGAATGGAATTTTATACAGTTTTTTCCACTCTTGTTCTACTTTGGGAAGAATATCTTTTAAAGTTCCAGAATTATAATGTACTGCTATGGTTCTTATATATTCATCTGTTAAACTGATATGCAAAGGTGGTATCTCAGAATGAATTGAATGAAGATTAAAGTCCTTTACTACGCCTATGATGGTTTTACCCAATAATACTTTTCCGATAGGATCTGGTATTTCAAGATCTTTTACAGCAGTTTCATTAAGGATAATTGATTGAGTCATATCTCCGCCATATTCTTTTGAAAAATCACGTCCAGCTAATAACTGTATACCAAGAGTTTTAATAAAATTATAATCAGCAATGAAAGATTCTACAGTTATCTTTTTCTCTTTATCTTGATAGCCTGAAATCACTGAGTATGCTGAACCTGTCATAGGAAGATCATCCATAATTGCTGAAGCGGAAATTACGTTCGGAATAGATTTTATGCTTTCTGCAAGTACTGCATGGCGTTTATCTGGTGGCAATGGATTTATTAATAAAACATCTTTATTAAAAAAACCTGGATCTTTGCTCAAAGCATAATTATATTGAGACCGGATTATTAAAGTGCCTGACGCAAAAGAACAGAACAAAACCAACTGAATTACAATCAGAGTTGAACGAAATTGATTTCTATTTTTCCCCGAATGAACTGAATTTTTAAGTATGTCATTAACTTTTAATTCCGATAAGTACAATGATGTATAGAGACCGGAGGATATTCCTACCAGAGTAGTTAAGAATATGAATACAGCAATATATAATAAGAGGTTTGATGAAATAAAATTCAATTTTGTATTGAACAATTCTTGAGACCGAGGTAAAATGAAATACATTAATATAAAAACAAATGGTAATACAAGCAGACTTGAAGTCACTGATTCTGCAAGAAGTTGGAATCTTATATTGCTAATATTTGCTCCAAAGGTTTTTCTAATTCCGATTTCTTTCGTTCTTCCTGAAGACACTACTGTAGACAGTATAATGTAATTTATAGTTGCGACAATAAGAATTAGTATGGAAACAAACATATATAACCTGACTGATTTTATATTTCCCTGTATTCCGGAGTTTTCAATATCCTCTGATTTTAAATAAACATCTGAGAGCTTTTGAAGAAGATAATGATTATGAAGCCAATCAGGAATGTATTTAGCTTCGAGACGTTTAAATTGGTCTGCTACTGAACTAATGTTTGAACCTTTTGAGATTAAAGCATATGTTGTCCAAAAATCTTTATCCCAGAGTTCATCTGCATTTTGTATTTTAAACGATCTATTTATCGGATCAAGAGTCCATTTATTGCTTATAAAATATTCCGCTTTTAATGTCGAATTTTCAGGTATATCCTCAATGACGCCTTTAACAATGAATTTCATATTTGAAGTTACAGCTCCCTCGATTTCTTTACCTATAGGATTTTGACCAGGGAAAATTTTTTCTGATAATGATTTTGTTAGAACTATTGAGTTTCTTTCAGTGAGTAAGTTAGAGTCTTGAACGCCATATATAAACCTGAGAGGAAATATCTCAAAAAAGTCAGACTCAGTTCCAATACCAACAGAAGTCAGTTCACCAAGTTCGAGCTTAATGAACATCACAGTTCTTCTGACATTGGCAGCTTTTAATATCTGAGGAATTTCTTGTTTGAGCTTCGAAGATAGAGGAAATGGTGTTTCAGCACCTTTCTTTTTAAAATCGTCATTAAAATGAATTACTCTGTAGATTCTATTCAAATTTTTAAATGAACGATTATAGCTTACTTCGTTAATAACAAACAATAACATAATGAAGGAAGCAGATAATGCGATGGTCAGACCAACAAAATTAATAATGGAGAAAATCTTGTTCCTTTTAAAGAAACGAATAGCTGAGTTGAAGTAATTCTTAAACATGATTAATTTATTGAATAATTATTTTTTGACTGTTCATTTTATTATGAAAATCAGGGGAAATTCACACATGACCCTGACCGGTTTTCCAAATTTAATACCGGGGTTCCATTTTGGTGAGGATGCTATCACCCTCTTAATTTCTCTTTCTATTGATCTGTCCGCATTTGACTCTACTTTTACATTGCTTACTGAACCGTCTTTTTCAATGACAAAAATTGCTTTGAAAGCTCCTTGAATTCTGTTTTTTTGTGCGTCTTCCGGATAAACGATATGCGATACAACCCAGATGCTGAATTTTTTAATATCACCACCCTGAAATGATGGCCTTGATTCCAGTACACTGTGATCGGAAGAGTTGTTGCTCTCTTCATATTGAAATATCTGATCTTTTTCTTCTTTATTGCCTATATTCATCGATGACTTATCATCAACAATTACAGGTATTGTGATCATCATTTCTATATATCGTTCTGAAGACAATTTTTCCTCCGGAAAATCCAGGTGTTCTGCAGTTAAACTGACATTTTTAAATCCGTCAGGATTTCCATCCCGGTAAATCTTAGCCTGGATAATGAAAAAGGGAATAAGAACAATAGAACAGTAGCAGATTATTGAGATAACCATAGAGATTATCATATTCTTATTATAATTTTTTCTTAAGAAATATGCGCCATAATCTTTATTTCTATTTTGAAATACTATTTCATCAATGTCTAGTACCATTTTAATCGAAAATAAGAATCTATCCTTTTTAAACTGTCTATGATGTTTTGTTTTTGAATTATTAAGATATTGATATTGAATCCTCAAGATAATAATTAAAATTATACCAAACAAGAGTTCTTTAAAATTTCTTTCAAATAAAAATCTTTTGAGGGTTTAAATATGAACATGGTTAACCTTGTTTGTTATTAATGTATTATGAATCAGTCCTAACCCTAGACCTCCTATTCCTGTTAAGCTTAAATGATCATTCTTAAAATTATCTAAAAAATACTTCCAGAAATTGTCTTTATTCATCTCACATAGAAGTTCTGCTAAGGGAAAATTCAATTCCATTTTTCTGCAATAATCCCCATATATGATTTTTTGACATGTATTTTTTATAAGGTATTCAGTTTTGTTTTTAATACCAGTCTTCTTATGTTTTTCTAAAGATTTTTTAAGTTTTTCAAATACTATCATGTCGGAAGAAGAATCTACACTTTTCTTTAATAAATCAATGAGTAGTTCAAGTTTGGAAGAGAGAGCGGGTTCAATTTGAATTTCTTCAATGTTCCCCAATAAGCATTTCAATATATTTCGGCTCTTAACCGGATAAAAATTAAACCGTTCAGCTTCAAGTAAAAACCATATTAAAGAATTTAACTGATCAATAGCTGCATCGGTCTGTATTCTTTTCAGGAATTCGCCCTGTAATATATATCGTTCACATTCATGTATGATGAAACTTGGATTATTTTTCTTAATGAAAGATTCTTTTTTTTCTTTTTCGGATTTAAGGTTATTTAAACGCTCTATAAAATAGTGCCCGAAATTGAAAAAATGATCCTGGTTGTTAATGAGAACCTGAGTTTTATGTCTTATTTGGTACAAGGCAACATCAATTTCAGATAGCACTTCAGTAATATCTGCATCAACGAACTTGTTTTTAACCAGGTATTGTATTCCCCAGCCTATCCCTGTAAGTCCATCTGCAAAACTGACCGGCGTATTTGTATTGATCTCTGCATAAATTTCATTTAGTAATTCACCCGCAAAATTATCAAAGTTCTTGTTCTCTGAGTACCTCGAATAATGGTAAAAAAATACAGCTATCCCCATTTTCCCGTTAAGCAGTCCAAGGTTGTTGATTAAGCCTGAATTCAGGAATAGGATATTTGCAATTCTTTTAAGCAATTCATCTATATGGATAGAAAAATTAAGATCGCTAGAATTCATTGCAACATAATTTAAAAATGACTAATGTTAAAAACAATGTCCCTGGAATGCATTGTAGATAAAACTGATATGCCGTACCAGAGTTTGTATATTTTGTTACAATATCTGATAACAAGTATCAAAATATGGCCAATTAATTTAAGTACCTGAGGATTGGCAAATCAATTAACAAATTAAGTTGAATTTCGAGTATAGTTAGTCCTCCTGAATTGCATAAACCTTATTACCTTTTCTCTGACAGCTCTTGAATTGTTCCTGGAAATAGGGATTATCGATTCATTTGTAAATCTAACTGTATAACGATTATAAGTTTTGATGTATGACAAATTGATAATATATGAATTATGACATCTGTAAAAGACTTCAGCTGGTAGTAAAGTTTCGTAAGAATTCAAGAGATTTCTGGTTATAATCTTTTCGGAATCCTGAAGAATTATACTCGAACCCTTACCATCTGCTTTAATATAAATAATACTGTAAATTGGTATAAGTCTATATCCTTGTGAGGTCAAGATTTCAAGCAAGGGATTTTCAGGGTCATTAATAAGTTCCATAAGAGAAATGCTTAAGGTTTTTACATTATTTTTTCTTCAACGCGGAATACATAGTCCTGGACTGAGCCTTAAAACTATTGCGTTAGAAAAATCAACTGATCCATATTCGAAAGTTAACACCCGATAATTATTAAATAGACTGGAATTTTTTCGTTCGAATACAATAGACGCACCAGAATATTGATTCTTAAGTTTCATTCTTTAGGTTGAAAATACTTTGCATTCAATAATGCAAAAACTTCATTAACTCATTGAATAATTAGTTTCTATCTAAATTTACCTATCCTTTTTCCCATTTCTAGTTTTTAGAGACTATTAACAGAATCTGGTTCCCAGTTTATACTTTCTCCAATAATTTTATGTTAATGTCTATTAACACTACGTGGTTAATTTCTTTAAGCTTTATCCCAAATCTTGTTTTCCCTTTTTGTTCAACCAGAATTCCTTCATATCCAATCAATGGACCTCTAACAATTCTAACATTTTCTCCTTTTACAAATCTCTTTTCAACAGTAATCTCGTTACCAAGGCTTAATATTTCTTTTATTCCTTCTACTTCCTTAGATGAAATAATAGAAGGTTCTCCTGAACAGGTAATACAAGAGACTATTTTGGGGATTTGGGTGATACGATACAATTCAAAGGGAAAGGTTTTTACAAAAATGTAATTTGGGAAAAGCACTTGGGAAATCCATTTCTTTTGTCTGTTTTTCCAAACCTTAAGAGTTTTCATCATTGGAAGAAAAACATCATAATTCCTTTTTAATAACTCTTGTTGAACTGCTTTTTCAGCTCTTGGGCAAGTATAAAATATATACCAATTCAGTTCAGAACTTGATCGTAACATTTTTTAAATTCTTTTTCTTTACGCGAAAAACGACCTTTGAAAGCAGGTAAATTCAATGAAATTTAGAAATGCTATCGCTTAGTCACTTAGCAAAACAGCTAAGATTTAATTTAATAATTTGGTAAGAGCTACCACAAATCATTAAACATGCTCAAAACACTGGAATTCGGCTAAAATCAAATATCCCAGATACTTTGAAAATACTCTTGATTACTTTCTTTCAAATTATTTTGAATCACATCCACATCATTAAAACCCTAACTCCAGACAAGTATCAAGATAAGAAGAAATAATATAAATTATCGATTTTCTTCTCTTAAGTTCAAATGTATAAAATAAATTTTAACAAAAACAAAATAAATTGAAAATTAATTAATTGCAACAGGCAGTATTGTGGAAAAACCTGAGACCTTGTTAATACGTGGCCAGAACATATTGACCAGCCATAAGGCAGAGTTAAGTGCTTGTTGATTAGTTGTGTATGCCAATCTTAACTTGATGGCCAAATATGGTTAATAAGCTTGGCAGGAGCTTCGATTTTCATAATAAATTTATAATGAAAAAACGAAGAATTCTCTAAGGGGAAAAATATTAATGAAATATTTTTCCCCCTAAAGACGTCTTAAATTCTTCATTAGCAGTTGCTAATTGAATGTTTGAGTTCTATTTGAAATGTCCTGTTGAAATAAAATTATGAAATATTAATCAAAATGCATAAATTTGGTTTACTGTATTACAAGTGTAAAAATTATATATAAAGTTTCCCTGGGCGACACTTCCATTTATTAGACATTTGATATTGCCAGCAGTTCTTTGCTGACATTGACTTTCACATCAAGTGTCGCCCTCTTTTGAATGTTCTTTGAATAGAAGATATTGAAGATCCAAGGCGGTACCTTCCTTCTTACTCTTTCTAGCACAGGAGTAATCAAGCAGCGAGACATATTATGTACAACCTTTTTTAATGCTCTCTGCTAAGGAAAGTTGTAAATTCAGCGCTTTACCACCACACGGTATTTAGCTAAACACAGATGATTAAGAATGGATGGCTAAAAAGGAGATTTCAATTTGTAGGAAGAAAAATCTAAAAATTGAAAACCCCTACCCTTTTGCCAGGAAAGACTTAGCCGATTTCTCGCTTCTCTGCAAACGGCTAACACTTTCCTTTTTCTCGCTATCCTAGATTTATAAGGCCGTTTCTGCGTAATCCTCGCTCCGGCCCTGGAAACTCTACAGCTCGCTTTCACTTAAAGAAAGAAAAGTAAAAAACGCGGTATTCGGCTAAGCTTCATGGTTATTTAACCAGATTTTTTCATAAATTTAGCCTAACGATTAAAATGGAGGCCAATGCAATACAATCCGCCCCGCTCAAAAGACTACGCCATAAAACCACTTTGTTATTTATTGCGTTTCCTTTTTCCCTTGTTTATTCTTATAGGCTGCACTTCACGTAAAATTGCTGGTTTACAGCATTATATTATTAATCATTTAAAAACTTATTACTAT
>Ga0209226_10001457_pt1 | contig 10707 bp, 9 predicted proteins | sample BarGraNGADG00212_2_FD_184497 | JGI IMG/M metagenome (GOLD analysis project Ga0209226, IMG submission 184497) | Arctic peat soil microbial communities from Barrow, Alaska, USA - Barrow Graham LP Ref core NGADG0011-212 (SPAdes) (version 2) | ecosystem: Environmental > Terrestrial > Soil > Wetlands...
GGGCCAGGCGAACCAGATCACGCGCGGCGCGGTGATGATGTTCCAGGACACGCACCATCTTGTTGTCGACGCCCTGGTGGGGCCGAAGGTATGGCAGGCGCTGATCGCCGATACGGTCGCCGGCAAGCGCCGCAGTAGCGGCTACAGCTACGTCTACGTGCACCGCGAAACGCCCCAGTCGCTCAACCTCTGGCACAACGGGAAAGTGATCCTCAGCTCGCCGGGAAACACCGGCGTGCCCGAAGCGCCGACGCAGCTTGGCACCTTCCTGGTGTTCGAGCACATCCCGGTCGGCACGATGAGCGGTACCAATCCAAACGGCTCCCACTACAGAGACCCGGGTATCCGTTACATCAGCTACTTCAACCACGGCGAGGCGATTCACGCCTTCAACCGTTCGTCCTTCGGCACGCCCCAGAGTCTCGGCTGTGTCGAGCTACCGCTCGCTGCTGCCGCCAAGGTCTGGCCCTATACGCCGATCGGCACCCTCGTCACGGTCGAGAACTGAGCAGGTGACCGGCGCGATCTATCGCCCCGGCAATTCCGATCACGCGGATATGGCGCCCCCTCTCGCTCGGATCACCGCGCCGGGCAATCGCCGGAGTCGGTAATAGCGGCGAAACGCCGCCTCGTCAGTTTCCGCGCTCGAAACGAGCTTGCTCTTCGGTAGTCCGCTCGGCGGTCGGCTCGGCTTCGAGACGCTCGTCCGGGATTGGCTCGCCGCTCTCGATCGACAATCCGTAGCTGCCGGCGGCAAGCCTCTGCTCGGCGCGTTCAACAGCCGCCAGTCCGACCCGCAGGTCGTCGGACAGGCCTTCGTCCAGTTCAGCTTCGTACACGTCCGATGCTTGATCGGCCATGTGTTGGTCGGTCGTCGGCTCGTCGCTCTCGCGCGGCGTCAGCTCGCGGATAGTTTCCTCGATCCGCTTACGCTCGCGGGAAAGCAGTTCGCGTGCTCGCTCGGGATCCACGCTTCGAGCCTACACCCTGGCACCGCGAGGGTCGATAAGAGTACGGCAGTTTTCGTAGCGAATACCCTCGTCTTCGACGCTGAAGATGGCGACGGTTGGGGGTTCCTGCCGGTTAGGTTAGAGAGAGCGTTGGGCCTGCCGCACTCTGGCAAGGCGATCATCGTCGCTGTCAGATCGGCAGCTTTCGGCGTCTGCAATGCCCCGTTCTTCCTCTTGGTTTCCATCTACATCGACTCCAACGGCAGTGTCGTAGAGCCGGAGAACTTCAGCGGGTCGCTCGTCCATGCCACGCTCGGCGGCATCACCTTCCGAGCCGGGACGGGCTAGTCGAGCCGGGAGACGATTGAGGGCGGGCCGCGCGAGCGCGCGAATCGGTCATGCTCCCGTTATCCGCCGGAGGTTGCAGTAGTCTGGTCGCATGCTCGTCGCCAGCCTGCACTACCTGATTCATTGGCCCGTGAAGGGTGGCTACAACTTCGTCAGCGGGCCGCTCGCCGACGTCACGCTCATCACGGCGTTCGTCAGCGCGCTCTACCTCTGGCTGAGGCATCACAACTGCCATGTCCTCGGCTGCTGGCGCCTGCAGTGGCACCCCCATCCGGACCACGGCCACCCGGTGTACAAGAAGCACCACCCGGACGGTCCCGGTGTGAGCGCCTAGACGATCGGCTCAATCTCTGAGGTTGCCGTTGGAGGCGGCGCCGAGCTCCTCGAGATCGTCCGCCATAGTCAAGCCGGCTCGTTCGGATTCGACGGCAGCCCGCGCGCGACCGCCGCGCCGGCCGGTTGTGACGGGAGGAGCGTCTTTCCGGTGCTCGGATAGCGCTGGTCGTGGAAGAGCTTGGCGGTCAGGGTCGTCCGCCCGGGCGCCAGCAGCGTGAGCGCCAGTACCGCGCAGGCCGCCCCGGCGAAAGGCCCGACGAAAAAGACCCAAAGAGCGCGCTGGTTGCCGGAAACGACGGCAGGCCCGAGAGTTCGCACCGGATTCATGCTGGCGCCGGTGTAGGGGGCGCCGATCCGAACCAGGATCGGCAGGACGACTGCGACCGCCGCCGGCGTCCAGCGCGCCGTTCTCGCCGAGGAGAGAAAGGCGAAGACCACGAGGACTAGCACCGCCGTCAGCCCGCATTCGATGCCGGCCGCGGCGGGCGCCGAGACAGTCGGGATCGTTGCGGCGTCGTCGATCCGGCTCGCCCAGCTGCCCCAGACTCCTTGCAGAAGCGCCGCCGCCGCGAGCGCGCCGAGCGCCTGGCCGATCGCGTACCCGGCCAGGTCGTGCAGGTGAATGTGGCCCCGCAGCCAGAAGCCGAACGTGACAGCGGGATTGAGGTGCGCTCCGCTCCTGCGACCGAGCGGCGAGAGCGCGACCGCGGCGACGAGCAGGCCGAACGTCAGCCCGATCGTTACGAACCGCAGCCCGCTCCAGGGCACGTCGCCGCGCAGCGGCGAGGCGGGGCTGATGAGAATTACGACGACGCAGAATCCCAGAAAGAGCATGAGGAACGTGCCCACAAGTTCGCTCGCCCACTCCGCGAAGTGCCATCCCCCCGTCCGTGGCTGAGGACGAGCCGCTGGAGGCTCTTGATCGATAACGGGGGCGGCGCCCCTCGCTTTACTAGCCATCGAGAAGAAGCCCCTGGACGGGACCGAGCAAGCGCTCCGAGCGCTTCGAGACATGCGGGAGCCAAACGAGCCGGTGCGTCAACGGCTGGCCCGCTTGACGGCGTGCTCGCTGTTCCTTGCTGATCGGCTTCCAGACGTCGTCGATCACCCGAGCCGATTCGCCGTCGATCTCCTTTCTCGGTAACTCGAGGTGCTCGGACCAGAGGCGAAGGCGCGTCTGCCGAGCCAGGGCGGGGTCGTGAGTGACGATATTCATCTCGGTGTCGTTGAAGAGGGAGTGCTCGTTGAGGTTGGCAGAACCGACCGTCAGCCACGCGTCGTCGACGATGCCGATCTTGGCGTGCACGTAGACGGAATCGGCGAGCCGGCCCGACCGTGCGAAGAGCGCGCAGGCGAGCAGACGCCCGGCGCCGGCGTCCGCTTCGACGAGTTCAGCGAGTATCCCCCGCGTGTCGTCGCCGCCGCCGACCGGCTTCGCCGGCAGGACGAGCAGCAGCCGGAAGTCGTCGGCCGGCGGGCTCGCGAGCTTGTCGAATAAGATCGATGCGATCTCCGGCGACCAGAGAAACTGGTTCTCCAGGTAGATCAGCCGCCGGGCGGAGCTCAGCGCCCGTAAGTACGACTCGAGGATGCTGAAGTCACCGCGCGGTACTGCCGTATAGATACGCTCCGGCACCGTTCGCACGATCTGCAGCTCGACCTTCCCGGCGGGCGCGACCGTACCGGGACGGGCGAGCTCCTCGCCTGTCACTTCCAGCCAGCGCATTCGAAAGTGCTCTGCGACGTCGGCGACAGCCGGGCCCGTGATCCGCGCACTCGCATCGTGCCAGCCGATCGCGCGGCGAGCTGGATGGGCGCTCGAGTCGAAGCGATCACCACCTTCCGAGGTCAGATCGATTCCGCCGACGAAAGCGACCCGGTCATCGATCACGATCGTCTTCTCGTGGTGGCAGTGCATCGGCCGTTCTTTCGCATCGAGAGCGCACTGGATCTGCGACCCGCGGCAGAGGCTTTCGCGCACCCTTCGTACCGTCGCTCGTGACAGCCGATTCAGCGGCAGCGGCGCTCCCGCCCAGACCAGCACGCGTACCTCGACTCGTTCGGCAAGCTCGGCCAGGAGATTGCGCAGAATCGCCGGCTCCGCGTCACGCGTCAGGGCGAATTCGGGCGTGAAGTACCAGCCGGCGATGTGGATATGCGACTCGGCTCGCTCGAGCTCCGCCACTATCCGGGGCAGCGCTTCGGCACCGTCGATCAGAATCTCGAGCGAACATCCCTGGCGCGGCGGCGGCTCACCGGCGGCCCAGTCGCCCGCAGGAGGATCGAGTGCTCCGAGCCGGTCGATTCGCCTGAAGCGGCGCCGGTGGTGGTTACGGGTGACGTGGCTGGCCGCCGCTCCCAGATACCGGTCGGCGCGGAGCGCGAGACGGTGGGGCACGGAAGTCAGTCGTCGCATGCGGTAGCTCCTTTACCACTCTACGCGCACGTGCAGCGGGCCACGCTGCTCGAGCACGAACACCGAAGTCTCGCCGTGATGGCGCCGGAAGAGGAGGTCGACCGTCGCCTCGCCCACCCGCAGCCCGCGCACGCTGACCTCGCCAAGCCAGTCCGGTAACGCTGGACGCACGATGCGAAGCATGTTCTCCGTCGCATCCGGCTCCAGCCCAAGCGCTGTTCGCAGCATGTAGGGAATCGCGCCGGCGGCCCAAGCTTGGGGCGTGCAGGCGACGGGATAGCGCACCGGCTCGGGCGAGTCACGGCGGTCGAGGCCGGCGAAGACTTCGGGTAGGCGGTAGCTCGAGAAGCGGCTGGCCGCCTGGTAAATCGCAGTGAACACTCGCAGTGCGTCCTCGCTGAAGCCGTAGCGCTTGAGCCCGGCGGCGATCATCGCGTTATCGTGCGGCCAGACGGCGCCGACCTGGTAGTCGAGCGGGTTGTAGGCTGCCTCTCCCTCGGCCATCGTGCGGATACCCCAGCCGCTGAACATCCGCTTCGAGAGCAGCGTGCGAGCGACTGCGCGGGCGTGCCGGGCGCTCACAATCCCCGACCACAGTGCCTGGCCGGGGTTGGAGGAAATCGCTTCGACCGGGCGACCGTCCTTCTGCAGCGCGACGGCGAGATAGCGCAGGTTGGGTAGCCAGTAAGCGCTCTGGAAGCGCTTGCGCAGCGCTTGCGCCTCACGTTCGAGGCTCTTTGCCTTGTCCGGGCGGTCGGTAAGCCGATACAGCCAGGCCATGTCGAGGCGTGCACGGTAGACGTACCCCTGTACCTCGACGAGCGCCAGCGGAGGCTCGGCCGGCGAGCCGTCGCTGTTGGCGATCGAGTTCCCGGAGTCCTTCCAGCCCTGGTTGGCGAGGCCTTTCTCCGAAAGTGAGACGTAGTCGACGAAGCCGTCACCGTCGTGGTCGGCGATCGTGTCGAGCCAGCTCAGAGCGCGCTCCACGTTCTTCTCGAGCTTGCAAAAGAGACCGAGATCTCCCGTCCAGCGCACGTACTCGGCCAGCAGGCAGAGGAAGAGCGGCGTCGCATCAACGGTGCCGTAGTAGGGCGTCTGCGGAACCTCACCCAGGTTCGCCATCTCGCCGACGCGCAGCTCGTGCAGGATCTTGCCCGGTTCCTCGTCGCGCCACTCGTCGTGGTGCCTGCCCTGGTAGCGAGCGAGCAGGATCAGAGTCTCGGCGGCGATGCGCGGGTTGTTGGCGACCGTCTCGAGCGCCGTGATGATGCTGTCTCGGCCGAAGAGGCAGACGAACCAGGGCACCCCGGCCGCGAAGAAGACCTCGCCGCGCTCGCGGGTTGCGAGCATCTCCAGGTCGGCAAAGGAGCGCTCGAGAACACGGTTGAAGAGGGGATTGTCGGACGTAATGCTGACGTTCGAGAAGCTGGGACTCCGTCGCCAGGCAACGGGCGCGGTTTCCAGCGCTCCCGGGCCCTTGTCGGCGATCTCGACCTCGACGCGTATGCACTTGCTTTCAGCGGGAGCGAGCTCGAGTCGATAGCGAGCCACCGCGTTTGCGCTAGTCCGGCTGGGCTTCGGATCGAAAGAGAGCGTGGTCGTGCGCAAACGCCCGTCGGCGCCGTCGTAGCGAAACTTGAGGCGACTCCCGCTCCAGCTCGGCTCACGCAGCTTGCCTCGCTGCCCGATCTCGGCGCCGCGTATGGCGAACATGCTGTCGAAGCCGGCCGCGAACTCGAGCTCGAATTCCAGCGTCACCGACTCGAGCCCGAAGTTGCGAAAGAAGATCGCCTCGCTGATGGGCTTGCCGAGCTTGCGCTCACGGCGGATACCGATCTGCTGCTTGGGGATGACGTTCCCGCGCTTCAGCTCGAGATCGGGATTGGTGAGCTCGCTCACCGAACGGTCGTCTTCGTCGGCGCTCGAGAGCAGAACCGAGAGAGGCTCGTCGCCGAGGCGAAGGACCGCGCGGTCGAGGAAGCGAGTGTCGTGGAAGTAGAGGCCGTGAGCCAGCGAGACCGAGGAGTCGATATCGCCCGTACTGGCGCAGAGGCAGAAGACGTCACCCGCCTTCGTCGTCAGTGCCTCGCCTAAGTCGGCGATAAGTGTCGAGGCTCCGTGAGTTAGTAATCGGCTGGTAGACCGGGGCGTCATCGATCGCTCAGACGAACTTCGGGTAGAGGGACATACCGCCGTCGACGACGAGCGTCGTTCCGGTCACGTAGCCGGCCTCGTCGCTCGCCACCCAGGCGATTGCGGCAGCCACCTCTTCAGCCTTTCCCATCCGTCCGAGCGGAATCTCCGCCTCGACGGCGTGCTCTTCCTTCGGATGCTCGAGTAGCCGCTCGTTGATCGGCGTCGTGATTGCGCCCGGCGCCACGTTCACGACCCTCACACCGCTTGCCGCCAGCTCTCTCGAGGCCGTCTCCATCAAAAGCTTGAGCCCGCCCTTCGAGCTGCAGTAGTGCGCGTAGCCCGGCCAGGGAATGAACTCGTGCACGCTCGAGACGTTGACGATGACTCCGCCTTTCGCGGCGACCATCAGCTTGGCGGCCTCGCGCAGGCAGAGGAAGGCGCCGGTCAGATTCGTACGCAGGATCCGCTCCCAGTCGGCGAGCGGCATCTCGGTCAGCGCCACCTGGTTCTCGATGCCGGCGTTGTTGACGAGCAGATCGAGCCCGCCGAGCTCCTTCGCGGTCTCAGAGACGAGACGGATCACGCCGTCTTCGCTACCGACATCGGCCTGAAGCGCGATAGCCTTGCCGCCCGCCTTGATGATCTCCTCAACCCCCTGCTCGGCGCCCGCCTTGTCGGCGCCGGAGTGGTAGTTCAGGCAGACGAGAGCGCCCTCGACGGCCAGTCTTTGTGCGGTCGCCTTGCCGATGCCGCTCGAGGCGCCGGTAACGATCGCTTTTCGTCCTTCGAGAAGCACAAGAGATCCATTCTATTCCCGGGCCCAACGTTTGACACACCCGCGCAGGAGACGATCGACAGCTGTTCGCCCGCGTTCGTGGGCGTGTCGGTTTCTACGAAGTGCCTTTTTCTACGCGCCGGTAGTAGTCGCGCCAGATCAGACGGTAGAGGCGAAGGTGTCTCGGCAAGCTCCTTATCAACGGCAGGAACGGCACGCAGACGAGAGCGAGCGAGAGGATGGCCATGATCGCCCAGATCTGCGCGTCGGCGTTAGCCGAGCTGGTGAAGGGCGGCACCTGGTACCAGGCCGTGTAGAGCCACAGCCAAGCCTGTCCCGGATAGTTGCCGGTCTCGTTCATCATTCCCCACTGACCGCCGAGCAGGTTCTGCTTCTGAGCCAGATCGGAGAGGTACGTTCCGTCCGAGAGGAAGAGCAGCGGCTTCGTGTAGTCAGTCTGGTAGAAGCGACCATTCGCGAGTAGGGCGCCGTCCAGGCCGCCGCTTCGGGCCTGGTCGAGTAGGTTGCGCATCATCAGAGCCACCGGCCCGTAACTCCCGGACGCGACGACCGGTGCGCCCGCGGAGAACGAGACCTTCCCGAGCGCCTTGGTGTAGTTCTTCGTCCAGCGCCGGCGCTGCGAGGTGGAGGCCGATCTATAGTCAGCCAGCGCCACCGCCAGCGCCGGGTCGCTCTTGCCCGGAATGCCAAGCGGGCGCAGCACGAAATCCCGAGCGCTGTTGATCGGAATGCGAACTCCCGCCAGGCGGGCGAGCGAAAAGGAATCGATCACGTTCTGCCCGGTTCCCGGAGTCTGGGTGTAGGGCGGTCCGTAGGTGGCGGAATCACTCGCTCCCGCGAGCTCCGAGGTCGCGGTGGCGAGGAAGTCCGCCGGAGTGGCGTTGGCCCAGCGGGCGATGGTCACCGGCTTCTCGTCGGGCGAGGAGAAGACCGCCGCGAAGACGACCGCGAGCAGCAGGATCACGCCGACCGCAGCCACCAACTCCTTGATCAGGTCGTAGCGCCGCTTGGCGCCCTTCCACTCGAGCGCCGGATCGGGTGCGCTCGGGAAGTCCGGGTCATCCTTCGCCGCCGCATTCGGCGTGCGGGCCGGAAGCGGCGGAACGACACCGCGCAGGCGCACGAGCAGTACGTGAACGACGACGAACATGATCAGGACGAGCGGCAGTAGCAGGACATGCCAGACGAGCATCTGGCCGGTGTTGAGGACGTTGAAGACGGCGCCGATCCCAGAAGCGTTGAGTCCGTCCTTGGCTTGCGTGCTTATCCATTGGGAGTCGAAGTTCTGCTGCGAGAGGTAGCCGGAAAAGGCGGTGGCGATCGCGGTGAGGAAGCAAACCGCGCCGATCATCCAGGTCAACGCGCGGCGCCCTCGCCAGGCGGCCATGCTGAACTTGGCCCAGAGGTGAATGGCCATGAAGAAGAAGAAGGCTTCGGCCGACCAGAGGTGGAGGCTGTTGACGAAGCGCCCGATGCCGGAGACATGCCACCAAGTCGGGCCGAAGATCACCAGCACCACCCCCGAGCCGACCACTACGACGAGCGAAGCGATCGTCAGGACGCCGAACACGTAGACCCACGATGAGACGTAGACGGGCTGATGCTCGGCCAGCAGCTTCTCGGGCGGGAGTGCGCCGAAAACCGTCCGTCGAACGCGCCCTGTCCAGGTGCTTGGCTCTTCGTACGTGCTCATCGCTTCTCGCGTCCTCGAGGAAAGGGTAGGAGGATCGCAAGTGCAAAGACGACGATCATGAGCACGATCACTACGAGATTCGCTACCGAGATCTGAAACCAACCGAAGTGAATGTAGTGCGGCTTTCCGCCTAGGATCGAGGCGACCACGGCGATCCCGGAGAGTCTATTCGTGGGCTGGCGCAGCGGAATCAGGGCGCGGTCTACTCGGCCTGAGGCCTGACCTGATAGGTCGCGCCTCCCTATCATTCCCGGCGCTCCGCGAGCCCCTCCACCTTTGGAGCGTACCACCTCCCGGGCAATCGACCTGGGGCTTTCTTCTGCGCGCGTAAAGGTCGAGCATTCGCGCCGTTAGTGGCGCGGTAAGACGGTGCCGCTCCGTAACGAGCGCCGCGTTGGCCGCTCCACCGTAAGGCGCCGGCGAGGCATGTGCTACTTTCGCTGCATGTCCGCAACGCCAGTGCATGAGCCCGCTGTGAGAGCGGGATGGAGAGGCGTAATCGAGGAGTACCGGCGCTTCCTGCCCGTCTCCGAGCAGACGCCGGTCATAACCCTGCTCGAGGGCGGCACGCCCTTGATCGAGGCCGCGCGCCTCTCCGAGCGTGTCGGCGCCAGAGTCTGGCTTAAGTTCGAGGGGCTCAATCCGACCTGCTCGTTCAAGGACCGGGGCATGACGATGGCCATTTCCAAGGCGCTCGAGCGCAAGGCGCCGGCGGTCATCTGCGCCTCCACCGGCAACACCTCCGCCTCGGCGGCGGCTTACGCCGGTCGCGCGGGCATGACCTGCGCCGTGCTCGTGCCCGAGGGCAAGATCGCGCTCGGCAAGATGGCCCAGGCGCTCGCCTACGGCGCGCGCGTGCTCGAGATTCGCGGCAACTTCGACCGCGCGCTGGAGATCGTGCGCGAACTGGGCGAGAAGGCCGGGCTCGAGATAGTCAACTCGATCAACCCCTTCCGCATCGAGGGGCAGAAGACAGGTGCCTTCGAAATCGTGGACGTGCTGGGCGACGCGCCCGACATCCACTGCATCCCGGTCGGTAACGCCGGCAACATCACCGCCTACTGGAAGGGCTACCGCGAGTATCTGGAGGCGGGCATCTCGACTCACACGCCGCAGATGCACGGCTTCCAGGCCGAAGGAGCGGCGCCGCTCGTGCACGGCCACCCGATCGAGAACCCGTCCACGGTCGCCACGGCCATTCGCATCGGCAACCCTGCTTCCTGGAAGGGCGCCGAGGACGCGATCAGCGAGTCGAGTGGCTCCGTAAACATCGTCAGCGACGAGGAGATCCTCGCCGCGCAGTCGCTGCTCGCCACCAGCGAAGGCGTCTACTGCGAGCCCGCGTCGGCCGCCTCGGTCGCCGGCCTGCTCAAGTTCGGAGCGCCCGAGGGCGCGAAGGTCGTCTGCGTTCTCACCGGGCACGGGCTCAAGGACCCGGACATCACGATCAAGTCCGTGCCCAAGCCTCCGGTGGTTGACGCGGACTACACCGCGGTCACGCGCGCGCTTGGGCTCTAGCGCTCGATCCGCCGCGACGCTACCTGCTCGGACTTAGCGTTTTACCTATAAGCGGGACGTTCCATTCCCTTGTTCTTTACGCGGTACGGCGCCGTTCCGGATCGAAGTCGATACATTCCTGCGCGCCTTTTCTCGATACCGTGCTCCGCCCCGTGGGAGGGTGGGGGGTGGCGGATGGGTAAAGGGGCGCCCGGGACTCCGAGAAATGCCAGCGGTCGAGACTGTTCGAGCCATTCGTGGCGACGGACTTGACAGGGAACGGACATATTGATTAAGATCGATGCATCGATAACAATCGATATGATCGAGCAAGAGAAGGAGAAGATATGAACGACGTCCCCGCCGCCGATTCGCAGTCCGAGCCGCTCGTCTATGCGTGCTCCGGCGCCTCTAACCTCGGGCAGCTGAGCAACGAGATCGCGATCCGACTCGACCAGGCCGGCCTGGCGGAGATGTCCTGCGCCGAGGCTGTCGGTATCGAGGCCGGGCCACCGTATGCATCGGCCCTTTCTGG
>Ga0209226_10001458_pt1 | contig 10704 bp, 6 predicted proteins | sample BarGraNGADG00212_2_FD_184497 | JGI IMG/M metagenome (GOLD analysis project Ga0209226, IMG submission 184497) | Arctic peat soil microbial communities from Barrow, Alaska, USA - Barrow Graham LP Ref core NGADG0011-212 (SPAdes) (version 2) | ecosystem: Environmental > Terrestrial > Soil > Wetlands...
TCGTTCGCGCCTTACGTCATTGATCCCGAGGAAGACAATGCCCAGCACCAGCAGCAGCATGACCACGATGGTGAAGACGACAAGCCGACGGTTGGTATCGAGGATGGTGACGGGACGGTTGATCACCGTAGCCCCGACAGGGAGGCTGGACGCCGGAATGCCAAATACCTCCAGTTCGCGCCAGTCGAACGCCACGTGTGTCGACTGTCGGGTCACCACTGGGATTGAACCGGCGGGCTCACCGGCCAGGATGCGCGCGACGAGGTCGCCCGCTTTGGCGCCCTCCAGTTGAGGACTCGTGAGTACGCCACCAACGACCCCTTGACCTAGGCCCTGTTCATAGACGCCGTAAATCGGGAGTGCCGTATGCCGGGCGAGCTCAGCAGTAAATTCTGGCATGTCTATGAGCACGCCGCCCTTGTCGCGGGTAAACGGGGCAGCCAGGATAATGGTATTGCCAGGGAGTGCCGCCACAGTGTCCATGATCTCTGCGACTGTTGCGTCAGGGGAAAACGTAAACGCAGCGCGGTCCTGAAATTCCGGGACGACACTCTGGATGGTTCGACGAACAGCAATTCCTGCCTCAGTGAAGTCCGTGATGACGTAGACACTGCTGGCATGCGGATGCAGCCTGAGCGCCAGCGCGAGTGTCCCCGCGGGATCGATCTCCTCGGCCACGCCCGTGACATCCTTCGCTCCCCTGAGCAGAGACGTCTGATAGTCGTTGATGCCACAGAACACGATGGGTATGTCGGCAAACAGAGTGCTGCGGTAACCCAGTGCGAAGCCCAGCGCCGGGTTGTCAGTGACAATCAGGATGTCGGGTCTGCTGGCACCGTAGCGGGCTTGAAGCAACTTCTCGACCTGATCGTAGTTCTGCTGCGAGGGAAATCGGCGCCAGTCGAGGTACTCCACAGAGAGCTGGACCCACGACGGTGAGTCACCGAGGACACTGCGGATCCCTGCGACCTCACCGTCCGTCCGTGAGTAGCCCTGATCGTAGGAGTTGAGGATGAGGACGCTGCTGGGAGGCGCTGCGGCAACAGCCGGCGGAAGCCCCAGCATTGCTGCGACAACTGCAGCCAGAACGAGCAATATGACCAGACGGGATGCCTTCACGCGTATTCCTCCGAGCCATGGAACGAACAGTGACACACGACCATTGTGACGCTCAGGCGCTGCTATTCAAGAGGGGCGCTGTCTCGCGAGAGCCACTGCAAGCCCTTCCATGTCGTATGGTTTCGCGAGGACGTCCTCGAACTCGCGGTCTTCTTTGGTTTGCAATAACGGTATCTGGCAACTGGCGACGTCAGGCATCAGTGCCGAGGATGGACGGCTGGTCGGCCGAAGATGTGTTCATACCCTCCACCGACAATCTCGAAGGCGAACGGTGGTTTCGGTGCAGCTCGGTAGACCATACCGGGCAGACCTGCCATCAGCCGGGTCAACTCCGGTCGTTTGCTGCACCCTTCGTGACCGGCACATTCCTGTTGCTCATCCGATTCTCAGCACCGCGAGTGTCCACAGGTCGACGGAAGGACGAACAGCCATCCATTGAAGACCAAGTTGAGAACAGCAAGAACGAACGCAGCCAGCGGTAGCCACCACCATGATTGCTTACGCACTACCAAGTCTCCTCCACATAGTTGACAGTATGGTGGAGAACCCGCTGCGTGCAAGGAGAGCTGCAACAGCATGCGAGCAATGATTGTCAGGGTTTGTCTGCTCCCCGGTGGTCTTGGCAAGGCTCGACGTTCAGAGTTGCCGGGTGCTGCCGTGTCGGCCCGGCTATTTGCATCGATCCCCTGGCTATGTATACTCTGACGAGTATGAGCGAATGCTCAGAAAATGAGTGAGCATTCAGGAAGGAGTCACAATGGCACAGAAACAGGAGCAGGATACGCTGTCCAGGCGCGATCGCCGTATCGAGCGCCGACAGGAGGAGATCCTCCAGGCGGCCGCATCGGTCTTCGCCGCCAAGGGATACGCGCAGGCGACGACCAGGGAGATCGCGGCAGCGGCCGATATCGCCGAAGGCAGCCTGTACAACTACTTTGCCAGCAAACGCGACATCCTTGTCGGTATCATCTCGCGGTCACCGGCACCTATAGACCGTCTGTGGTCGGAGGCTCAAAATCTGGCGGACCGCGATGGGTTCATCCAGCTTGTCGAGCGGGCCCTTCTGGCGCCTGCTCCCGAGCAACCATGGATACGCACGGTCATCAAGGAGGCGTGGACGGACGATGAGCTGTTCCGACAGTATCAGGCAAGTCACGTTCGGGAGACGGTCGCTCGTGTCACGCGTCTCATCGAATGCGGCATCGAAGCCGGATGGCTCCGGCAGGTGGACCCCGAGCATGCTGCACAGGCCCTCGTCGGTGCGCTCATGGCGTCCATGATGCCGTTGCTGCGCCGTACCCAGGGTTCCGAGGAGCCGGGGGAACGGGAGAAGGCAGCGCGCGCGACAGCCGACCTCCTGCTGTTCGGATTGATGATGCCGGAAGGGGGAGCACATGCGTAACCTCCTGAAGATCCTGACATACCTGAGGCCTTACCGTCGTAAAGCTGTCATCGCACTGGCTGCGCTGACGGTCTCCATCCTGACTGACTTGGCGGTGCCGCGTCTCATCCAGGCAATCGTCGACAACGGTATCTCGAAGGGAGACATGCACGTGGTCCTGGGGACGATGGGCATCATGCTGGGCGTCTCGGCGCTGGGGGCCGTTGTCTCGATTATCAACACGCGCTACTCGGTCGATGTGGCGATAGGATTCGGAACCGACGTCCGCGCGGCCACCTTCCGCAACATTCAGCACTTCAGTTTCAGCAACCTCGACGATAACCGCACCGGAGCCTTGATGACCAACCTGACCAGCGACGTCACCCGGGTGCAGGGCACCGTGCAGATGGCCATGCGCATCATGACCCGCGCGCCACTGATGCTGCTTGGCAGCATCGTGCTCATGCTGGTGACCAGCCCGCACCTTGCGGTCTGGGTCGTGCTGCTCCTGGCTATAACGGGCGCGATGGTCGTGGTGCTGTCCATGAAGGCGCAGCCCATGTTCCTGCGCGTCCAGGCAAAGCTGGACCGGCTGAACACCGTGCTCCAGGAGAACCTGGCGGGCATGCGGCTCGTGAAGGCGTTTGTCCGTTCGAACGAGGAAAACCGTCGGTTCGGAGTGGTCAACGATGACCTCATGGACCAGAACGTGCGTGTTCAGAGGCTGTTCGCGGTCATCATGCCGACCATGACCGTCATCGTCAACCTCGGCATGGTGCTCGTCATCCTCATCGGCGGACGGCAGGCGATTGGTGGCACGTTGACAACAGGCCAGCTCATGGCGTTCATCAACTACCTCATGATCACGATGTTCCCGCTGCTGATGATGGGAAACTTGCTCGTGATGCTGTCGCAGGCTGGGGCGTCTGCGGGACGCATCAATGGGGTGCTTGACACGAAGAGTAGCATCGTCGACCAGCCAGGGGCCACCGGTCTGTCCGACGTCAAGGGCAGGGTGGCTTTTGAGCATGTAACGTTCAGCTACAATCACGAGTGCGGTGAGTCGGTACTCCAAGATGTGAACTTCGTCGCCGAGGCGGGACAGACGGTGGCGATCCTTGGTGAGACCGGTTCGGGCAAGACGACGCTGATCAACCTCATCCCTCGCTTCTACGATGTGTGCGGCGGCCGCGTGGCAGTCGACGGCGTCGACGTCCGGGACGTGACCCTTGCTTCGCTGCGTAGCCATGTTGGCATTGCGCTGCAGGAGGCCGTGCTCTTCACCGGAACGCTTCGGGACAACGTACGCTACGGCCGTCCCGACGCCAGTCAGGAGGAGGTGGAAGCGGCTGCGCAGGCTGCGCAGGCCGAGGAGTTCATTCTCAGTACTCCGAAAGGATACGACACGATGGTGGAGGAACGTGGCGGCAACCTCTCGGGGGGTCAGAAGCAGCGCATCGCCATTGCCCGAGCCCTGCTCCTCAAGCCGAGCATCCTCATCCTGGACGACAGTACGAGTGCAGTCGATGTCGACACCGAGGCTCACATCCAGGAGGCTCTGCTGCGCCTGCACAGCCAGTGCACCGTCTTCATCGTGGCCCAGCGTATCAGTACGGTGCTGGCTGCAGACAAGATCCTGGTCCTGGACAAGGGGCGCATCGCGGCCGAAGGAACGCATCAGGAACTGATGCAGACCAGTTCCATTTACCGCGAGATCTATGAGTCCCAGCTCGGAGGAGGTACCACTAATGGCTGACCAGAACGTACGTGGGCAGGTTGCTCGCGGGGGCGGCCCGATGGGAGGAGCCATGGCTACGGCCAGGGCGAAAGACGCACGTGGAGCTGCGCGTCGCCTCATCGACTACCTGAAGCCCTACCGCGGGAAGCTCGTGCTGGTCACGGTCCTGCTGGTGGTCGGAGCCGGGCTCTCTCTGATGGGCCCGCTTCTCATCGGGCAGGCAATCGACACGATCATCAAGACGCACAGCGCTCAGGGTCTGCTGCGCATCGCCGTCTTGATGACTGCAGCAGGGGTCGGCACATGGCTTGCCGGGTCGTGGCAGGCATGGATCATGGCAGGCGTCTCGCAGTATGCCGTGCGTGACATGCGGCGGGGCCTCTTCGAACACCTGCAGACACTGTCCATGAGCTACTTCGATCGCCATTCCCAGGGAGACCTGATGAGCCGTCTTACGAATGACATGGACGCCATCAGCCAGACGCTCTCGCAGGACCTGACATCACTGGTCAGCAACGTCTTCAGTGTCGCAGCCATTATCGGCATCATGCTGGTCCTCAACAGGTGGCTTGCGCTTGCTGCCTTTGTCATGATGCCGTTCATGTTCCTCTTGACGGGGGGGATCATGAGCCGGACTCGTGCGCTGTTCCTTGAACAGCAACGCACGGTCGGGGCGCTGAACGGCGTGATGGACGAGACGGTCAGCGCCCAGCGCGTCGTGCAGGCGTTCGGCCAGGAGGCTACAGCTCTCGGTGTGTTTGACAAGAGCAATCAGGCGGCGCTCGTGGCAGGACGGAAGGCGCAGTTTATCGCCCTGCTCGCCATGCCGTTACTCATGGTGCTTGACCACATGGATATCGCCATCGTCGCAGGGGTTGGTGGCATGCTTGCCATCAAGGGCATTGTCACCGTTGGTGTTGTATCGGCCTTCATCACGTACACGCAACGACTGTCGCAACCGCTGCTGCAGGTGGCGAACCTTCTCAGTACCATTCAGGCGGCTCTGGCGGGTGCGGAACGCGTGTTCGAGGTCATCGACCGTCGGCCGGAACTGCGCGACAAGCCGGACGCACCCAAGCTCGGCGAAATCCACGGCGATGTCGTGTTCGACCACGTCGACTTCGGCTACCTCAGGGACGTCCCGGTCCTGCGTGACGTCAATCTGCATGCCCTTCCAGGCCAGATGGTGGCACTGGTTGGCCCCACCGGGGCTGGCAAGACGACCATGGTCAGCATCCTCTCCCGGTTCTACGACATCGAGGGTGGGCGCGTCACCATCGACGGCACGGACATCCGTGACGTGCAGGTGGACAGCCTGCGCCGTCAGCTGGGTATCGTGCTGCAGGATGGATTCCTGTTCTCGGCCAGCGTCAAGGAGAACCTCCGCTATGGACGCCTCGACGCGACAGACGAGGACATCGTGGCAGCGGCGACTCTTGCCAACGCCGACCAGTTCATCCGGCGCCTCCCGCAGGGATACGACACGGTCCTCGCCGAGAGGGGAAGTGACCTCAGTCAGGGACAGCGCCAGCTGCTGACCATTGCACGGGCCATCCTCGCCGACCCCCGTATCCTCGTCCTCGACGAGGCCACATCATCTGTCGACACCCGTACTGAAATCCACATTCAGCGGGCACTGCTCAACCTGATGAAGGGGCGCACCAGCTTCGTCATTGCCCACCGGCTCAGTACCATCCGCACCGCCGATCAGGTCCTGGTCATCGACGGAGGGCACATCATCGAGCAGGGTACACACACATCGCTACTGGAACAGCACGGGTTCTACTACAAGCTGTATATGTCGCAGTTCAAGGGGACCGCGACTCCGGCTGCTGTCTCCTGAATCGCGGTCGTGCGTGCGGGCCATTCCTGCTACACTGTCACCAGAGGGGGAGCCATGACACAGGAGAACGATGTGGCGACATGGATCTATGTGGTACACCTGACCAGGCCTGCGGCGAGGACGTCGCCGACGGAGGAGGAATCCGCCGCCATCGACCGTCATTTCGTGCATCTGCAGCAGGCATGTAGCGCGGGGACGGTACGACTGGCAGGGCCCGCGACGGACGGGGCATTTGGTCTTGTGATCTTCGAAGCGGAAGACGAGACTGCGGCGCGCTCGTTCATGGCAGACGACCCGGCCGTGCGCGCAGGCGTCATGACCGCGGAGCTGCACCCGTTCCGTGTATCGCTGGAGCATTTGCCGTGCAGGTGATGGGGATCGAGTTGCTGCCAGTGCTCAGCTACGCGCTGGTTTCCATCTTTACACCTGGGCCCAACAACATCACCTCTTCATCGCTGGGGATGCGCGTAGGGTATCCCCGCACGCTGCGCTTCATCGGGGGTGTCGTTACAGGGTTCTTCTGCATCATGGTGGCAACGGGACTGTTGACGGAGCTCCTCGTCTCGGCCTATGACAGAATCGCGATTGTGCTGAAGATCGCGGGCGTCGCGTATCTGCTATGGATCGCCTGGACCGTCGTGCGGCCACAGGATAAGAAACATGCATCCCCCGCGGCGAGCGGCACCCGGTACCGCGACGGGCTGTTGTTGCAACTCGTCAACCCCAAGGTCATCCTGTTCGGGCTGACGATGTATGCCACTCTGCTGGCTCCGATGACGAAGAGCTGGCTGGCAGTCGTTGTCTCTGCAGTGTTGCTCACAGTCCTGAGCTTCTGTTCGACCTCGCTGTGGGCGCTGTTGGGTGCCGGCATCCAGCGTTTCATCGCCAACCCGAAGGTCAGGTTTGCCTACTCGCTTGTCCTCGTGGGACTTCTGCTCTATGCTGCCTGGTCGATCGTCGCGTCGTAGAACACACACCAGGGGTCCATGACGAGCAGTCTCCTCAAGCAGCTGAAGGGTAGTTACGATTTTTCCGGTTGGACGAGGTTCGCAGGACGAGGTTTGCCGAACTCGTAGCGGATAACCTTGTGGGGGCAGATGTCGACGTGTTCGATGCCGCCCGCCCTCAAGGTCACGAGGACAACAACAGTCACCCATGGGAGCCAGACCAGCCACAGAACGGGCGGCCCAGCACGAGCGCGGTCAGGGTCATCACGCCGAATACCACCATACTACCCGACGCTGTACGTTCGCCGGCACCCATGATGATAAGGTAGGGAGACAAGTAGTAGAACGTCACGGGGAATAGCAAGAACGAGACGAGCAGAAGGGCTCTACGGACATTCTGACGCCTGTGCAATACGGGCGCCCGGGGGCGAACGATAAAGCCCCGGGACCATGGTCCCGGGGCTGACAACTGTGTGATGCAAGGGAGGCTACTTGGCGTCGTTCGCCCCCGGCTTGGGAGCCTTCTGTCCGTGCTGGCGCTTCGGAGGAGTCCTTGTTGCCTGTGTAGCTGCTTCTTGTCCAGGTTTCGGAGTAGTTACCTTCAAGGCTTCCTTTCCGCCTTTGACGACGGGAGCCTTGTTCGCTGTCTCCCGTTTCTTTTCCACGGGTTTCGCTGGTCCGTGCTGTGACTGGGCTGTCCTTGCAGGTCGCTGCCTGCGGGGTGGAGCGTTCTTCGCCGGAACCTCTGTCTCGACAGGCTTCGTTTCGACGCCAGGAGTCTCTGGTGCAGGCGTTGTCTCAGTGGTCACCGGGTGCGATGATCTGCGGCTACGTCTGTGGGACTGAGCGGCGATGGGGGTGGTCGTGCCAGAGGAAGATCCGGGCTTCTCTGAAGGACGTTCCCCGGTGGGGCTGGCAACAGATGACTGCTGAGGTTTCGTGTCCGTGGAGCCGACAAGACCGCATGCTGCCATCGCCGCGCGTACTTCGGCGCGGAAGTCGACCACGGGTCTGGTGGAGCCGGCAGGTCTTGTCACGGGGGTCGAAACTGGAGGCGCTACAGGCACTGGTGCGGGTGCAGACACTGGAGCAGTCGTCGTTTCTGGTCTCTGCTCCCGATCACGGCGGCCGAAGCGACCACGTCCTGGAGGCACCACAGGAGTGATCCTGGTCTCGACGACAGGAGCGGGTGTCGGCTGGGTCGCCACGGGCGTTGGTGCGGGTGCAGACACTGGAGCAGTCGTCGTTTCTGGTCTCTGCTCCCGATCACGGCGGCCGAAGCGACCACGTCCTCTGTTACGGTTACGGTCATGCTCAGGAGCATGCTGAGGCGTCGTGGATTGTGCGGTGGCCTGAACAGGAGCAGGTACTGGAGCGGTGACAGCCGGCTTTGTCGTCGGTTGTGCAGTCACTGATGGTTCGTCGAAACCGTTTTCCTGATGGTGGACGCGTCCATGCACATCGATCAGATCAGGCTGTTGACGGGCGGGCGTCCCAGGATGGAGGCGCGAAAGATCGGTTTTCACTCCCTGCAGCGATGGAAGGAACATAAGGCGGAGCGCGCACCACCACAGGTACTCGGCGTCAGGACCCTTGAAGTCGTCGAGGTCCAGAAGGCCGTGGGCCAGCTCGTTGCGCATGTTGGAGCCAAACTTCTCGACAAGCAGGCCTCTGAGGTCGAACATGAGGTCGCGCCCGAAGACGCGTTCTGCATCGTCCATGTCCAGGAGGGCTCCGAGTACGCGTTCCTGTTCGACGTTGCGCATGTCGATCTTGCTGGTGACGACACCTGCCTTTTTCAGGACGATGCGTACGGCATTTTCGACTTGCGGGGTGAGCAGTGAGACTGCGACAAGGAAATCGCCATTCATGCCCGCATCCATGCCACGGGCAAAGATCTCCTCGCGGCCTACGGGGACGAAGGGGTTGTCGGTCGTGAAGGTACGCCAGTCATCCAGTCGAACGACATGGTCTGACAGGACCTGACGACGGGCGGGGTCGAGCAGAGCGAGCACGGCAATCTGGCGGTTGCGGGCAGCCTCCTGGTACAGTTCGGCGTCCTTGGCCGTACGGATCTCGCGGGTATCGCCCGTGAAGGCGGCAGGCGTGTGAGAAGAGGCTTTTCCCTCTTGGTCCATTCCAACCGTGCTGATGAGATACTGGAACGGCATGCGGCCCGTCTTGGCGTCGACCTGCTCTTCCAGTTCTGCGGGCTTGGGTGTTTCGGCCAGATTGGCGAGCGCGACGAGTGCGGCGCGCAGGTCCTTGCTCTTGACCTGGTCACGTGCCCACTGGGTAATTCCAGCCGGATCCATACGCGACGGCTTCTTCATGGGAGCATCGTTGCGCTTCAGCTCGAGCACGTCGACCTGTTTCTTGAGCTCGATGACAGCCTGCTCGTTGCCTGGAACCTTGGCAAGCGATTCCATGGCGCTGCGCATCAGTTCCAGCGCATGGTCGGTGATGGGCTGGGCATCGGACTGCACGACGTCGGCCTGCTTGACATAGGTGTCGGAGGCGCGCTTGAGAGCCAGTTCCCTGTTCTTGTCCTGCCCTGCAGCGGTCTCGCAGCGAGCCTTGACTTGCCAGTACAGGCGTGCGGTTTCCCATTGTCCAGCGGTCTCGCAGCGCTGTGCGCTTGTCCCGCAGATGCTGGCGAACCGGGAGGCGTTGCCTTCGCCGGCGTCCAGCAGCAGGTTGATGAGTTTGGCCCACCAGGGCGTCGGCTCCTCAGCACCAAACTCACTGAGCTGTTTCTGAAGGTAGTCGATGGTCTTGCGGTACGCCTTGGTCTCCTTGCCCAGGAAAACGGCGATGTCGAAGGAGCGCTTCAGGCGATCGTAGCCATCTGCCCACTGGACGACGTCTTTGAGATGCAGGGCACTGCTCAGGTAGCTGTCGACTGCAAGGCTGGCAACGCTGGCGTCACCCTGACGCACCCAGAGGATGTCCGCCAGGCGGGACCGCAGTTCCGCGTCCTGAACAGTCTCGATGAGCTGTTTGATGACATGCAGCTCGTCGGCCGAGAAGTCTTCAGGGAGCGGTGTGCGCGAGTACTGAAGATCGGCAGCGGGGACAAAGGGGTCACGCGACGGGGTCTCGAGCTTGAGTTCGGGCGACGCGACGGCGCCGAGGAACGTGTAGACGGCCTCTGTGCGCGAGTCGTGCGCCTTGCCTGCTTCCTGCGCGCGCTGGTAGAACAGTCTACCGTACACCGAACACAGTTTCTGGTCGGCTTCGACCAGGACCTGTTGCCAGGCTGTGCGGTCGATGTCTTCTTTCTTGATGACAAATCTGGTGATTGACACGGGTTCCTCCGAGTGGATGGATGGTGTGGGAGATATCACGTGGAAAAGGGGAGGCTGACGCCGGGAAGCAGTTTCTTGAGGGCGCGTACAAACGTCTTGAACTCGTCGGTCGCGCTCGACTGACCAGAGGCGGTGACGCGCTTCGCACCAGTATCCAGTGCGATTCGCCAGAGCGCAGGCTGGTCGGCCTGCTGCAGACGATCCCAGTTCCAGACGTTCGCCTTGTCGGCGGCACGCCAGAAACGCTTCCATGCTTCAAGGGACGGTTGAAACGCGAGCTGAGGTTCTGAGCCTGCACGCGCGTACAATGTCCCCTTCTCCCAGTGGACAGTAACGGTCCGCGAGGTGCCGCAGCCGAGCGCCACTTC
>Ga0209226_10001462_pt1 | contig 10698 bp, 10 predicted proteins | sample BarGraNGADG00212_2_FD_184497 | JGI IMG/M metagenome (GOLD analysis project Ga0209226, IMG submission 184497) | Arctic peat soil microbial communities from Barrow, Alaska, USA - Barrow Graham LP Ref core NGADG0011-212 (SPAdes) (version 2) | ecosystem: Environmental > Terrestrial > Soil >...
ATAAACAAACTTTCTATTTTTGCCTCACCAATTTACTAACCTATGTTTGGACTTGATACCGCCAACACTATTTTTCTTATTCTATGCCTCCTTGCCGCTGTTGCATTTGAATTTATCAATGGATTTCATGATACCGCAAATGCGGTAGCAACGGTCATTTACACCCATTCCCTGAAACCTACAATGGCCGTCATTTGGTCGGGGATCTGGAATTTTATCGGGGTCAATGTGGGCGGGATCGCAGTTGCCATAGGCATCATCAACCTTCTTCCTACAGAGGTCATTGTTGATCAGAACCTTTCCCACAACATTGCGATGGTTCTTTCCCTGATCCTGACGGCGATCATCTGGAATCTGTCCACATGGTATTTCGGCATTCCCTGTTCGAGTTCGCATACCCTTATCGGCTCCATTTTCGGGGTGGGTCTCGCGTTCATGCTGCTTCCCGGTAGTCATGCCATTGCACTCAACTGGACGAAAGTCATTGAGGTAGGGCTTTCCCTGCTGATCTCTCCTGTTTTTGGATTCGGTATTGCATTATTATTCATGCTTCTTTTAAGGAAGATAATAAAAAATAAAGACATTTTTAAAGAGCCTCAGGGAAAAAAACCACCTCCTCTTTATATCCGCAGCATTCTCGTGCTCACCTGTACCAGCGTGAGTTACGCACATGGATCCAACGACGGACAAAAGGGGGTAGGTTTGATCATGCTGATCCTTATAGCTTTTGCTCCTGCCTTTTTTGCACTTGACAGGCACAAGCACCCGACAGATCTTCGTATGGATGTCAAAAAGATCGAATGGACCCTGAAAAAAATGGATACGACTGCACTGCGTGAACCAGAACGGAAAGATTACCGGGTTGTACAGGCGAACATCTCATCCATTGTTAAGGGTTTACAAGGCATCGTTTCATTTGACAAGATGGATAAAATGGAAAATTTCAAGATCCGGAAATCCATTATTCTGATTGGTAAAAAAGTTGATGGCATCCTGAAAAATGCCGACAGCAAATCAAAAGCATATCTGACGCCTGTTGATATGGCGATCCTGAAATCAAACGTTAAAAAAATCAAAACGCATACTGAATATGCGCCCCGCTGGGTTATTCTATTAGTATCGCTTTCCCTTGGATTTGGCACCATGATCGGATGGAAAAGGATTGTGGTTACGATCGGTGAAAAGATCGGGAAAACGCATCTTACCTATGCCCAGGGTGCAAGTGCGGAGATCATCGCTGCCAGTACGATCGGGGTTTCTACCGCATTCGGGCTGCCGGTGAGCACTACACATGTACTTTCTTCCGGTGTGGCAGGAGCGATGGTTGCAGGAGAAGGGAGACAGAACCTCCAGATGAATACCATAAAAAATATTCTTGCAGCATGGCTGTTTACGCTACCGGTCACAATCGTACTTTCCGGCGGACTTTTTTTACTGTTCCGGCTGGTGCTGTAATATGCTTTTCCTGATAAAATGAGTTAACTTTATTCCCCGAATTGAAAAATGGAAAAAGAAGATAAAAATAACACCCTGTCCTTCCTTGAAACGATCGTTCTTCTGGCGCTGAATGATAAGGGATGGTTCGGGAATTCCGAACAGCGGATCAAATTCGGACTTGCCGGGGCTGTCTTATTTGAACTGGAACAATCCGGGGAAATCGAAATCATGGGTATCCAGGTCCGTGTAACCGGCACAAAGGAAACCGGGGATAAAGTGATGGACTCGGCGCTGGAAGTGTTGCGAAAATCGAAAAAGAAACTGACCATTAAAAATTCGATCCAGCGGATTGTCTATAAAAGTGGATTGAAATGGAAAGTAATTGTGAAAAACCTTATCAAGAAAAACATCCTGAAGCGAGAGGAATACCGGTTCCTCTGGATTATATATCAGGATAAATATCCATTGGTGAATTTAGAAATCAAAAAGCAGGTACTCGCAGAGTTGTATTCGAAACTCACAGGCGGGCAGGAATTGACGGGGAAAGACTTGATGTTACTGGCCATTATGAGGACCTGCAAGATGATTGACAAGAATTTTCTACTACAGGAACATTTTCTTAATGTTCGTATAAAGGTCAAGGAGATCACGGAATTCAAAGAACCGTTAACAGAAACATCCCGGAAGATCAAAGAAATACAGGAGGCCATTCGCCTGTCGATTTTATCATCCAATGTCAGTATGCACATTTAAGTTTTAAGTGTTAAGTTTTAAGTGTTAAGTCGGTGGGTTAAATTCACTCACACCGACACATCCAGCATCCAGCATCCCACTTCCTCCTTCACAATTAATTAACACAATGGTAATACACCGTTAACACCGGCCTTTATTACCTGGTGTACTTTTGCTGCATAAAATATAAATCTCTTATGAACATGAAAAAAATCTCTCTCTCAATTTTATCTTTGGGTCTCCTGGTTTTCCTGGCGCCGGCCCAATCTGCAAAGGCCCAAAGTGCTACTGATACATTGGCGCCTCAGGTTACAACGCTCCGGGACAAGATCTCCGGTGTTGAAGAAAGGCTTGCAACTGCTGAAGGAAGCCTTGACAAACTGACAAAAATTAAATTGTCAGGTTATATCCAGGCTCAATGGCAGCATTTTGAAGCCGCGAACGTTTTTCCAAGTAACTATGTGACGATCCGCAGGGCAAGGTTCAAACTTCAGTATGAACCCGCCAAGGGGGTTGCATTGGTTTTACAGCCCGATTTCCAGCCAAGTAATTTTGTAATTAAAGAAGCATATGCAAGAATTAACGAGCCCTGGTTAAAGACCTTCTCTTTATGGGTGGGTAAATTCAACCGGTTGAACTATGAAGTCGAATATTCTTCAAGTGACCTGGAAGCGCTGGAACGTTCAAGGATAATCACCACCCTCTACCCGGGCGAATATGCAATTGGCGCCAAACTGGAAGTCACACCACCTTCCATTCCTTTAAAGTTTCAGTTGGCATTATTCAACGGTAATGATGGCCAGGTAATCCCGGATGCCACAGGTGTAAACCAGAACGCTGCTGATAACAAAGATTTCGACAATTACAAAGACCTGATGGGTCGTCTTACTTATGCTTTCAAACTGGGCCGTTGGGGTGGACTTACCCTTGGTGCCCATGGATATTATGGTAGAGTGAGAGCAACGACCGATACCCTTCTGAAATCGGATTATACCAAGGATAAAGCCGTAGGTATTGGTTCTGCACTGAGCCGTAACTGGGCCGGCGTGGAAGCTCAGCTTTTTATAGATGTGCTTGGTGGCCTTGTTTTGAAAGGCGAATACATCATGGGGGTAAACGCATTCCCCGGTTTCAACAGTACTGTCACATCATCTCCAGTCTTTACACAAAGCATCAATGCAACCAAAGATACTGTAACGCAGACCTATACCGTTTCCAAAACCACGAGCATCGCTCCGAACATCCGCAGAAATTTCAGCGGTTTCTATGTTTACCTGGTTAAGAATATAGGCAAACGGAACCAGTTCACCATTCGTTATGATAAATTTGATCCGAACTCCAAGTTGGGTGGCGGAGACCTGGGTATAAAAGCATACAAAGCCGGATCTACCAAAACAACAACCGATAAAAATATCATCGGTGCCGCAGGTAATGTGCTTGTAACAAAAAATGTTAACACAACTGTTGTAAACAACTCTCTGACCAGCGGTACTGCGGATCTTGCTTACTCACAAATAAGCCTCTGCTGGAGCTATTATTTTGATGATAACATTAAGATCTCATTGAATTACGATATCCCAATGAATGAGAAAGTCGGGACTGCCGGTAAGGTCATGTCTGGAAGCTATGCTGCTCCGGGTGGAATCGCAAGCAAATATGATTACAGCAACCTGATCAAGCAGAACATACTTACTTTGAGATTGCAGGCAAAATTTTAATTTATAAAATAAAGTATTAATTTAGAACAGTTAAAATCTAGGATATGAAAAGATCAAACAAAATAAAAACAATTGCAGGTGTCATTCTCCTTGCGGTAATAGCCTTTGCTTTCATGGCTGCGCCGAAAAAAATCACAGTTAAGGGATCGGACACACTTGTTATCCTGGCTCAGAAGTGGGCAGAAGTTTACATGAAATCACACCCGGAAGTTGCCATCCAGGTAACCGGTGGCGGTTCAGGCACCGGCATTTCTGCGCTGATCAACGGTGCTACCGATATCTGCAATGCCAGCCGTCCGATGAAACAAAGCGAAATCGATAAACTGAAAGAACGTTATGGTTCACTTGGCGTTGAGATCCGCTGTGCCAAAGACGGTATCACAGTTTACCTGAACGAGTCGAACCCGGTAAAAGAACTCAGCATTAAACAACTGAGCGGGATTTATTCAGGAAAAATCAAGAACTGGAAAGAAGTCGGTGGTCCGGATGAAGCCATCAAGCTTTATGGTCGTGAGAACAGTTCAGGAACCTATGTTTTCTTCCAGGAGAATGTGGTAAAAGGCGATTATGCAGCCAGTTGCCAGACGCTCCCCGGAACTGCTGCAGTGGTGAATGCCGTTAAAAATGATAAATATGGTATTGGTTACGGCGGAGCAGCTTATTCAAAAGGTGTGAAGCAATGCCTGGTGAAAAAGGATGATAAAACACCCGCCTATACACCCAGTGCTGAAACAATAAAGAATGGAACTTACCCCATCAGCAGGTACCTGTATATGTATCTCAGGAACAGGCCGACCGGGGAAATGAAAAACTACATTGACTGGATCCTTGGACCAGAAGGCCAAAAGCTTGTGGTCGACCAGGGATATTTCCCGGTTAGGTAGCGGTTAGTAAATGGTTCCGGAGCAGCGCTTAATGCGCTGCTTTTGGATTTTTATAAGACGAGAGAATGAATACAGAAGAAACTACCCAACCATTGGAAGAAAATAGCGGTCAGCCGGTCAAAGTAGATGGCATTTCCGAACAACAACCGGCCCGGTTTGTTTTCAGCAACGATAGCCTGAAGAAACAGATGAGGCCATCGGAATTTTTTGCCGAGAAGATCATTACCAGTGTTGCTTTCCTCTCCATCGCCATTATCATCCTGATCTTCCTGTTTGTCTTCCGCGAAACCATCCCTATATTTTCAGGGAAGGCAGAAACAAAGACAGAGGTAACTGCTGCCAAGCAAGAAACCTACGGAACTGCCACAGATAATAGGAATGTTAATCAACAGGAGGTTTACTCCGGGAGCGAACCTGAGAATGGGGTAACAAAGCAGGAAGTATATGGAGCAACCAGCGACACAACAAAAGATACCGTGGTTTCAGGTGAGGCCGGTATTTCTTCCTATAGAGAAACCAGTTCCGAAGCAGAAGGCCGGGTAACCGTTAAAGGCCTGGCAGGAAAGGTATGGATGCCGGTATCCGACAATCCCAGGTATGGATTGCTGCCGTTGATCGTCGGCACATTTAAAATAACAATCATCGCGATCCTCTTCGCTGCACCCCTGGCCATACTTGCCGCACTGTTTTCGGCTGCATTTGCACCACGGTGGATGCGGGAAATCATTAAACCTGCTATCGAAATACTTGCCGGTTTCCCATCTGTGGTCATCGGTTTCTTTGCACTGATTATCATGGCAACATTCTTCCAGAACCTGTTTGGATATGAAACCAGGCTTAATGCCTTTGTTGGCGGAGTCGCCATGGCGCTGGCTGCCATCCCGATCATCTTTACGGTGACTGAAGATGTTATGACAGCCGTTCCTTCAACTTACAAGGAAGCCAGCCTGGCGCTGGGAGCTTCGAAATGGCAGACCGCTTTTTTTGTCACCTTACCGGCAGCGGCTCCCGGTATCTTTGCCGCCGTATTGCTCGGTATCGGACGAATATTCGGGGAAACCATGATCGTATTAATGGCGACAGGCAATGCAGCATTGATATCCATGAATCCTTTCGATTCGGTCAGGACATTGTCGGCCACGATTGGCGCGGAAATGGCAGAAGTCGTATTCGGGGATACCCATTACAGCGTTTTGTTTCTGATTGGCACCCTGTTGTTCGTTTTTACCTTTGCCCTGAATGCGACTGCTGAATTTTACGTGAAAGGAAAATTAATGACCCGGTTACAGGGAAAAGTATGAAAAGAGTTCAGAAATTAACGGGTGGAATTATGATGGGGGCCACCGGGTTTTCAGTGATCCTGATCATTGCTGTTATTGTCATTATGCTTGTAGTCATTGTTATCGGGGGAAAGGACACGATATCCTGGAAGTTCCTGACGACTTTCCCGCAGGATGGAATGACAAAAGGAGGCATCTTCCCTGCATTATATGGCACGGCCCTCATGGTGATCATCATGTCGGTTGCGGCGGTTCCATTCGGGGCCATAACCGCGCTCTACCTTACCGAATATGCAAGAGAATCTTCCTGGATGGCAAAAACCGTTCAGTTTGCCGTAAGAACTCTTTCGATGGTACCCTCAATCATTTTTGGACTTTTCGGGCTTGGATTCTTTATAAAATTTGTGGGAGGAGGGATGGATAAGGTATTTTTCGGCGGACAAATGATCTGGGCACAACCCAACATCCTATGGGCCAGCCTTACGATGGCACTTCTCACATTACCGGTTGTGATTGTTTCTGTTGAAGAATCGATACGCGCAGTTCCGCGGGATTTGCGGGATGCCAGCCTGGCGCTTGGGGCAACGAAATGGCAAACTATCCGGAAGGTGGTTCTCCCGGGAGCAAGATCCGGTATCCTCACCGGTACCATTCTTGCGGTCTCGAGAGGTGCAGGGGAGGTGGCACCGATACTATTCACAGGAGCTGCCTATTACCTTGCAACGTTGCCGCATTCCCTCAGCGACCAGTTCATGTCGCTCGGCTATCATATCTACATCATGTCAACCCAATCAGTTAATGTCGATCAAACCTTGCCGATACAATTTGCCACCACACTGGTATTGCTCCTGCTGACCTTCACCCTGAATTTTGTTGCCGTTTTGATCCGGTCAAAGCTAAGAAGAGCTCATTAAGAACTATGAACAGGCACTAAGAATACGATGAAAGAAACAAAAATAAAAACGAGAAACCTTTCGCTTTACTATGGAAGCAAGATGGCGCTCAACTCCATCTCGATGGATATTCCAGAGAAACAAGTGACTGCGCTGATCGGTCCGTCCGGCTGCGGAAAATCGACCTTCCTGAGAACCCTAAACCGCATGAATGACCTGATCCCGAGTGTGAGGATCACCGGGGAAGTACTGGTTGATGGTTTCAATATTTATGATAAAAATGTGGATGCTGTAAACCTCCGGAAGAAAGTTGGGATGGTATTCCAAAAATCAAATCCATTTGCAAAATCCATCTTTGAAAATGTAGCTTATGGACCCAAGATAAACGGGATTCATGACAAAAAGAAATTAAAAGAAATCGTGGAGGGTTCATTGCAACGTGCAGCAATCTGGGAAGAGGTTAAAGACAGGCTGCACGATTCCGCGTTAGGATTATCCGGAGGTCAGCAGCAACGCCTCTGCATTGCACGAACACTCGCTGTCGATCCGGAGATTATCCTGATGGATGAGCCGGCCAGCGCACTCGATCCGATTTCCACCTCGAAGATCGAAGAGCTGATCTTCAAACTGAAGGTAAACTATACCATCATCATTGTAACGCATAATATGCAACAGGCTGCCCGCGTTAGTGACAATACAGGATTCTTTTACCTCGGCGAGCTGATTGAATTCGGGAAAACAAAAAAAATATTTACCGTACCGGAGAAGAAACAGACAGAGGATTACATAACAGGGAGGTTTGGATGATGAAGCCGGAAGTCAGAGGTCAGAAAACAGAAATCAGAAATCAGATTTCGGACCTCCGATCTCTGACCTCAATTTGAAAGAACATCAATTTTTATAATAAAAAACATGGAACGACATTTTGATCTTGAACTTGAAAAATTAAAGAAAAGAATCCTGAAAATGGGGAACCTTGTTGCAGCCCAGGTACATCAAACGATGGTTGCCCTGGTCAATTGCGATGTTGAAGCAGCGGAAGAGATCATTGAAGCCGATAATGCGGTGGATGAACTGGATGTAAAGATCGACAAACTCTGTCAGCGGATCTTTGCGCTAACACAGCCTGTGGCGACCGACCTGCGACTGATCATGGCATCGCTGAGGATGAACAATGACCTGGAAAGGATGGGCGACCATGCAGTAAACATTGCCAGCCGGATTGAAGGACTTAGTGATTACAAGGATATCGTACAGGAATTAAAGATCGATGAGCTTGCCGAATCAACCGATGCCATTGTCAGGGATGTGATCACGATACTGAATTCAAGAAATATCGTGTTCATCAAGGATATTTTTGACGATTCAGAAATCATCAAAAGCAAGATACAGCTGATCTCTGAACAGATCATCGAGCAGATGGCAAATAAAACGGATGTAGTGATCGTCGCGACGAACCTGATGATCATCCTTTCACAGATCGAACGTATTGCAGATTATTCCCTGAATATTGCAGAATCAATTTTTTTCCTCGTGGAAGGAAGACTGGTGAAACACTCGAAAGGATTTTGGGATCAGGGTACTGCGACTAAAAAGAATCAGGATACTACGACTGAAGAGAATGAGGACACTACTACTGAAAAGAATCTGCCTTCTGAAGTGTAAAAGCAAAGGTGGTTCCAACGCCGATCGTGCTTCTGACATTGATAGTTTGGTGATGGGCTTCGATGATGTGTTTAACAATGGCCAGTCCCAGCCCTGAACCTCCCTGTTCGCGCGACCGGCTCTTGTCGACCCTGAAAAACCGTTCAAATAACCTGGGGATATCTTTTGAATCGACGCCGAGTCCATTATCGGTAACTTCGATCAGGATGTTCTCATCCATATCAAAAAAGCCGATCTTCGTTTTTCCACCATCAGTTCCATATTTAATGCTGTTATCCAGGAGATTGATCAGCACTTGCCTGATGCGCTCTTTATCGGCCCTTACAAACAATGGTTTTTCAAATTCCCTGGCAATGTTCAGGCGGATATTTTTCTTTTTTGCTTTTACTTCCAGCAGTTCGATGACATCGGTGGCAAGTGCAACGATATCAAAATTGAGTATGTCGAGTTTCAGTTCCCCGGTTTCAAACCGGGAAATCACTTCAAGGTCTTCCACAATGCTGATCATTCGTTCGATATTCTTCCCGGAACGTTGAAGGTATTCCTTGTTGATGGAAGGATCATCAAGGCCTCCTTCGAGCAGAGTAAGTATATAACCCTGAATGTTGAAAAGCGGCGTTTTCAACTCATGGGAAACATTCCCGAGAAATTCCCTTCGGTAGGCTTCCAGTTTTTTCAATTCCTCGATCTCCTGCCTGCGGTCTTGTGCCCATTCGGTTACTTCTTCATTGACTTTGCTGATGATATCTTTGTCGAGGGTAAGCTCCAATTCTTTAAAGGAGATCTTTGATTTCAGCGTGTGGATCGTCTTATAGATCAGTTTTATTTTGCCGTAGATGAATTTTTCGAGGATGTAGCGGTAGATGAAGAAGGAAAGGAGAAATACTCCGGAATCGGCGATCAGCAATGGGATCCAGAGGATGCTTTCGTTCAGGATGAGCGATGAGCCGATGTAAAGAAAAGAAAGGACAATGACGATAGCCGCTGAGTTGATCAGCATCCAGGCATTTGGACTGATATTTCGGTCAGGATTCATATTTATACCCCACACCTTTAACCGTTTTGATGTTATCGGATTCCAGTTTTTCTCTGATCCGGCGAATGTGGACGTCAATGGTGCGGTCGCCTACGATGACATCATTGCCCCAAACTTCTTCAAAGATCTGTTCCCGGGTGAATACTTTATCCGGCTTGGAGGCCAGGAGTTCGAGCAGCTCAAATTCTTTCCGGGGAAGGTGGATCTCTCTCCCTTTTTTCAGGATGATATATTTTTCCCGGTCGATGATAATATCGCCGAGAATGGTTCTTGATTCAAGTTCGGGAGTATCCGGCGACCTTCTCAGTAAAGCATTGACCCGGCTCATGAGTACGCGCGGTTTGATTGGTTTCGAGATGTAATCATCGCCACCGGCATCCAGTCCTGCGATCTGGGAAAAATCTTCGCTTCGGGCCGTGAGAAAGGCAATCAGCGTGGATTTTAACGATTCGATCTTGCGCATTTCAATGCAGGTTTCAATGCCATCGATACCCGGCATCATAATGTCCAATATTATTAAATGAGGGATGATTTTTTTTGCAGTCCGGATCGCATCTTTTCCGTTGGAACATATGAAGAGGGTATATCCTTCTTTACGAATGTTATATCCTACAAATTCGAGGATATCGGGTTCATCATCGACCAGAAGGATCTTATATTCTGATTTTTCCATGAAATTTCAATCTTTCCCAAAAGTAAGGAGGAATTGTGAATTTCCCGTTAATAAATCATTAAGAAACCAGCGGTTGTTTATTTGAACCTTTTATTTTACCGCTAAGTTTAATCCTTAAGCTTCTTTTAGGAACTTCAAAACAGATAATAAAAAAAAAGTTCTCGCAGATTTTCGCTGATAAGAACGCTGATTCACGCAGAATTTAATATTGTTGGGATCTTTTCTGCGAAAACCTGCCCACCGGCAGGCAGGTTTGCGTTTGAATCTGCGTTGATCTGCGAGAAAAAAAGCAATCTGTGTTCCGGATCTGCTAAGCAATCTTCTCAATCAGGTCGGCGAGACGGTTGGAATAGCCTGCTTCGTTATCGTACCACGCAATG
>Ga0209226_10001464_pt1 | contig 10670 bp, 6 predicted proteins | sample BarGraNGADG00212_2_FD_184497 | JGI IMG/M metagenome (GOLD analysis project Ga0209226, IMG submission 184497) | Arctic peat soil microbial communities from Barrow, Alaska, USA - Barrow Graham LP Ref core NGADG0011-212 (SPAdes) (version 2) | ecosystem: Environmental > Terrestrial > Soil > Wetlands...
CCTGGCCGTGCTCATGGTCGAAGCCGGTGATCAGCAGCACATCCCGGCCCACCGTCCCGATCCGCGCCTTGTCCACGCCGCGGGCTGTCATCCAGAAGGTGGTCTCTCCGAGTTCGGGGATGCTCTCGCGGGCGCTCAGGTTGCCAGAGCTCAATCCCTTCATCTCGAAAAGCGAATACAGGTGCTGGATCTGCTCGGGCGACAGGACCTCGCTCAACGGGAAGGGAGCCGGCAAAACACCCAGGCGGCCCAATTCGCCGCTGTACTCGATCATTTTTTTCAGCACCGGGCTGACGTGCCAGTATGCAGGCGGCAGGTCGCTGGAAAAAACATTGCCGATTGCGTAGTGGGCGCCGGCAATCGGGATAAAGGAATCATACACTCGCTCAGCCAGAAACGGGTAGTGATAAAATCCCCCTTCGGGCGTGGTCAAATAGATCTCCTGGTTGCCTTCGACAGCAAAAGGAAGGGCTGCATCCCGGGGGATCACGCAGAGCAGCATGTTGGACAGGGTAAGAACCAGGGTAGTGTAACAGAGTTTGCGCAATGCTGCCGCATCGACTGGCGGTTTTTCCACGGTGACCAGAGAAAAAACAAAAATCGACTGGGCCCGCCGGCGGAAAAACTGCGGCTTTTCCGTGCTGGTAAGATTGATGACAAACTGAACACTCTCCTCGGGCCGGGCCAGCCGATGCCCGTGCCGCTGGCAGCATTCTGAAATCTCCGCCGCCAACCGGTCACGCATGGGCTGTCGGTCATCCTGAACCACGGCAAATCTTAAATTCTTCTGACTCATGGGTACCTCCTCCTTTTCGAAGGTTTATTTTTTCGGTTCAATGCTGTTCCAGGCGTCACGGGCCACCATGTCATCCAGAGATTCAACCCGGCGCACGCGGGTGACCGACTCGCCATCGACAGCCACGACTGCCGGCCGGGGAAACCCGAACGAGGACTCCCAGGCAAGGAAATAAGCCCCGCTGTCCATCAATGCCAGTATCTCCCCCGACCTGACGACCGGCATGAGCTTGTTGCGATAGACAGTATCGCCGGCAAAGCAGACCGGGCCGGTGATGGTCACCTTTTCCCAGGGAGGGCGGGTGGCATCGTTGGCCAGGAGCACCTCGTGGTGTTCGTAGAAGGTCGGCAGGGTCACGGTTCCCAGCCCGCCATCGGTGATCAGCCACTTGCGGATCCCCGGTCGCTCCTTGACGCGAATTACTTTCAGGAGCAGCAACTGGCTGGAGCTGACCAGGCAGCGGCCGGGTTCAAGGAGCAGTTCCGGCAGTGATGGTCCGGGGAAAAATCGGGAGATCGTGCCACTGATCGCCGCCGCAAAATCGGCGAATCCATCTGCTGTCCGTCGCCGGCAGGATGCAGGCAGAACTCCCAGAATCTGGTAGGAAAAGAACTCGCGACTGGTCATTTCGCGGCTGGAGGGCACGGCAAAACCGCCGCCCAGGTCGAGAATGTCTATGCGGCAGCCGGCGCTAGCGGCCAGATCTATCAGCCGCCGCAAACAGTCGAGAGCATCACGATAGTCGCGGGCGTCGCGGATGCCTGTACCGATATGCAGATGAAATCCCCGGCAGTGCAACAACGGCATTCCCCGCAGCATATCCAGCCCCCGGCCCACTTCACCGCCCTTGAGGTCGAGTCCAAAGGCGCAACCCCGGCGGCTGGCGGTAGCCGACCCGCTGTTCATTCCGCGTGGAATATAGTCGGGATTGATCCGCAGTAGTACGTCGGTCGGACTTCCCATCCGGCGGCATATGCCGTTCAGTGAAGTGAGTTCCTCCAGAGAATCGACAACAATCAACCGCACCTGTTCATGCACGCAGCGTTGCAGGAAGGAGTCGCTTTTGGCCGGGCCATTGACAACAATCTCATATCCGCGGTAGCCGAGCCTCAGGGCCAGTTCGAGTTCCAGCTCGCTCATTATCTCGGCTTCCAGACCGCAGTGGCGCAACAAACCGGCGACATAAGGCAGGGAATTACACTTGAACGCATAGTGAATGGAAACCTTTCCCGGGTAGGCGGCCCGGAAAGCCATCTGGAACCCGACGGCGGTTGCCCGAAGCCGTTGGCAATGGATCACATGCAGCGGCGTTCCGAACGTGTCGGCCAGAGCCGGGAGGTCGTGGCCACAGAGGCGCAGCTCTCCGCCTGGCCCCGTTTCCAGCCCCCACGCCTGAACCTGCGGCGAACTTCTCATATGCCCGCTCCGTTGGCGGACGATCGCAGGTTTTTTTCATAGATCTCGAACCGCCGATCCGGTTCAAGCCCCAGGTGCCGCGATATGCTCACGGCCAAATCGTTCTCATCCGACATCCAGGTCGTCTCCAGCACTTTGAAACGCCTGGCCTGCCGGCACAAGGCATTAAGCAATAGAGTGCACGCCCTGGTATGTTGGAAGTCCTTGCGTATGGCGACGGAGAAAACGATAAGCGTTTCGATCCTCTTTTTCCTAAGCAGGAAACGGATCAGCTTCAGTGGGCCGGCGCCGCCGTCCAGGTCGCGCAGCAGTGGATTGATGTCCAGCACACAATGCAGGACCCCGACTGCCTGCCCGCGGTACTCCACTATTTGGATCAGTTCAGGCTCGGTCACCAGGCGGAGGTGCTTGGCGGAAAAGCGGGTTTCTTCCTGGCTCAGAGGCAGGAAATGCCAGTTGTTCACAAAAGCGTCGTTGTTGACCTGGCGGATTCTCTCCATGTCGCCGGCCATGTCGCGGATCGAGAAGGAGCGCACCCGGAAACCATCCCCCTCCCAGCGCAGCAGCCGGTTCCCGTACCGCCGGTCGAGGTAGTCACGGATATTGCCGTTTTTACGGGTGTGCAATACCTTGGCGACCCGGAAGCCGGAGGCAGCCAACAGACGGCTGTAATAGGCAGGGTTGTACGGCTGGAAAAAAGTGGCTGGCGAGCCAAAATGGCTGGCCTGGATTCCCAATTCGGAATAGTGGTGGGGGTTGAACGGACCCTCGATCGTATCGGCTCCCCGGCTGCGGCAGAAGTGCTCCAGGTGACGGAAAAGTTCTTGAACAGCCTGCGGGTCATCCAGGGCTTCAAAAAAACCGAAAAATGCAGCCTTGGTTCCGAAAGTCTGCCAGTGGCGAAAGTTGACAACGGCGACAGCCCGGGCCACGGGCCGGTTATCCCGGTAGCAAAGGAATCTCCGGATGACGGCATGATGGAAGTAAGGATTGCGCCGGGAATCAAGGGAACGTTCTATTTCCGAACGCAGCGGTGCCACCCAGGCGGGGTCACCGCAGTAAACGGCGCGGGGCAGTTGGTGAAAATCGCGCACCGATCGGGGTGCGGCTACTTCGTAAACCAACAGGGTCATGCTCGCCCTCCCCGGTGAATTTCCTCAACCACGTAGTTGTCATAAATGAACGATAGGTCTCGACTCTGGAGACTGGCGGCCAGTTCCGGGCAAGAGCGGATGCTTCCGTCCAAAATCGGGGGATGCTCGCGGTGCACCAGCAGGTTGCGGTAGACCATGACCGCCCCGTCCCGGGCCACACGTAACGTCCGGCGCAGGAGCTGTTCGAATTCGCTGGGGGACAGCCATTCAAAAATATTACTGAAGTTGAACTTGGAAAAGCTGGCTTCCGGAAGGGCGGCGAAATACTCCTGGCAGCTGCCGGTAACGATTTGGATGCGATCCAGCCGACTGCGGATCGGCACGAAATTTTCCCGCCTGAGATAAACAGGAAGCTCGAAGGTTTCGGGGAAGCGGGAAAAAAGAATGTAGGCGAGAAAATAATTTTCTCTCAGAGGCAGCCTGGTGAACGCCAGTTCCGCCTTGCGGGCGAAATGGCGTCCGAAAGAGAAGGAACCGCCCAACTGGGCGAAAAAATCGCGGTCGAAAAGCAGGACATTCAAAAAGCGGCTGAGCATGACTCGGGTCATCAGCTGCCAGCACAGGCCATTGACCTTGTTCTGAAAAAGTTCGTGGCGCTGCCCGGCGTCATGGCACTCGAAAAAAAGGCGGATCTTCGAGGCGGGAAGCAGCGGTCGCACGACAAGCGTCCGCAGCAACCGCATGTAGCGCTCATAACGGCCGCAGTGCACGATGCCGTGGCGAACCAGCCTCGACCGGGCATCCCAGAAATCGCGGCCGCCGGGGGTGAGCAACGGCCGGATCTTCCGGTAAAGAACAAGGCGGTCAGCCGAGGGCCGGACGCCGAGCATTTGCAGCAACTCCGGCCAATCCAGTGTCCTGAACGCGGCGATTTTCAGCTCCAGCAGGAAATTCTGGTGCGGGTTCATGTCAAGGGACACCACCCGTTTCGGATCATCCAGCAGGAACGCCAGCACATTACAGCCGCCTGAGGTGATGGCAAACACCTCGTCATCCGGGCCGATCCGCAGCGCTTCCCGGTCCACTTGCGGATCCTCCCAGCACTGGGCATAGAGGATATCCCGAAAAACTCTCTTCTCCCTTCGCTTCGACCGGCCGGCGTCTCGACCGCAGGTGTTTTCTTTTTCGAGCCCGATGCGGGTGTGCACCACTACCCAGTCGACCACAGCGACGCTGCCGATGGCAGCAGCCCAGAACAGGTTGTCCCGCAGTGCGGATACGATGAAACCGGGGATGAAAAGCAGGTAGAGAGAGTTGTGCCGCAAACCATCGCGGCTGATATCCAGCCGCTTCAACGCTCGTGGAAAATTACTGAAACTGCGGCTGTCGGGCAGTAACCGCGGCATGCGCCGCAGGTAGCGGCCGAATTCCAGGCTGAACCGGTCATGCAGCGATCGTTCTTCATAGCGGATGATCTGGGAATAATGCAAATAGAGAAGCACGGGCAGCAGCAAACCGTTGAGCGGCAAGCAAAGAGCGAAACCGCTGAACGCGATCAGGTCGGCCAGGTAGATGGGGTTGCGGACCAGCCAATAGGGCCCGACGATCACCAGGTCATCGGTCTGGACGCGGAAGCGCATCATGCGTCGCGAGGTCAGGAGACTTCCGGCCCAGATGCGCAGAAAGGAAGCCAAACCCATGGCGGCGGCTGCTGCCAGGTAGCCGGCAACCATGGATTTCCCGGCCGGCATCCCAGGAATTCTGAGAATGAGAACGGCCAGCGCTGGCCGGGCGGGAAAAAACAGGACTGCCGCCAGAACCGTTGCGGCGACAATGATGAAGGAAATTAATATCCGCCACTCAAATTCCAGCTTCCTTATGGAATCCACCATCGTCATGGTCATTCCTCCCTGTGGCCTGGCAAAGCCCTGACACGCAGACCTGCGAGAATCACCTCGACCTGGCAAGGCAGGTGTCCAAGCCACTCACCGTCCGCTTCCACGCCGACACTCTCTGCGGATTCGATCTCGATGCGTCGTCCTTTTAAAAAGCGAAAATCTTTTTGCCCCTGGTGGCGACCGGAATAAATTCTGCTGAAGTTCCGCAGCCGGCAGGGCAGCGACTGCTGCTGAATCAGCATGATGTCCAGCAAGCCGTCGTCCAGCCGCGCCTGCGGTGTCAGCCGCATCCCGCCCGCCGCGTGATCGCCGTTTCCCACCATCACCGCGATCAGTCTGCGGGACTCGAGTCGTTGATCATCGACTCTCACGGTCATGAGATGATCCGGATAAGTGAACACGGCAGCCAGGGTACTCAAGCCGAAGGCCGCCCGTCCTCCCAGCATTTTTTGCCGGGAATGCATCCGCCGCACCACCTCACTGCCGATGCCGACCTGGCATTCGTTGGCAAAATAGCGGGAAAGCTTTCCCCCGGTCTCGCCGGAAAAAATGATGTGACCGATATCTATAGTCCTTTCCCCACCACGGCAGGCGACCTCCGCCTGAGCGGCCAGAGTCGTCGGCAGCCCCAGGCTCTGACAAAAGCCGCGGCCAGTACCGCTGCCGATGATACCCAACCGGCATTTAGGATTGATCGGGCGCCCGGCCATGAAAAACCCGTTGACCGTTTCCTGGACCGTCCCGTCACCACCGACAGCGATGACCAGATCGCAACCGTCGCGGATGGCATTCCTTGCCGACCACGTGGCTTCCAGCGGCCGGGCGGTGACATGCAGCGAATACCCGCAACCCAGATGGCGGTCGAGCAGATGGCGGATCAGGCTCTGACGCGATCCGGTTCTGCCTGCAGCCGATGCCGGGTTGATGATGACGTGAACTGTGTTTCGAATCATTTTTTTCTCTCACTTTTGCTTGTCTCTGCCTTTGAGGAATGTTTCCCATTGGGAAGCCGGCGGGGGCGGTGCGTCTGCCAGCCGCTCCCTTTCAGAGATCAGTTGCCGGATTCGCTTTTTGAGTCTCGACTCTCCGCGGCCATGACGAATCCCTCGGCGTTCATCCGATTCCCGACCTGGACCACTGTTGCCTCGAGTTCGGCGGCAAAATCATTTTCGCACAGCTGCATGGCCCCCTGGACCAGCTGGACAACCAGGGCTGTGGCTTCCTCCTTTGAAATGGGCAACGGCGCGCCCAGGAATCCTTCGGCCAGATCAGCCGTTTGTTCTGAGAGAAGTTGTACAGCCGTCCCTTCGTCCTGGCAAAGAGACTGGCCATAAAGGATAATGGATTTTCGGAACTCTTTTTCAGCAGCGGCCATGGCTGCGGCGGCGATTGCAGCACTGCCGAAGCAGGGTGCGAATTGGTATTTGTAAGCGCGAGCCATCACAACCGGGAACAGCGGCGTGCGCAGCAGTGCGGCAGAGGTCATTTTCCGGCCGATCGCCGGATCGATGCGCTTGATCAGCACATCGACCGCAGTTTCCACGAAGTTGTGGTATAGCTCCAGCGCCTGTTCAGATGATATGGGCAACTCAGGCGGCAACGGGGCTGCCTGTATCAGCAACCTGGCTTTGGTAATAATGTAGCCTTCAGCCGATCCGTAGGTGATTCCGGAATGGTGGGCGGTAAAATCCGCGCCCCATAGATCGTTGTGGGAAACGAAACCGTACGCCAATGCCTTACCCGGCCGGTTCCAGGCGGAATCCCAGATGGCGCCGAATTGAGTGTGGGTAGCAGTGGAAATATCGGCCTTGCAGGAAACAGAAAACACATAGTCGAAGATATCGGGCGCCATTCCGCCATACACGGCGTTGGCCTGCATCAATGGCCCATAATCATTAAACAACCGGGAATCAATGTAGGCGTGGCCTGCCGATCCCCAGGGAAACGCCATGGCCGAACAAACGGCCATGGCCAGTACGGACAATAAAAATTTTTTCATCTCAACCTCCTTTATCTGAGTGATTCAGCCTTTCCAGCTGATCCCCCTCACCCCAAGAAAAGCATTTTCTTTGCCAAATGTTCCGAATGAAAGGACTTCGCTGAGATCATTTGTGGACAATGGTTTTGCTTCGTGCCAGCGATTTTTGGTTTTTTCCGGAATAACCCCGCGGTTATAGAAGAGAATGATGTTTAAGAGAAAAAACCGGGAAAAGAGGCCAAAAACCGGCTTTTTACATGGATAACCCCGGGGTGATCGAAAATAAGTCGGGGGTTATTGTTTTTTTTCCACTGGATGGATGTTATATTTATGCAGGAGGGCAATGAATTTCTTGCGCTCCGACTCCTGGACATTCAATCGCTGGGACAGTTTCTTCAGGCTAAAGTCACTGGCTGCATACTCGGTCTTCAGGAATTGGCGCACCTCCTGCCGGTTCAGGTCGCGTTTGATGAAAGGCCGCCATACAGCCTCCCAGAAGGATTCGCCCCGCTGTATGGTCTCCCGGATCACGGACAATGCGCCGGCGCCGGTCTCTGAACCTTCGCGGTGACGGGCATTGCCGATGATATCCCGGATCTCCTGGCCGCCAACGGGTTCTGCGAACGAGATCCCTGCCCGGGTCAGCACCGTGATCAATTCGCGAATGTTGCCCGGCCAGGTGTAAGCCATAAGCGCTTCCCAAAAACCCGCAGCGATGCCCTTGCCGCGCAGTAGCCCCCAGTTATCCTGCACCAAGGCGCGGATATCCTCCGGGCGGTCGCGCAAGGGCGGAATTTCAATCTCCAGAACCTGCAGCCGGAAAAAGAGGTCTTCACGGAAGGCCTTGGCCCGGATGGCCTCCTGCAAATTCCGATTGCTGGCGGTGATGATGCGCACATCGGCCTCCCTTTCAACCGGCTCACCCAGGATTTGGTATCTCCTTGTCTCGATGAATCTCAACAGCCTGGACTGGAAACTGACGGGGATCTCAGAGATCTCATCGAAAAAGATAGTTCCGCCTTGGGCTTCATCGACATAGCCACGTTTGTCGGAACGGGCATCGGTAAAAGCTCCTTGCTTATGGCCGAACACTTCGCTTTCGAAAAGGTTGTCGGGAATCCCCGGAGTATTGATCGTGAAAAATTTTCCTTTGCGGCCCGAATAACGATGGATCATTTCGGCGATGCGGCTCTTTCCCACTCCGGTTTCACCCAGCAGCAGTACGGGCTCTTCCTCCAGGGAATAGCTCAAAACCAATTCGCGGACGCGAGCCATCTCCGGACTGCTGCCGGTCACGCCGCCCACATCGCCCGAACTTCGCCGCACCTGGTTGATGGTCTCATCCAGCAACTCTCCGATTATCTTGAAAACCTCTCGATCGGCAACACTGAAGGACTCTTTTCCGCCGCTGTCAATGTAGAGGAAATAGCTGCCGCTGACCGGCAGGATCACCAGGCTCTTGATGCGCAGGACTTCCGCCGAACGGGTCAGGTTTTCCGTTCCCATGGCGATCACCAGGTTTTCACCTTCCACCCGCTTCTTGGCCTTGAAAGAGGCCTGGATGTGGCTTTTGGCAAAACCCTCGCCCTGCTGGACGGTGCGGCCCTGTACCGGACGCCCCCGATGCCAGAGGATTTCCCCCTTGCTGTTATAAAGCATGGCCAGGGAGACTTCCTTTCCCTGCAGCATTTCCCAGAGTTTGCCTTTGATGCTTTCAAGCACGGTTCACCTCCAGCACCTTTTCCCTTTTACCGGGCCAATCCCGTTTTCTCCAGAAATTCTCTGAAGCGTTGCTCGGAACGGATGCTGTCAAAATGGGGAGCCACCTTGAACCAAAGGAAGAAGGGGTCTCGTTGCTGCAGCGCCTTTTCATACAGTTTAAAAACCTGCTCCTTCGCTCCCAACCCCATCTGGATATGGGCCACTTGAATGCTGGAGATATATCTTTTCCGCCCCATCTTGCTCAACTGTGCCAGCACGCTTTTGGCTTTGTCTCTTTCATCTGCCTGGGTGTAGGCGAAGCCCAGGGAGGCCATGGCATAGCTCATTCCCGGGTCGATCTTCACCGCCCGCCTCAGCAACTCTATAGCCTTATCCGGTGCCTGAACGAAGATATAGGACTCGCCCAACCAGATCAATGCCAGCAGAAAATCGGGATCCAGATCCAGGGTCTTTTCCAGGCACTGCCGGGCCTTGCTGAAATTTCGCGAAAAAATGTGAATAAGGCCCTGGATGCTATTGATAAGGAGCGAGAGGGGGTCCAATTCCAGAGCGATGCCGATCTCCGAAAACGCCTCGTCAAACCGACCCATCATGGCCAGGAACAGAGAATACCATGCATGGGCAGTCGCATACCCGGGTTCAAGGGCAATGGCCCGACGGTACTCGTTCTCGGCAGCCGGCCAGTTCCAATCATAGAAACAGTTGATATAGCCTAGCGTGGCATGTGCTTCTCCGAGCTCCTGGTCGATCTCCAAGGCCTTAAGGACTGCCAGTTTTGCTTCGGGAAACGCCTCTTTCGGTGCCATGAATCCATGGAGTCCGTAAAAATTATAGGAGTCCGCAATCCCGATATAGGGCAGGGCATAGGTCCCGTCCCGGGCGATACACTGTTGGAAAAAGTCAATCGACCGTTTCACCCCTCCCCAGTAACGTTTGTTCAGGAAATAACGCCCCTTGAGAAACAGGTTGTAAACTTCGCTGCCCTGGGGATAGCGCCGGGCCTGCCTGGCTTTCACTGCCTGCAGGATCCCGACCTGCAGGCTGTTGGCAATGGCCATGGTGATCTCATCCTGAATGACGAAGATATCCTGCAGCACACGGTCGTAACTCCCGCTCCAGAGCAGGGCGCCGTCACTGACCTGGAGCAACCTGGCGGTAATGCGCAGCTGTTGTTGGGACTTGCGCACGCTCCCCTCAAGTACAAACTGCACTTGAAGCTTCCGGCCGATATCGCAGGTATCAGCCGTTCTGTTTCGGGAGAAAAAAGAAGAGGCGCTCGCTACCACCTTCAAGCCCTCCACTCTGGCCAGGGCATTGATCAGGTCTTCGGCCAAACCGTGACAGAAGTATTCCTCATCCTGATTCGGACTCAGGTCGGTAAATGGAAGTACTGCAATCGCGATTTTGGTCTGGCTGGAAACGACCGTTGAGGTGGAAGGAGGAACAACCAGGTCCGGGCGTAGCGCCTGCAGATCAGCGATCAGGGCATCCATGTGGGGGTAACGCTCATCCCTTTTCTTTCTCAGTGTCCTGGTCACGATCGCTTCCAGCACCGAAACTTCGGGGATGCATATGCCACCCAAGGGAGCCGGGTCCCTGAAGAGGATGGAGTAAATTGTGGCTTCCGCGGTTTCCGCGTGGAAAGGCGGTTGGCCGCTGATCAATTCATACAGGACCGCACCCAAGGACCAAATATCTGTCAGAGGATCGACCGTTTCGCCCCGGAGTTGCTCAGGCGACATGAAGTTCAACGTTCCGGGAGTCGT
>Ga0209226_10001466_pt1 | contig 10660 bp, 11 predicted proteins | sample BarGraNGADG00212_2_FD_184497 | JGI IMG/M metagenome (GOLD analysis project Ga0209226, IMG submission 184497) | Arctic peat soil microbial communities from Barrow, Alaska, USA - Barrow Graham LP Ref core NGADG0011-212 (SPAdes) (version 2) | ecosystem: Environmental > Terrestrial > Soil >...
CCCCGCCCCTCCGGGGGAACCAGTCCCGTCGGTTCCCCCCCATCGAAAACCGATGGGGCCCCCCCTCCGCTATGAGGGCCTTGGGCCGACCCCAGCGTCGGTGGCGCCCGCGGGAGGGGACTTCCCCGCCGTGTTGACATTGCCGGACGTTCCACCGACAATGGGGGCGAGCGAAGGGCGGCCCTTCGAAGGAGTCAACCATGAAACGCATTATCGGTTTTGGGCTCGCCGCAGCCCTTCTGCTGACCGCGGTCCCCGCCTTTTCCCAGGTCGGGATCTACGTCGGCGGCTATGCCGGCCTCTCGCAGCAGAAGCCAAGCTTCGACTCTGCCCAGTTCAACACGGACACGACCTTCGTCTACGGTCTCCGGGGCGGCGTCCGGATCCTGATGCTCGCCCTGGAGCTGAGCTATTTCCGGGCCGGGCACAATATTTCGATGGGGGACTTCGTCACATTCCAGTGGAACGGGCTGGAGAACGACTTCAGCTACATCGGGGCGAGCCTCCGCTGGATCTTCTCCCTCGCGATCCTGCATCCCTACCTGACGGCCGGATACGGCTATTACACGGCCGACATCGGGACCATCGACAAGGGCCACGACGGCGGCTACAACTTCGGGGCGGGCCTCGAAGTCGCGTTCGGCAGCAAGATTTCGCTTGTCGTGGAAGGCAAATACCACCACGTGACCGTGGACATCTCCAATATCCGCCTCGGCCTGGGCAATTTCATCATGACCGCCGGGCTGAGCCTCAACTTCTGATGGAAATCCGCCTGAACAAGCTCCTGGCCCAGCGGGGCGTCGCCTCGCGCCGGGAGGCCGACCGCCTCATCCAGGACGGCTGCGTCGAGGTGAACGGCCTGCTCGTCCAGGAGCTCGGGACCAAGGTCGACGACGTCCGGGACCGGGTCACGGTCAAGGGCCACAAGGTCAAGCCCGGGCGCGAGCTCGTCTACATGGCCCTCCATAAGCCGCCCGGCTATCTCGTGACGCTCCGCGACCCGCTCGGGCGGCCGACGGTCAAGACCCTGATCCCGACCCTTCCGGAAGGCGTCTGCCCGGTGGGGCGGCTCGACTGCGACAGCGAAGGGCTCCTGCTCCTGACGAACGACGGCGAGCTGGCCTTCCGCCTGACCCACCCCCGGTACGAAGTCGGCAAGGTCTATCTTGTCCGGGCGGAGGGGACTGTGACGGCCGACGAGGCGGCCCGGCTCGCGGCCGGAGTCATCGTCGAAGGCAAAAAGACCGCCCCGGCCAAGGTCAAGATCCTGGAATCGCGGGAGGCGTTCACCGTCCTCCAGGTCGAAATCCACGAGGGCCGGAAGCGCGAGATCCGGCTGATGTTCGGGACGATCGGGCACGAGGTCCGCCGGCTGGAGCGGGCGAGCTTCGGCGGGATCCGCCTCGAGCGGCTCGAGCCCGGTCGGTGGCGCTTCCTGAAAGCGGCAGAGGTCCGGCGGCTCAAGCGGCTCGTCGGCTTGGAGACCGGGCCGGACTGAGATGGAGGCGCCGCGCGTCCCGCGCCGGCCGGACTTCGCGGCCGTCCTCGGATTCGCCGCTCTGGCCCTCGCCCTGACCTTTCCCCTCGTCCTCCACCTAACGGACCACGTCGCGTCCGACGTCCGGGACCCCATGTACTGCCTGTGGCTCCTCTCCTGGGACGTCGATACGGCGGTCGGAAACCCCGCCGGCATCGCCGACGCGAACATCTTCTATCCCCACCGGGGGGCGCTTTTCTATGGCGACGCGCTCCCGGCGCTGGCCCTGATGGCCGCCCCCGTCATCCTCCTGACCCGGAACCCGGTCGTGGCCTACAACCTCCTGTTCCTCCTTTCGTTTTTCATCGCCGGCCACGGCATGTTTCTCCTAGTCCGGCGCCTGACCTCGTCCCGGAGCGCGGCCTTCGTCGCCGGCCTGATCTTCGCCTATTTCCCTTACAACTTCGCCCATCTCAGCCACCTTGAACTCCTGTTTTACGGCTGGATCGCGTATTGCTTCCTGTTCATCCATCGCTATTTCAACGCGCCGTCGTTCAAGAATATGGCCGGGATCGCGGTCTTCTACGTCCTGCAGGTGCTGAGCTGCGCCTATTACGGCCAGTACATGACCTTTTTCGTCGGGCTCACGGCACTGTACTACGCCGCCCGGACCCGCGCCTTCCGCCGTCCCCGGTTCTGGCGGGACGCCGGGATCGCGGCCCTTCTGGCCGCGGTCGTCATCGGCCCCTATTTCCAAGCCATGCTCCAGGTCCACCAGCGGATGCTCTTCGTCCGGGCGATGTGGGAGGTTAAGCTCTACAGCGCCGAGCTGCAGCATTTCCTGGCTGTGCCGCCCCTGAACCATGCCTGGGGCTGGCTCACCGGGGGGCTCGGCGGGCAGGAATGGCAGCTCTTCCCCGGCCTGGTCCCCATCGCGCTCAGCCTGGTGTGGCTGTCGGCCAGAAAAAGCCGGGCGGGGAAGACCGCGGCGGCTCCGGCTGTCGGGAAAAAATCTCCGGGGATGTTCCGCGTCTGGGACGCAATCAATGTTCTGCTCCTCGTTTTCGTCGTCTATCTGGGGATCTGGGGAGGCCGGGGCGTGACCGTCGCGGGCATCTGGATCTCGACGCGCACCCTCCAGGATCCGACGGCGATCCTCCTGCTCTCCCTGATGTCGAGGGCGCTCCTCGACGTCCGGGTCCGACGGCGGTGGGCCGCGCGCTGGAGCGCGCTCTCGGCGGCCGAGAAGACCTATGTCAGCCTGACCACGGCCGCCTGGCTCCTGTCGTTCGGCCCCGTGATCAGGATCCTCGGGCGGGAGATCATCGCCGGTCCCTACATGCTCCTTTTCGAGGCGGTGCCGGGCTTCAAGAACGTCCGCGTCCCGGCCCGGTTCGCGGTGATGATGATGCTCGGGCTGTCCGTCCTGAGCGGATGGGGACTGCTGCGGATCATGGGCCGACGCAAGTCGGCGAAGGCCGGGACGTTCGCCGCGGCGATCGTCGCCGGTCTCGTGATCGTCGAATCCCTCTCCATTCCGATCCCTCTTTCACCCGTCCCCGTCGGGAACAAGATTCCGGAGATCTACGCCGAGGTCGCGAAGCTCCCGGCGGACGCAGTCCTCGTCGAGCTTCCGATGCCCCTAAGGGACAGCGACGAATCCGACGAGGCCGCGGCCGTTTATTATTCGAGCTTCCACCACCGGCGCATCGTCAACGGCTACTCCGGCAACGCTCCGGCCGGGTACCGCGTCGTCCGCGAAGCCATGGCCATGTTCCCGAGCGAAGAGACGCTCAGCCTTCTCCGTGATCTGGCCGTGGACCATGTCCTTGTCCATACCCGGGGCGCCCACGCGGAGCGGGGGGGCGAGATCCTCCGCCGCCTCCGGGCTTTCGAGCCCTATACCGAGCTCGCCGCGGAGAGGCAGGGCGACTATCTCGTCCGGCTCAAGCTCCCGGCCCGAGACGCGCCGCGCCCCGAAAACCTTCGCGAAACCGGCGACCGCCGGAAATGGCGCGCCGCGGCCGCCTTGAATCCGAAGGACGCCGCCCTCGCTTTCGACGGCGATCCGCGGACCGGCTGGTCCACGGGCTACCCCCAGCGGGCGGGGGACACGTTCGAGCTCGACCTCGGCGAGACTCTCGTCCTCCGCCGCATCGAGCTCCGCCTGGGAAACAATCCGCTCGACTTTCCGCGCGATTTCACGGTCGAAGGGTCGGTGGATGGAACGTCCTGGGCCCGGCTTTCCGAGCGAAAAGGGTTTTTCCCCGCCCTGACCCGGGGAAACATCGAAGACGTTTTGAACTATGTCGTCCCGATCCCGGTCGGAGCGATCGCGGTGCGGTTTCTCCGGTTCGCGCTGACCCGGCCGCACGAGGAGCGCCACTGGTCGATCAACGAGATCGTGGTGCTGAACTGATTTCCGGGAGGGGTTCGTTATGAAAACTTGTCGCCGGATGATTCTCCTGGCCGTGTGCGCGACCAGGATCTCCATTTCGATTTCACTCTGCCCCTGACCCCGTTCAAGACGATCGATACCAACTTCAGGAACTTAGGATTGGGATCGATATTGATCGCGGCGTTCGAGGGATAAAGCCACCAGGCTGAAGACGGCCAAGCCAATCAGGCCTCCAAAAAGGATATACATCGCTTTTCCCGGGCCTACCGGGCCGCCTGAGACCGATGGCTCTTTGATGATTTCCGCGTATCTGATGCGAGTTTTTCGCTCCTGGATGAGTTTGATCGCGTTGCTGGTGTTATCGATCTGGTTCTTCAATATGCCGATACGAGCATCGGCTTCCTTGCTGTCTTCGGTTTTTGATTTGATGTTTAGGCGCGAATTTTCCTGAAGAACCTTTTCCGCGTTCAATTTTTCATCCAGCAAATTGTAATATTGGACATTGTTCTGGACTTGGCTGGAATAGAGAAGGAGCCCGAGGGAGATCGCGTCGTTGCCCTTCTGTTGGGCGTCGACAGCTTTTTTCAGTTGCTCTTCCAGGGCATCCGTCCTCGTTTTAGCCGACGCCATTTCCATGGAGATGCTTCGGCGGCGTTCTTCGGAAATCTCGATTTTGGCTTCTTCCGACGCGATTTGCGCGAGCGATTTTGTCTTTTGGATTTCTAAAAGCACGGTTTCTGCCTGCCTGCTTTTGATCGTGTTTTCTTGTTCGAAGATCTGTGCTTCGAGCCTTTTCACTTCCATGTCTAGAGTTTGGTTGAATTCGGCTTTCAGATGTTGGAGAAGAGAGAGCAGGACCTTTGTACCCCGATCAATATCCGTCACTTTCAGCCAAATCCGTATGAACCATGTATTATTGAGAATTTCAGCGAAGAGGACGGGAAATCCTCGTCTGTCCAGATTTAGTTCCGAGGCTATGCTTGCATTGTAGGATTGCAGACCGATCCGGCGGGCCATTCGGAGCGTTTCCGTGGCGGGGGTTTCTCTATTTTGGCCGTTGCTATCCTGAACTAAAAAAATGCCCGGTTCGATGATGGTGTCGATTGTCCATACGGGGGTTTTTAGAAAACCAAAGATGCCGGCTGCGGCGGCCAGCACGAGGGCCGGGATGAGGATGAACCATTTTCTTTTCCACAGGATGTTCAGATAATCGAAGATGCGGATCTCCTCGTCTTGTTCCGTGTGGTTCATGCGCGACTCCATTTAAACTTCAAGAATAAATTATAGCAGAAACGAGGCGCGAGCGAAAGGCTGGCTGTCCCCCAACGTGAAACGCACTCTGCTCCGGCGGCTTGTTTGCGTTTCGTCCCGCCTGGTGTGTATGATAGGTCCATGCAAAAGCAGAAGGGGTTAAACAACACTGGTTGGACACGGCCCTCTGGGAGTGATTTCCGGGGGACCGTCGCATTGCTGCACGCCCTGGCGCAGCCCGGCGCGGATGCGCTGACCGACTGGCTGGCGCACAACGACCTGGACAACGCGGCCGTCGAATGGCTGCGCGTCCGGGGGCTGGCCCCCTATGCTTTTCACCGGTTGTCTGAGATGCACCTGATCGGCCAGGCGGCTGCAGAGCTGCGGACCGTCCTGCGCTTGGCCTATGACATCGCGCTGGTCCAGGCTCTGGCGCGGGAACAAGAACTGCCGCGCGTCCTGGTCGCATTGGCCGCCGCGGAGATCACGCCGATCTTGTTCAAGGGTGCGGTGTTGGCCTATACCGTCTGCCCCGCGCCGGCCTGCCGCCCGATGAACGATCTGGATCTGTGGCTGACGGCGGAAGAGATGCCGCGCGGCCAGGCTGCGCTGGAGGCCTTGGGCTATCGGCAGCACATCAGGGAGACGCGGCCGCCAGCCTTTCAAGAGCGCCATTTCGGCGAAATCCGGATGATCGGCGCGCGCCCCGGCAGCATCCCGGTGGAGTTGCACTGGAGCGCGTTTGCCGGCGTCTGGTTGGATCGGGTGGCCGCGGTGGATCACGCCGCGATGCGCACACGCGCCGAGCCAGTAACGGTCGCCGGCCAACCCGCCCTGGCGCTGGCTTCAGAAGATGCCATCATCCAACTGGCCGTACACCTGGCGGTCAACCACCAGATGGCAGCGCCCGGAGTACGCGGTTTGCTGGATGTGGCACTGCTGGCGCGGACCCAGCCCGTGGACTGGGCGGTCGTAGCCGATCGGGCGCGGGCCTGGCGCGTGAGCACGGCCGTCTGGCTGGTGCTACAGTTGACGGCGGAACTGTTAGGGTTGACCGAGGCTGCTCCGGCCGTTGCGCGGCTGACGCCTGCTCCTATGCGCCGCCATTTGCTGGGGCGCCTGGTCAATGCTGGCTCCATGCTGGCGATGCGCAACATCTCCCGCGGCCCGTTGCGGTTTGAGCTGCTCCTGCTCCTGGTGGATCGCTATCGAGATGTCGCGGCCATCGTCGCACGGGCGGTGTGGCCGGAGCGCGATTGGCTGGTCGCCCGCTATGGTCGGGCCGGGCTCGGGGTGCGGCTTCGCCACCTGCCCGGCGCGGTCCGGGGGCAGTTTTGACGAGTTTGCAACACTCGTCCCGCGGCGTGTAAGAAAACGTGGTCCGTGCGCTCTCTTTCTCCTAGACGGTGTAAGGCTGGGGAGCGTATTCCGGCCGGGCGAAGCTGTTTTTGTGGCCGTAAGGCGACCGCAAGAACAACTTCGTTGCTTGAACGGGTGAATTTGGCGTTACGTCTACCGCAGGGTATAAGGTGCATACTCACTAAGACTGGATTAATCCCCGCACCGTGATAATTGATTGGAAGACTGTGTGGGTCTTGCTCCCAAACGTGAAGCAGGAAAGAGACCCGCTTCTTCCGCCTGTTCACAGAACCAGTTTGGCGCCCATAGGCTGCCTGTGCTGTAATAGTTCTGGGCAACGCATGAGCCCATGCAGCGCTTCTTCATGAGGCAGCGGCTGCAGATCCCTTCCAGCCGCTCGGGCAGTCCCTCCCGCAGCGCTTTCAAGATGGCGTGCTCGCGCCACACCGTTGCCAACCGATCCTTCCCCACCTCGCCAAAGACCAGATCCGGCACCTGCTCGCCTATGCCGCACAGGGCATAGTGTCCGCCGGCGATGACGCCCATGATGCCGAAGATCCCGCAGGCGCCGCACCCATCTCCGCTGGCGATGCGATGGAGGGCTCTAAAAGCGTGTGGGTAATGAAAAAAAGCCTCAACTTGGTCTTAGGCGCCAGTTCCTGTTCCACATGCCGCCCCAACGCGATGAGGTCGGCGATGTTCAGGGTCTCCTGGTTTTCATGCAACTTCTCGCCGCGGGCGGTGGGCTGGACCACGTTGAACTTGAGCGAGGCCGCACCCAGTTCTTCGACCATTCGCACCATGGCGTCCACCCGGCCGGCATTACTGCGCATCACCGTGAAAATGATCTGAGGCCGGATGCCAGCGGCAATAAGGTTGTTCACCGCCTGTCGCGCAGCCTTAAAAGACCCCGGCACACCGCGCACCCATTCGTGGGTCTCAGCATCAGCTCCGTCAATACTCACTGATACGAATCGCTTGGGAGATTTAGCGATCTCAGCGGCGATCTCCGGCGTGCACAGCAGGCCATTGGTCTCGATCGTCAAATCCAGCTCTGCCCGCCGGACAATCTCCAACCTAGCGGCTTGGCTTCGCGGATGGCCGTCTCGAACAACTCAACCGGCAGGGTGGGATAATGGTTGCCCGTGGCGTCGAACCGGGGACCCATCCAACAATGGCGGCAGGCGAGGTTACACCCTTCGGTCAAGTAGAAATACAGCAGGCTGATCGTAGGAATCGCACCCTGCTCTGTCTCCTCATTTCTCATATCGCTCTGCAGGCTTATACGATTGTGCCTCCTTCCTCAAGGAATTGTCGCAAACAAGCATCCGGACTGGGATGGTCTACCTTGCCTGTTAAAGTGTAGGCTAATCCTGGACAGTTGCCTGTGCAATAAGGGATATATGAACACTCAGCGCAGAATTCAAACTCGGTTAACGGGATCGTATGTCGGCGACGCAGCTGATTCAGGGCCGAACTGTGTTGCCACACTTCCAGCAACGGATCCTGGTTGATGCGCCCCAGCTCCATATGGGCCAACATACTGCAAGGAACGATGGCGCCATCGGCGCGCACTGAGATCATGCTGCTCGGGCAGCCGCAGGCGGTAAGGCGTCCCCCATTGGGGAACGCCGGAGCGCCCTGTGCCCATGCCTCCTCCATCCGGCGCCACATGCGCCGGTCAGTCAATGGGCCTGCGCTCGCCGAGATGCGGCCACTGTATTTCTCCGTGAGGCGCAGCAGTGTCGCCATCGCCACCTGGCGCTCCTGTATGTTCAGCAGCACATCAGCCGCATTCAGGCGGCATGTGCCAAGGTACCCGGCAGAGTTGGTGCTGAAACCCGGCAGGTCCAGTTCCTCCAGAAGCAAGTGGGCGATATTCTCCAGATCATTCACGTTATTCCGATGAATAGTGACCCGCACCGCCACATTCACCCGATGGCGCTGCAGGGTGTGGATGCCACGGATCGCGCGGTCGAAAGAGCCTTTGCCACGACAGGAATCGTGTGTCTCCGCGCATGAACCATCCACCGACACTTGGACATACTCGCAGCGACGTGTGCTGGCGATGAAGGCGGCGACCTCGTCGTCAATCAGTGTACCGTTGGATAGGAGGGAGAAACGCATCCGATTGCGGACGAGACCTCCGAGCAGGGTGGACAGATCTTCACGAATGAACGGTTCTCCACCCGCCAGGATGACGTCCATCACGCCGAGCGACCCCAGTTCATCGAAGAACTTGAGCCACTCCTCCGCAGGCAGATCCCGGTAAACTACCGCCGGGTTGGAAAAAAAGTAGCAGTAGCGGCAACGCAGATTACAACGCGCGGTGATGTCAATGTCCAGCTTGCGGGGGGCGCGCATGACCTTTGGCCCCGCAGGTTCTATCTTGCTCTTGAGTTCCTCAGACATCCGTTATTTGCTCTCCAGTTCCAGCCCCGCAAAACCGTTTTCAGCCAGCTTGTCAACAAAGGTGGTGATCTCTTCGAGGGCGGCCTCTGGAGCATCTTCAAAACTGGGTTTTTATCTCCAAGACGATCTCCTTGAGGCTTCTCTTTCCATCCATCCGTTTCCATACCGCTACACCGACAGGATTGGTTCCCACGGCATCGGCCGTATCGGGGTTGAAGAGGACGGCCCAGTCGTCGAACTCCTCTCGGAGCACAACGATGGGATTGGCAATCGGTCTATCCGTTCGGTTCATACCTGGTACCGCCCTCTTTGCGACCACACACGTCAGGGTGTTTAGAAACACCACGGGACTACTGCCGGTAATGGTCAAACATCAACAAGGATGCGCCGCCGGTAGTATGGTGGCGAACCGTTCAAAACCCTCAATATATGCTGAACCCGTTCGTGCATGCACTGTTTGCAGCAGTGCCTATTCGCTGGACACGTTCGTTCAAGCTGAGCCCGCTGTCCCGGCCCGGCAATAACCGGATACGATTGTCCCGGCCGAGCAATAACCGCCAACTGCGGCAAACCCGGCCGAGCAATAACCGTCAACGCTTGACCCGGAACTGCAATAACCGGCTCCTCTGGCCATCTCCCCTAAGGCGACGACGGTCGGAGTTTCGTACTTAGGCTTTATCTTCTTTTCATTGTCGGTCATAGCAACCTTCCTTTTTGCGTCTTGTGGGTACCATTGTACCCCCCCTCGAGGGGTTGTCAAGTGCTGGTAGTCACCATCGATTAGGCCGAAGTTCCGGCAGTTCTTGCGGCTAACGATAGGACCGGGCTTGCTTCTCAAAGAGGTCAGCGTAAACACCCTGGCGGCTTATTAATTCTTCGTGGGTGCCACCTTCGATGATGCTTCCCTGCTTCAGCACATAAATGCGGTCAGCCATCCGGACGGTGGAAAAGCGATGACTGATCAGGATGGCTGTGCGACCGGACACCAGTTGGCGGAAACTCTGGAAGACCTCATATTCCGCCTTGGCGTCCATAGAGCTTGTCGGTTCGTCAAGGACGATGATCTGGGCATCGCGCATGAAGGCGCGGGCCAGGGCCACTTTCTGCCACTCGCCGATGCTCAGTTCCTCCCCGTCCTCGAACCATTTTCCCAAAATCGTATCATAGCCGTGAGGCAACGCGCTGATGACGTCGTCAGCTCCCGAGCGGCGCGCAGCGGCGATGACACGTTCAGGGTCGGGCGGAAGGGCGGTATTCCCAAACCAGATGTTCTCCCGAGCCGTTAGATGGTAGTGGGCATAGTCCTGGAAAATGATAGCGATTTCGTGTCTTAACGCTTTTGTTTCAAACTGGCGTAGATCGACCCCGTCGAGGGTAATGGACCCACCTGTCGGATCGTACAATCGACACAACAACTTGATCAAAGTCGTCTTGCCCGAGCCATTCTCCCCCACCAAAGCCACCACTTCTCCCGGCCGGATGGTGAGGGAAATATCCTCAAAAACCTTTCTGGTGCCTGCGGGATACTGAAAACTCACATGGTTGAGCACGATACCGCGTTGCATCGGCTGAGGCACAGGGCTGGCCTGAACCGGTTCGATGACCGTACGTTTCAGATCAAGGAACTCATAGAGGTTTGAAAGGAATAGGTTGTCTTCAACCAGTCCTGCCAGACTGCTCAATATCCCCTGAAGAGATCCCTGGACGCGCTGAAAGGCCTGATAATACATCACCAGATCACCATACGTGATCTTCCCCCACAC
>Ga0209226_10001467_pt1 | contig 10657 bp, 8 predicted proteins | sample BarGraNGADG00212_2_FD_184497 | JGI IMG/M metagenome (GOLD analysis project Ga0209226, IMG submission 184497) | Arctic peat soil microbial communities from Barrow, Alaska, USA - Barrow Graham LP Ref core NGADG0011-212 (SPAdes) (version 2) | ecosystem: Environmental > Terrestrial > Soil > Wetlands...
ATATATTATTTTCAGGAGCCGTTGTTGGTGTTTAAGTTAGCGCCAGCTAACGCCACCAACAACATATCTTGAAAGTATAATGTTTAAAAATAATTGGCATTCAGATTATGATAAGAAAAATTATTTTGGGTGTCCCAATGCGTAAGTCAGGATTAGAAATCAGTTTTTGTTCTGATATTATATTCAAAATCCTTTACTTTATCCGGTAAAGGATTTTTTTTATTTATTGTCGGGGTTTGTTAATAATCCATTCCCTGACTTTCTGAATATAAAACAGACTTATTGAGAATACAATACTTACCAATATTGCAGGCAGCCAATAAACTTTATCAATATAATTTATTTCGTAAAATATTTTCAGGATTCCAAATAAACCTGTATCTGATTTAATTAACATCAAGACTACAAAAACAAATATGATTGCCAGTCCATATACTAAATATATTTTTTTGCTGCTGTTTTCTTTTGTAAATGTAACTGCCAGGAAATTTGAAACTGATGTAAAAATCAGTGTGATAAGCATTATAATCTGAAGGTCATTATGACTCGGTGTAAAATATTTATTTGCATAATAAACACCTATATATCCTGTAATAGCTAATATTAAGGAAGATATTATCACAAAAGAAAATAAATCAAGTGTGAATTTAAGGTTCTTTGATATATCCTTGTTCTTGAGAGTAATCAAAAGTGCCGGGAAACCAATTGTGAAAATATTGATTAATGATACTCTGCGGGGAGTGAAGGGGAATTCCCAGGATAGTAATAATGATGAAAGACTTAAAAATATAACAAGAAAGTTCTTCGTAAGAAAAAGTTTTGCAACGGAACTGACCGTATTTACTATCTTGTTTCCCTCGTTAAATATTTCAGGAAGCAGGGAAAATTTATTTTTTAATAAAACGATATCAGAAATTTCTTTTGTTATCTGGCTCCCTTCCTCCATAGCAATTCCCATATCCGCCTCTTTTATCGCAGGTAAATCGTTTACACCGTCTCCTATCATCGCCGTATATAATTTTTCTGCCTTAAGGGTTTTGATTATCCTTAACTTATGCTCCGGTTTCAACCGGGCAAAAATAGATTTGCTTAATACATATTCTCTGAAATCAGAATCCGATAATTTATCTAACTCATTTCCGTTAGTCATCTGATTATCTTGTATATCCCATCCGATTTTCTGAACAATTGCCTGAATGGCATAATCTGCATCACCGGATAAAATTTTAAACTGGATGTCATTGCTCTGAAAAAGTTTAATGGCTTCGAGAACATCCTCTCTTATCTGGTCAGAAATGGATATGATCCCGTATGGTTCTATTACAATTGATTCAAGATATTCTTTTGTATTATCAAAAACTTTTTCACTGAAAACTTTCCCCAACAGGAGATTCCTGAAAACTTTTAGATTATTTTCTCTGAATAATTTATTTGCCAGTTCTTTATTTTCGGGACTCAATTTTTCTGTAAGTAAATCAAAAGCTCCGAGAATTAGAACTTCTTCTTCTACCTGATTTTCCAGTTTTAAAAGACTAAACTTGGAATCAGATGAAAATGGTATTTCGCCAAGTGTAGAATATTTCACTGAATCAATATTTCCCTGTTCGAATTTGTAATCAGAAATAGCCAGAATTGTTGCATTTTTGTCAGAAGAAAGTTTAGAATACCAATATAACTTATTCAATACGACATCTTTGTTTTCTTTAAAAGTTAATAAACTTTCTACGGCTAATTTGTTTTTTGTTAACGTACCTGTTTTATCCATACAGACAATCTTGATATTAGAAAAAGATTCAATGGCATTCAGTTTCTGAATTATTGCACCGATCTTACTTATTCTGTAAACACCAACTGCAAATGTTACCGAAGCCATTAATACAAGCCCCTGAGGTATAAGGGAAATCAAGATTGTAGCAATTTTTCTTATGAAATGAGGATTATCAAGATTAGCAGATGGATTAAGTAAAATTTCGAGCAAACATAAAATTAAAGCAACTGCAAACAATATTTTTACTATCAGATTAAGTTTTTTCTGTAATGGAGTCGTCACGAACTTATATTTTTTTGCTAATTCAGTAATATTTGCAGCATAGCTTTCATCTCCCACCTTTTCAGCTTTATAAAATCCATTGCCTGAAATACAAAAACTCCCCGATAATACTTTTTCATTCGTGTTTTTAAATACCGGTACAGATTCACCGGTCAGCAGGGATTCATCAATCTCTAAATGGTTTGATTCAACAATAGAACCGTCGACTATTATCTGGTCTCCTCTTCCCAGACAAATAATATCGTCTACGACTATCTTGCTCTGATTAATTATTTCTTCATTTCCATTTCTTATAACAGTTACTTCTTTCTTTAACAATAAGTTAACCTTATCAAGAGCCCGTTTGGCTTTTATTTCCTGTATTACAGCAATAGAAGTATTTATAAGAGCAATGGTAAAGACACCGATAGAATCAAGCAGTAATTTAAAGTCATGAATTCTGAGGTAGAAGAAAATTATACCGATTATTATTCCGAAAATAATAAAATTAAAAAGAGAGAATATATTCTCTATAAATATCTCACTTATGGTTTTTGTTTTTTTGCGGCTTACTTTGTTAAATAATCCGTTATGAACTCTTTCGTTTACTTCTTCCCGGGTGAGACCTTTCATCTGCATAAGTTTTATCTTTTCTTTTTACAAGCAGATACAAATTCACGGAATATAGGATGCGGGTTAATTACTCTTGAATTGAATTCAGGATGGAACTGGCTTGCTATGAAAAACGGATGTTTCTCCTTTGGCAGTTCTATTATTTCTACTAATGTACCATCCGGTGATAATCCAGAAAATATTATGCCATTTGAAGACAACACCTTACGGAAATTATTATTCACTTCAAATCTATGGCGATGACGCTCATTTACAAATTCTTTCTTATAACATTCATATGCTAAAGTTCTTTTTTCCACAATGCAGGGATATGATCCCAGTCTCATCGTACCACCTTTTGTTTTTATTGTCTTCTGATATTCCATTTTATCGATTACATTATACTTCGAATTCTTAAACTCTGTTGAATTCGCATTCTTCAGCTTGCAAACATTTCTTGCAAAATCAATTATCGCGCATTGCAGACCAAGACAAATTCCAAAAAATGGAATTTTATTCTCTCTAACATATTTTATAGCCTTAATTTTACCTTCTATGCCTCTGTCTCCGAACCCCGGACAGACAAGAAGCCCTTTGATACCTTCCAAAATAATTTTTATATCCTTAGGATTCTTTTCAATGTCTTCGGCATCAATCCATTTGAGGTTCACTTTAACTTCATTATATGCTCCTGCATGAATAAAGGCTTCCATTATGCTTTTATATGCATCAGGAACTAAATTATATTTCCCGCAAATACCTATTGTTACTTCATTCTTAGGATTCAATATCTTTTTTACAGCTTTTGTCCATTTTGATAAAACAGGCTTTTGGGTTTTCAGATTTAGTTTCTTTAAGACTACATCATCAAATTTTTGACTGAAAAAATTAAGCGGTACCTCATATATCGATTTTGCATCAATGGCTTCCATTACAGACCCTTGTTCTACATTACAGAACAGAGATATCTTTGACTTCAAGTCATTTGTTAGGTGCCTGTCACAACGGCAAAGTAATATATCAGGTTGAATTCCGATTTCCAATAAAGTTTTTACGGAGTGTTGTGTTGGTTTTGTTTTTAATTCGCCTGCAGATTGAATAAATGGAATTAAAGTAAGATGAATACATATTGCGTTATGCTTGCCGACTTCCTGCATATGCTGCCTCATGGCTTCGAGGAAAGGTAAAGATTCGATATCACCTACGGTTCCGCCAATTTCTGTTATTATCACATCATATTTTCTTGTCTCCGCAAGTAACCGCATCCTTCTTTTTATTTCGTCAGTGATGTGGGGAATTACCTGCACTGTTGCACCAAGGTAGTCTCCGCGTCTTTCTTTCGTTATCACTTCATAATAGATTTGACCGGTTGTCATATTATTAGCTTTGGACATTTTCTCATCAAGGAATCTTTCATAATGTCCGAGGTCGAGGTCTGTCTCTGCACCGTCATCTGTTACAAATACCTCGCCATGCTGAATAGGGGACATTGTCCCGGGGTCAACATTAATATAGGGATCAAGTTTTTGTATCGTAACTCTTAATCCCCTGTATTTCAATAATAATCCTAATGATGCAGATGATATGCCTTTCCCAAGTGATGATACTACTCCACCGGTTAAGAATATGTATTTTACATTTTTCAATATAGTAAAAATTAATTATTAATGACTAATTCGCCCTGTCATTCCCGACCTGTCCCGCATTTATCGGGAATGTTTTTAAAGGCCTGCCCTCCGTTTTTTTGGAGGGGAATCCAGTATTATTTCAGCGTTTTTCTTTACACTTCTCTCTTGATTTTGAATTTTCACACAACCTCTAAAACCGTGGGCTGCGACTATTCTCTCACACATTCTCAGTTTTGGAAACATACTCTTATTTTTATGTTAATATTCTATCTTACAAAAAAATATTTTGCTTCAGGATGATGTAGAATTATTGCATTTGTTGTCTGTTCAGGTACCATTTGCCATTCCTCTGTTAATTCAACTCCTATTCTTTCAGGTCTTAGAATTTCAAATAACTGTTTATTATCTTCAAGATTAGGGCAAGCAGGGTATCCGAAAGAATATCTTGAACCCTGATAACCCTGTTGAAATATTTTTCTAATATCAGTAGAATCTTTTCCTGCAATTCCTAATTCAATTCTTATCGCTTTATGCCAGTATTCGGCTAGTGCTTCCGCTGTTTCCACTGATAAGCCGTGGAAATACAGATAATCCTGATACTTATTGTTCGTATAAAGCATTTGTGCATATTCAGTTGCTTGCTTTCCAACAGTCACTATCTGAAATCCGGCTATATCTATTTCCCCTTTATCTCTGCTTCTGAAGAAATCACTTATACATAGATGCTTCTGGGATTTCTGTCTCGGGAAAGAAAATCTTTGCCATTCTTCAAGCTCATCGAGTCCATACTCAGTTTTATTCCATTGATTATTGAGCTCGTCCGTTGAAATGCGTTTTGGCTTATAGATAATCAGATCATCTCTCTCTGATTGTGCAGGAAAGAATCCGTAAATAACTTTTGGCTCTAATAATTTTTCTCTTTTTATCTGAAGTTTAAGTTCTTTGAATTTTGGTATTATCTCTTTCGTTAAAAGTTTATTATAATCATCTTCCGTCTTATTACCTTTATATACATTCCAGCTTCCTCTGAACAAAGCAATTTCATTAATGTATTCAAATATTTTATCTATAGTGATTTTATCCACTATTTTACATCCAAGAAACGGTGCTTTTGGAATTGTGTTATCTGTTATAACATTTGATTTTATCTTGAAAACTTTTTTATCAGTATCGAAACCAATATTTTTTATGTAATCGGCTTCTTTTTCCTGTCTTTTCTGAAGGTTAATCGATGTATCCATAGAAGCGCCTGTTTTTGCATCATCTGTTGAGGTATCCGATACTGTTTCGTTTAAAGTCGTCGATGTTTCGCGTGGGTCAACATAGATTTCTAATTCCGGCTTTTCCCCTGTTTTTTTGTAACGCATTATTTCCTGCATATATTTCAGTCCCGAGAAAGCATCATTAGCATAATAAACAGTTCCCTTATACAGCTTTCTTAAATCACCTTCTACGAATCTTCTTGTTAATGCCGCGCCTCCCAGAATTACCGGTATTTCGATTCCTCTTTCGTTCATCACTTCAAGATTTTCTTTCATAATAGCAGTCGATTTAACAAGCAGACCGCTCATTCCAATCGCATCGGCTTGACTTTCTTCAAAGGATGTTAGCATTGTTTCTACGGGACATTTAATTCCTAAATTCACTACTCTGTATCCATTATTCGTAAGAATTATATCTACAAGGTTTTTCCCAATATCATGCACATCACCTTTTACCGTTGCCAGAACTATAACTCCTTTTGAAGATTCTCCCTCTATCTTTTCCATAAAAGGTTCAAGGTAATTCACTGCTGTTTTCATACATTCTGCAGATTGCAGAACAAACGGAAGCTGCATTTGTCCGGAACCAAAAAGGTCTCCCACTACTTTCATTCCTTCAAGCAGTATATCATTTATAATTTCAAGAGCTGAATATTTTTTTAATGCTTCTGTTAAATCTTTATCAAGTCCTATTTTATCGCCATCTATAATCCTGTTTTTTAGTATATCCTCTATACTTTGATCCTTATTATCCGGTACTTCAGATTTTTCTATCTGCTTATCTGAGTAGTAGCTCATAAGTTCTAAAAGAGGATCATATACGCACTTTTTCCCGGTCAATAGATTATAATTTTATGTGCTATAATATATAAAATACTAAAAAATTTAAAGTTAAAATAATTAAATCCTAATTTGTTGATTTTATCATATGATTAATATACTTATATTCAACAGGAGATAAAATTTCCTTTTAAGTATTCCGGAACTTGAAGTTCCAAAAGTGATTAATTAAATAATTAATATTATCATGAAAGTACTTGGATTAATACCATCGCGATACAAATCCACACGCCTTCCCGGAAAACCTCTCATCAATATTGACGGAATGTCAATGATAGAAAGGGTTTACAAACGTGCTTCTAAAGCAAAATATATCGATGAATTGATAGTTGCTACGGATAATGAAATGATTTTTAATGAAGTTAAAAGATTCGGCGGTAAAGTGATGATGACTTCTCTTAGACATAGATCCGGCACCGACAGGATTGCAGAAATCGCAAAAAAAACCAATTTTGAAATCATAGTCAATATTCAGGGAGACGAACCTTTTATCCCGCCGACAAATATAGATAAGGTTATAGCACCAATGCTTCGAGACCGGACTCTAAAGGCTTGCACTCTGGCTATAAGATTTAAGGACATATATGACGTAATGGATATCAATAAAGTTAAAGTCGTGTTAGATAAAGATAACTATGCTGTTTATTTCTCTCGGTCAATTATACCTTTTAATACTAATGCATCACTTTCAAAATTGGATCTTAAAAAAACAAAGTATTATAAGCATATCGGTCTATATGCTTTCAGAAAAGAATTCCTAATTGAATTTTCAAAAATGAAAGTTTCAGACCTTGAGAATAGTGAAAAGCTTGAACAGTTAAGAATTATTGAAAACGGAGAGAAAATCAAAGTAATTACTACTACCCTTGATTCATATTCCATCGATACAATGCAGGATTTCGAAAAGATAAAACACTATTGTAAGTAAACTGAGGTTATCGTATCCCGGATTTCTTGAAGGAAGTATTTATCTCTTTTAAATGCCATTGGCTTATGAATTATTATCCTTGCTTCTCCCGGTACAATTCGAAATTTATGTTTTGGTAATATTTTGTTGGTTCCTATTATTGTAATTGGCACAATCATTTCATTTGCTTCATCCGCTAAAACAAAAATACCTTTTTTAAATTCACCGATTTTGCCGTCTTTACTTCTTGTTCCTTCAGGGAAAATAGAGACAGAAATTCCTTTTTTAATGATTTGAGATGCCCTGCGGAGGCTCTTCAGAGCACTTCTCCCGTCACTTCTATCTATGGGAATATATTTCCCTAAATACATTGCCCAACCGAAAAGGGGAATCTTATTGATAGATTTCTTGTAAATAAATCTTAGGGTATTCGGAATGCATTGCATTAAAATAGGAATATCGTAATAACTTAAATGATTTGAAACGAAAATATATTTTTCTTTTGGGTCTAGATACTCTATGCCGGAAACATTAATTTTCACTCCGGATATTGATAGAATGACTTTGGAAAATACTTTCGATAAATAGTGTACGATTCTCCCTTTTCTGTCGAAAGGGGAAACAAGAATTGTAAGTATGGCAATTATAAGGCAGTCAATTGCAATAAAAAATATTTTTATATAAGATATCAAATTTTACTTAACGATTTTTGAAATTGCTTTAAACTCGTCTGTCCCGGATATATCCATAAGTTCAAAAAGAATAGATTCGTAAGTGGAGATTATAGCACCTTCTTTCCTCATTCTTTCAATTGCAATTTTTTTATCATTAGGGTTTCTGGAAGAGACACAGTCTTCTATTACAAAAGGTAGATAGCCTTTAGCACAGAGGTCAGTAACAGTTTGCAAAACGCATACGTGTGATTCTATTCCGGCGATTATTACATTATTTTTCCCGGAATTTTTAAGAATTGTATTAAAATCAATTAATCCGCAGCAGCTATAAGATGTTTTTTCAAGATGATTATATTTTCCAAGTGCTTCCTGGACTTCAGGTATCGTATTACCGAGTCCTTTTGAATATTGTTCTGTTACGATTATTTCTATACCGAGTACTCTCAGACCTTTAACTAACCTTACCAATTTATCTGTAAGTTTATGATTGTCATGTATGTATGGGTAAAGTCTCTGCTGAACATCAATCACTACAGCAATTGTATCAATTCTATTTATTCGCATAAATGTAAATATTGATTTTCGAATAATTAAATATAATTATATTATATAAGAAATTCATTTCAAAAGGAAGTAAGAAAACATCATTTCGGGATATTTAATCTAATTACGAATTTTTACGTATTAATAATTAACATTTTATGCGATTTTTATGTTTTCATAGTAAATTATATTAATTTGGAACTTAAGCAAAGAATAATATTTTTCGGGATAATAACGGTTGTATTTCTGCTTTTGCAATTTTTAGTTTATAAAACTTTACGGAACTATCTGAACGAAAAAAAACTTACTTCTAAAATATGGAAAAGAATTTCTCTGTATCCTTTTATAATCTTTTCAATACCATTATTATATATGTTTGTTTCGAAATACATTATTATACCGAAAATTATTTATGATATTTATGCTATTCCGTTTTACATTTTTCAATCCTCGATTTTATTCATTGCACTTTATTTGCTAATCGGAAAAATAATTAAATTTCCTTTTATCAGCATAAAATATTTTGTTGAACGGATTAAACCTTTAAAAAGGAAAATTCATAATTTAAAATCAAATAAATCAGTTGTAAAATTTGATGAGTCAAGACGGGCATTTATCAGGACTTCTACGTTTGTAGTCTCCGGACTTGCATTTACCGGTTCCGGTCTTGGTGTAATACGGAAGGATGATTTTGATATCAGATACCGGGAAATTATTATACCTAATCTACTGGAAGAATTAAAGGGACTTAAAATTGTTCAGATAAATGATTTTCACAGCGGTCCTTTTATGAGTTTTGAACAAATGAATCTTTATTGTAAAGTTGTCAATAGCCTGAATCCGGATTTAATTCTTATCCCCGGAGATATAACTAATACTCTTGCTCAGGAAGTACATCCATTTATTGATGCATTTAAAAATCTTAAATCAAAATACGGAGTATATATTACACTTGGCAATCATGATTATTTTGGAAATCCGGAATATGTAGCAGATAAAATAACTAACGATAGTCCCTTTAAAATGCTAAGAAATGAATCCGATGTCTTAAAAATAAATGGAAAAAATTTAATCCTTCTCGGAATGGAGGACACTCAAAGCAGTGGTGCTAAGTTCAGCCCTGTTGTGACTAAGAATCTTGATGAAACAGTCACTTCCGCATCAAAAAAATTCGCCTCAATGGGATTTAATTATGAAGAAACTCCGAAGATATTGCTTTATCATAAACCATATTTTTTTCCTTTAATGCTCGATAAAAATATTGATTTAATGCTCAGCGGACACACTCACGGTGGTCAAATAGTGCTTGCAAAAATAGGGGATTTCAATTTTTCAATCGCTGCTGCTACAAGCCCGTACATCAGCGGTTTGTATAAAGAAAAAAATTCTCAGATGTACATCTCTAATGGGTTGGGAACGGTTGGTCTTCCACTACGACTTAACTGTCCGCCGGAAATTACTGTCTTAACGTTAGTTTAGATTTTGAAATTTTATAAAAATAAATTATTATTTCACAAGGACCATTTTTTTAACGTCTCTAAAGTCATTCACTTTTAATACGTAGAAATATACTCCGCTTGAAAGGTCCTGCCCATTAAATTCTATTTCTTTTGTACCGGGAGCCTGTTGCTGGTTTATGATTATACGGATTTCCCTACCTGTAATGTCATACACTTTAAGAGAAACAAATCCTTGTATTGGTAATTGGTATGTAATTTTTGTAATCGGATTAAATGGATTTGGATAATTTTGCATTAGTTCATATTCTGCAGGTTTAATGTTATCAACATTCGACGGTAAAACCTGACTAAGAGGATATGAATAAGTTTTCCATTCACTCGCAAATGTCGGAGCAAATGGTAATGTTGTTGAGGCTGCTGTGGCTAAAGTTGATCCTCCTTTCGCAAAAATGTTTGAATAAGTAACTCCTCCGTCTGTGGAAATATTTACAATCAAACTGTCAACAAAAGTAGAAAGATATTGAGCATAAGAATAATCAAAACTTAAAGTGTCCGTTGAATTTACATTTGCGAAAGTGATTGAAAGTAATGTATCCCTCGCACCTATATCCGTGTAATTGTAAAACGGCATCTGTATGGAATTTGTACCTCCGATTGAAGGTCCGTTTATTAAATCAACTTGTGTAAATGTATAGCCAATAT
>Ga0209226_10001468_pt1 | contig 10654 bp, 10 predicted proteins | sample BarGraNGADG00212_2_FD_184497 | JGI IMG/M metagenome (GOLD analysis project Ga0209226, IMG submission 184497) | Arctic peat soil microbial communities from Barrow, Alaska, USA - Barrow Graham LP Ref core NGADG0011-212 (SPAdes) (version 2) | ecosystem: Environmental > Terrestrial > Soil >...
GTCTCATGATAATAATAATTCTTCAGCTTCGCTTTCGGCTTTATTCTATATTAGCCCAAAAAAACCTGAAATTAACATTTACTTTATCATAAATAAATTAAAGAAGCATATACTAGAAGAAATGTGGACAAAAAAAAGAAGATATTCAGATTTGATATTTAGGATCCAAACATCAAATCTGAAAATCTATTGATAATCCTTTTTATTCCTGCCTTTTTCTCCACATTAGCAGCCCAAGAAGCCCAAGAATTCCTGTTGATAACAGGAACAATGTGGGAACCTCAGGGACTGGAGGTGGGGGAGTAGGTGGTGTTTCGGTAGCTGTAGCTGTTGCTGTTGCTGTAGCTGTTTCGGTAGCTGTTGCTGTTGCTGTAGCTGTTTCGGTAGCTGTTGCTGTTGCTGTTGCTGTTGCTGTAGCTGTTTCGGTAGCTGTAGCTGTTTCGGTAGCTGTAGCTGTTGCGGTAGGTGTTGTAGTTTCGCATAGGGGGGCGGTGACCGTGTTGGTATCCATCGTCACTGCTCCGGTTTGCACCAGGGCTCGACCGTTCAAGGTTGCGCCCGTTTGTAGGCTGATGCTTGTGAGAGCAAGAATATTTCCTGTCAACTGCGTGCTTGTACCAAGAGTCGCTGAGCTGACCACTCGCCACCACACGCTACATGGGTCGCCACCGACAACATTGGCAGTGCCTGAGGTAATAAGATCTGACGCAGATTTGAAAATCCAAACGCCTGACCCACTGAGGGTGAGTGTTCCTGTCAACCTAAAGGCGTCTGCACAGTAGACTCCTGCCACGAGGTTTTCTCCACTCAGATCCTTAGTACCCGCATAGGTAACCGAGCAACCCTGGTCAAGAGTGGTGAATGCAAATGTGTTAGCAGCTTGAGCTAATTGAGCGTCGCCATCAGCGGCATGTGTCAAGCCGTCTACGATCCCCGGGGGAAAGCCAGTGACTGCGCTACCTGCGTAGACACCCAGATCTCCGTTGACTACTGTCGGACCTGAATTGGCCACATTTGAGGCGCCCAGGATCGCGAACTTGTCCACGTCACCCAGTGTTGGCGCCGTTGCGGCCAATGCCAAGGATGGGCCGTAAAGAACCAGTGTCAACAGCAGAGATGTTAATAACGTAATTAATACTCTCCATATAATTAATTTTTTTTTCGCATAATAAACTCCCTAGGGCAATAATAATACTACCAAGACTCCTTATCATGGTATTACATCAGATATTCCCCTAATAAATCCAAGGATATATTATATACTAATCATATATATAACTTTCTATAAAATATTTTATCATTATAATTATAATATTTCAGCTTAACATTCCAGGAAAAGATAATGGTAGACCTATAGAATATCTGGAACAGAAATATACACCTTGTCTGGCAGAGGGAAAGAGAGAAACCTTCCCGGCCTTTACCCTTCAATTTTCAGGGGCCAATATTTAGTTACCTTTGATTCTATTATAAAGTATGAAGAGGTCCAACCTTAACCACTATCGTTTTCATCAATGACTTGGATGATTCGTTCTGCTATCCTCGGATCAATTCCGGGATTTTTTCTGGCGCAACATTTCCGAAAGTAACATTTTTTTGTCGTCCTCGGCTCCAAAATTATCAATACCTTGCGAAAATTTTAAGTATCCATAAACATCTTTGAGATTGTGGCAATCGAAGGATTTGTAGAATATAAACGAAGAGAGTACTGTAATGACATCCAATGCCCGGTACAGGTAATGATGAATAAGAAAGCGCAGGACTCAACGGACTATAATGACCTGAGGGAAATATGCCAGGAGAATTGCCTGCATACGACTTATGAATTCCATCACTGGCTCATCGAAAAAAGTTATTTGCTGGTAAAACCCGAATAAAAATAGGAGGAAATTGAAATGAACTGGGGAATGAAAAATAGGATCTCACGAATAATCAGGCCTAAAACAGGGCGCTGCGTAATGCTTGCTGTTGATCATGGTTATTTCCAGGGCCCAACTACCGGGCTTTCCAACCTTGGCGAGACGGTTGAACCTTTGCTGCCTTATGCTGATGCTTTGATGATAACAAGGGGAGCTATCAGGAACTGGATAGACCCGGCTGCGGATATACCAATAATTTTGCGCGTTTCAGGCGGACAGAGCATACTCAAGGAATTATCCAATGAGGTCATAACGACCAGCGTCGAAGATGCGATACGTATCAATGCGTCCGCGATCACCTGCTCAGTATACGTGGGCGGTGAATATGAAAGAGAAACAATACAAAACCTGTCAAAGCTTGTTGATGAAGGTGAAAAATACGGTATCCCTGTACTGGCCGTTACTGCAGTAGGTAAAGAAATGGTCAGGGATGCGCGCTACCTGGGTCTTGCCTCAAGGATATGCGTTGAGATCGGCGCGCATATCATAAAGACCTATTATACCGAGGATTTCGGGAAAGTCGTTGAAGCTTGCGGCAATGTCCCGGTGGTTATCGCAGGCGGCAAGAAACTGCCTGAGAAAGAGGCGCTGCAGATGGCATATGATGCAGTATCCGAAGGCGCTATTGGTGTGGATATGGGACGCAATATTTTCCAGAGCGATAAACCCGTGGGAATGATAAAAGCGGTAAGAGCGATCGTGCATGATAAGAAGCCAGTGAATGAGGCCTTCGAGATATACAAAAACTCATAATACCTATGAAAACAGCCGTATATTACAATAACAACGATATCAGGATAGAGGAAAGACCGAAACCACAATTGAAAAATGGTGAGCTCCTTGTCAAAGTGAAAGCCTCAGGCATTTGCGGAACTGATCTTATGGAATGGTACCGGATAAAGAAAGCTCCGCGCATACTGGGTCATGAGATGACCGGAGAGATAGTGGGATCAATGTCGGATAAATTCAAGACCGGTCAACGGGTTTTTGTGAGCCATCATGTCCCGTGCAACGCATGCAAGCATTGCCTTTGCGGCAACCACACCGCCTGTGAAACACTTCATACAGGTAATTACGACCCGGGGGGATTCAGCGAGTATGTAAGGATCCCTGAAATAAATGTGGACAATGGGACATACCTGCTTCCTGAAAATGTCTCATATGAAGAAGGGACAATGATCGAACCCCTGGCATGTGTGGTAAGGGCCCAGAGGATAATTGATGTAAGGGAAGGACAGACCGTTCTTGTCATGGGCTCAGGGATATCGGGTCTTCTAAACATTGCAGTGGCAAAATCCAAGAAAGCAAAAGTCGTTGCCACTGATATCAACGAATTCAGGTTGGAGAAGGCCCGGCAATTCGGGGCAGATGAAGTATTCAATGCAAATGAAGAACTGGGAATCAAAGCTGACAGGATCATTATGTGTACCGGGGCTATGCCTGCTTTTGAGGCAGCATTTCGTTACATTGACCACAAAGGGATAATAATGCTTTTTGCCATCCCCAATAAGAACATCCAGATCCCTGTTGAGGATTTCTGGAGAAATGAATTAAGTATCGTATCCAGTTATGGGGCAGCTCCTGTTGATCTGGAAGAGGCCCTGGAATTGATCAAGAATGGAACAATAAATGTTAAGGATATGATCACTGACAGGGTAAGGCTGGAAGATATCCAGAAGGGTTTTAAGATCGCCGGGGGAGCGGGGAGCTCATTGAAGGTTGTGGTGGTTCCTTTATGAAACAAGAATGCTTTTACTGCGGTTTCAAGGACCCGATGCCCTTCACATGCAAATTCTGCGGCGGATCTTATTGTTATAGTCACCGGCTTCCTGAATCTCATAATTGTTCCGGACTTACGGCATACAAAGCAAGGGCGATTGAAACTGGAATGTTATTTAAAACAGAAACAGCAATAAGAAAAAGGCAAAACCCTGTCATCAGGAATTTAAAACATATTGCATCAGTGATCACAAGTAATTACTCTTTAACGATCCTGATACTTGTTCTCATTTCTTTTGTTATACAGAATATCAATAGTAAATATACTTACTATTTTGAACTTGTTCCATCTGATATTTTTACCCGCCCCTGGATCCTGATCACGCACATGTTTTTGCATGCTAACGGGATACATCTTCTTTTCAATATGATGGTCCTGTTTTTCTTCGGGCCTGAGCTTGAACGGCGGATCGGAGGGAAAAAGTTCCTGGGCGTTTATTTCATTTCAGGTCTTGTTGCAGCGCTGGGCTATTCGTTTTGGACTCTGTTCGTACTTGGAACGAACGAACCAGCCATTGGCGCAAGCGGTGCATTAATGGGTATATTCGCATGCCTGGCAATCCTTGCGCCGGATATTGTCGTCTATGTCTATTTTATCCCAATGAAAATTACCTATGCATTGATATTTTTCGCCTTGCTGGACCTTTTTTTAAGTTCAAGCGGCGACCTGATCGCACACAGCGCACATCTGAGCGGAGTGGTGGCGGGTCTTGTGATCGGGAAATATTTGAAAAATACTGGAAAATATAAACGTTATTGAAATCTTATACTTCCTTTGGTCCGGCTATTCGTTTGAAATCACTATGGTATTCGTATAGTTTATCCTGGGCTTTCAATATGATCCTGAAACCGGACGTGATCACCTGCGCATACCCCATTCCTTCTTCCGGATAGCCAAGACTGGTATCAGGCCAATCGACTGCTTCCTCTTTGACGAGTTTTATATCTCCTATCGGAATATTCATTCTTTCAGATAGGTCTTTCTTGGCAAGGTCCACGACAGGTGAATATTCAGGAACTACAGAATCGTTAATAACAGTTTGATATTGTTTTTGTTCTACACAGCCTGAAAAAATAAGGGCGATAAATAGAAAGAATATTGGAAAAAGATATATTGGGAATTTCATGATTATTTATAGATTAGTGCATACGCTACATAAATGTAATTCTAGTATATCGATTCCAAATTAGCAAATTAGTATAAGATTGGTTCGTTAACCCGTTGGGTAACATAGAAATCTCAACGATGAAATAATTTTGGCGGGTTCATGGATAAAACCACACGATTCTTCACTATACCACCCTCCCATCCTTTATCCTTATTATCCTGTCAGCCTTCTCGCCAAGCTCATGCTCGTGCGTTACCATGATTATTGTCTGTCCATTGCCATTCAATTCGCGAAATAACTCCACGATCTGGTTCGACGACTCAGTATCAAGATTTGCTGTGGGCTCATCCGCAAGCAAAATGGCAGGCTCATTTGCAAGAGCGCGGGCGATGGCGACACGCTGCTGCTGGCCTCCCGAAAGCTCACTTGGGTAATGATCTGCCCGGTCACCTATCCCCACAAGTTCCAGAAGCAAAGATGCCCGGTCATATTTTCGCTCATCCATGATCATCGGCAACGCAACATTCTCAAGCGAATTGAGTTCCATAAGGAGGCTAAAGAACTGGAAGACAAAACCCATTTTCTTAAGCCTGAAATCCGCCCTCTGGTTATCGTTAAGAAATGACACATCTATCCCATCGACAACGATTCCCCCGGAAGTGGGAGTATCTAAAAGACCGATCATATTCAGGAGTGTAGATTTTCCGCTCCCCGAAGGACCCATGAGAGCCACAAACTCACCTTTTTCGATCTTAAGGTCTATCCCGCGCAGGGCATGAACATCAACTTTTCCCATAGAATATATCTTCCTCAAGTCCTTTATATCGATCAAACCTATCCGCTCCATATTGCTTTAATGATATTTGTCCGCGCAGCGATTATCGCAGGATAGATCCCGCCGATGATGCAGGTGAGGAGTATGGAAAGATCCGCCGCGAGTATCGATCCCAGTGATATCCGCGGCATTATTATAAGTTTCATGCCATACTCTGGCGTCATAATAAGCGGATTTTGCTGCATTCCATGAATAAGAAATAAACCGATGATAGTGCCAAGGGAAGTCCCGATGACACCTATGAATATGGCTTCCGCCAGATATATCCGCATGATCATTTCTCCCCTTGCACCTATTGCTTTCAGGACTCCTATTTCGCGTATTTTATTTCTTACAGTGGTATAGATTATCAGGCTTATGGCGATGGCCGCCACAAACACTGAAACTCCCGACGTCATCGTGGAAATTACCCCGAAAGTCTCGATCATTCCCGCCATCCCTGCTGAAAGTTCCTGCCAGGTTTTGATATTCGGAAGAGTTGTTTCTTTCTGGAGGATCAGCTTATACTTTAAGGATTCATCCGGATTCTCCAGTCTTATGATGATATTGCTGGCATCGTCTTTTTCGATAAGTTCCTTCACGGTATCATACGTACCGATTATGGCATACCTGTCAAGTTCAAAGGTTCCTGTACTTATTATGCCTTTGATCTTGAATTCGACTGGTTCTCTATTCTGGTACTGGAGAAGGACAGTATCACCCACATCGACCTTCATCACTTCTGAAAGAGATGTTCCAATAAGCAAATCATTTTTGTCCTTATCATCAAGGAAATCCCCCCGCTCAACCGTTTTTGCAAGCGTGGATGCTTTTTCTTCAAGAGAAGGCTTGACCCCAAATATCGCTATCCCCATTTTTTCAGTTCTTGATTCGATTTCCACACCCCCATTCATCCTTGGCGCGGCTCCCACGATTCCTTGTATCCCTGTTACTTTTGACAGCACACTTTCTGATTTTGAAATAACGGTATCGCCGGTATTTGGCTGGATCTGCAGATGCCCGGTATAGACATTGACCGTATTTCCCACGAAGGCATCCTGCATCCCGTTATTCAATGCAGTCGTAAAGAGCGGGCCAACTACCCCAATCGTTATGGCCAAAATGATCATCAGGGTTTCACGCCTTCTTTTTGAAAGGTCCTTAAAGGCGAGGAAAAGCCATGCTTTCATGTTTTTGGTACCTTGCGTTTTAAGAAAAGCACCACAATTACTATTGCAACTATTCCGATCAATAACGGAAGAAGGTTATCACTCTTAGCCGGGTTCACAACAAGGATTATCTCTTTCTGGATCTCGTGTTTTCCAAAATCATCTTCATAACTTATATATAAAATCCCGGATTTTTTCCCGCTTCCATCAGAGTCAAGTGTAAAGAGGGCATTTGAATAATCATCTTTTTTGATCTCGCCAAGATAAGCAAGATTATCCCCGACAAGCGACGAGTTAAGACGCGCTGTTACTCCCTTTGCATCCCCGGTGCCTGTATTTTCTATTTTGAGGGTAAGAGTAAAAGGATTATTTGCGATGATCACTGCAGGCTCTGTGGTCTTCTTGGCTATGTCCATATTTGCCCTTCCTGATGCGACTATGCCCACAAGTTTTGTCTCGTTATACTCTATCCCCCTTTCGTCAAGATAGGTGAGCTCAAGGTCTATTGGATAGTTCTTGACCGCTGCATCCTTTTCGAGTGAAAACCAGATCTCAGAGTCCTTTATTGAGCCATGGGGAATATCTTTAAAGATGATCTCAGAGTCAGAGGATAGCGGAATAAGGGCTTTGTCTTTCGGGTTCAAGCTGAGTTTTAACCATTTTATTTCATTATCGCCAACATTTTCAAGGGATACCTGGATCTTGAATACTTCACCAGGTTCCACCTGGCTGTTATTTGATGCCACCGATACATTTTTTATTTCAATGAGGGTATTTCCTTTTACCGTTAGCGTAATTTTGCCATTGTACTCTTTGGTATCGTAAAAGATCGTATAAGGCAGATCATAATCGCCATAATTTGCTCTCTGGTCAATGTCGATCTTGAAAAATGTTTTTCGTGACTTTTTTGCCGGCAGGTCAAAATAAGGCGTGTACTCATCCCCGGATCCGCCGGTGCTAATGAGATATCCCGGATAACTGATCTCACCCAGCTTATTATTAGGAGATATTGAAGCTGAAAACGGATATCTTAGGAAAAGATATGCTTTGACATTTCCAATTGACACGTCCTGGTTATTCTGGATCGTGAATTCAAGTCCGATATTTCGGTCCCCTGGCGTGAGATGGGGAACAGAAAGGACGGTTGTAACATCGAAAGGCTGTGCGCTTGCATTTACCACTGATACAAGCATGATCAGCAATACGAATATATAATTTATCTTCATAAGTCCACTCCAGATATTGTTTGTTTATTTTTCAAATCATATTTTTTCTTATTATTGGATACCAGCATGAAATTAAGGGCTTCTTCTACAATATAATTTATCCTTTCTTCAGGGAACATAATACCTCTACCTCGAATTATTAAAGATGCGATACCATGAACATAAGACCATAATGAGAATGCTGCAACATCGATGTTCGTCCGGGGAAAAAGCCCCGCATCCATGCATTCTTTCACATTCGTCTTGAGCAATTCATAAGACGCTAGACCGATATCACAATCATTTATTTCCTGCATCTCCCCCCTCATCATGAACATCAAATCATAATATTCGGGATTTTCGAGCGCAAATTGGATATATGCCTCTCCATGCTTGTGGAGATTCTTTAGAGGATCATTGAGTTTGAGCGAAGATCTCTGATGTTCGTATAACTTATCAAATCCTTCCTTTCGCAGGACAAAAAGGATTTCATCTTTATTCTTGAAGTATGAATAAATAGTTGCAGGACTGTATTCGATCTTTTCTGCGATATTTCGTATTGTAATGTTCTCGAATCCCTTATCGAGGAATAAATTCATGGCTGTCTTTAAGATCAGCCCTCTCATTTCGGATTTTTCTTGTTCTTTTCGTTCTTTTATGCTCATAACTAAACACTGTTCATTTATTGAACATTGTTTTTTGAGGTAATTAAAGATTACGGATGGAAAGGGGTTTTTCATAAGTATCGAGGCAGCGCACGAAGTGTGGTGTAATCAATGAATTACACTGAAGTGATAGAATTTTTATGCTCGAAAAGAAAAAAATAAGATCTTTGAAACGATTATATCTTCTAAATTAAGTTGAATGAATTGTTAACATTTCTTCATAGATATGAACGTGACCGTTTCAATTTGTGTTGTTGAATAAAAATGAACTTGATTGGTAGTTTATAGCAAATCGTGACTTTCAGGATTTACAGGATACGATTTTGTGGCAAATCCTGTAAATCCTATTTTCCTGACAAAATTTTCAGCAACATCATGTGCTTTTATGTTATTCCTTTAAGTTATGTCTGAATTTCAGGATACAGAGGCTATGTTATTTTCTTCCCACTATCTTTACCTTGGCTCCTTCGACCTCATATTCAAGCCAGGGAGTTGGTTTTGATGAAAGGCCGACAGTTCGTATGTAGTTCTTGTCATTTTCCCCTTTGATCTCAATGATTCCATCAAAAAGTTGTTTTAATGTCGCTATTGTAGGATCGTCATGCATACCGCTATCCACTACAAATATTCCCAGGGCTCCAGCTTCCTTGATTCGCCCTGTAAAAACATGCATGAACCTGAAAACAGTCTGGATATTTGAATACATCAATATTGCAGAAAGTGAATTGATATGAAGCTGGATTTTCGGGATTTTCTTTTTCATGAGGAAATACTCAAAAAACTGGCTTATCCTTACTCCTATTCCCGTCAAATCTTGGGGACTGCTAGCAAATTTGATGTTTTCTGTCTCTGATGCATCCCTACCAACCGATTTTGTGATGCAGTCAATAATCCCGATCCTTGACAGTGGAGTTACTAATTGGTTCTCTTTGAACCATTCCAGAATGTCTGTCGCTGGTTCACGAGTAGTTACTGTTATTACTGCATTTTCATTTATCGCTGTGCCATGATACATTATGTAGTGCAGGATAACTTCTTTTTGGCTCATTGGTGGACCGATCAGCATTATGTTTGAGCCTTTTCTTATTCCGCCTATGGCATTATCCAATTCTTTAATGCCAAGTGTATAATCACTCATGGTTTCCCAAACTGTTTAACTTCAAGATTTTTCATGTTTTTTCCACTAATATTTTGCAGCAAGTGGCAAGAGGTGCCTCACTATCCTTGCTGAAATTAGGAACTTCCTATAAATTTATCCAACATACAAAAGTATTGGCAAATATATATAGATGCTTTAAGATTTTTATGCTCAGTATAACTGTTATCATTATGTTCATATTATAGAATCCCTCATAGCATGTGATTTTAACAATCCCAGATACGTTGAGAGAATTGGCTAGAAATCCGGAAGGTGCATCCCAACATATAAAGCTTTAAATACCCTATATAAAGGCGAGAATATGGTAAATACTACGGAACCAAAGAAGTCTATAAAAATAGAAAATGTTGTTGCATCTACGGCTATTGGAACAAGACTTGACCTGAATCAAGTCATCACCGTTTTTGAAGGAGCAGAGTATAACAAAGAAAGATTTCCTGGTGTTGTTTACAGGACAACATCCCCGAAAACCGCAGCTCTAATTTTTGGCAGTGGCAAGATCGTTTGTACTGGAGCAAAAAGTATTGCCGATGTATACACTGGCCTTACAAAAGTGTTTGATAAAATACGAGAAATGGGCACCCAGATCGTGGATAAGCCTGAAATTAAGATTCAGAATATCGTTGCATCCGCAAATCTTGGAAGAGTGCTTAACCTCAATTCAGTTGCTATCGGTCTTGGGCTTGAGAATGTTGAATATGAACCTGAGCAATTCCCCGGTCTTGTTTACAGGATGTCCAGCCCCAAAGTGGTCATGCTATTGTTCGGCTCAGGCAAAATTGTGATAACAGGCGGTAAGAAACCAGAGGATGCTGAGGCAGCTGTAGAGAAGGTA
>Ga0209226_10001471_pt1 | contig 10641 bp, 6 predicted proteins | sample BarGraNGADG00212_2_FD_184497 | JGI IMG/M metagenome (GOLD analysis project Ga0209226, IMG submission 184497) | Arctic peat soil microbial communities from Barrow, Alaska, USA - Barrow Graham LP Ref core NGADG0011-212 (SPAdes) (version 2) | ecosystem: Environmental > Terrestrial > Soil > Wetlands...
ATTTCAGTCCGGCAACGGCCAGGTGAAGCGCGAGGGTCAGCCAACGAATCATGACGCCGAGGATCCCAGGAAATATCTCAGAAGCCCAGTGTTTTCAGCCTGGATGAGATTTTTGCCAACGACAAGGGCCTTAGCACGGCGGGATAATCCGACCGGCAGCGGATGAGATGATGATCCCGCCGGTGCTGCCAAGCCAATTGGACCCAGGCGGTTGGCCCGTCGCTCGAACGCTCCTCCACCACTCGGATAGGGCAGCCGATTTGCTTCTCCGCCGCCATGCGGAATCCCTCTACGGTCCGGCGGGCTTCGGCGTCCTGGCCCTCGGCTATCGACTCTTGGACCTGCCGATAGAGCTGCCTGGCTCGGATGAAAATGGGCTCAGACCGGCTGTCCTGTTGCCTGGCCCGGTTAAACATGGCGCGCAGCGTGGCCTCCGCCTCGGAATAGCGCCCCTGGTGCTGATACAGGCAGGCGATGGCCCGGTATGGCGGAGCCTGCCCGGGATCGGCCGCCATGGCCGCACGGAAAAGGCTGAGCGCCTCGTCCGGCCGTTGCGTGTGAAGCAAAACCGCGCCGAGGCAGTTCAGCGCCCACGCGTCCTGAGGTGCGGCGGCCACGGCCTTGCGGGCGTAGAGCTCCGCCGCCACGTTATCCCCTTCCTTGATGGCGAGGTTGGCAAGCGCCACCAGGCTCACAACGTCTTCAGAGTCAAGGAGAAGGGCTGCTGCGAGATACCTCCGGGCCTGAGTGAAATTACCCAGTTCGCTGCAGGCCATGCCGATGTGTCTGCGGGCCTCGAGGTTGTCAGGCACGAGTCGCAGCACGCGCTGCCACGCATCGATGGCCCGGAGGCGATCCCCATTGCCTGCGTGTTGGGCAGCGCGCTCGGCCAGGCGCGCGGCCTCTGCCCGCGCGTCGTCCGATGCCTCTGGGTACTGTAGCAGGACTCGGTCGCCCTCCATCTTGATAAGCACGGGTTGAGGCAAGAAGGGGTATCGGCATGCGACCTGTATCCCGATCGCCACATGGTCGGCGTTGCACGCGTCGGGAGGCATTCCGGGCGCGAACAGATGAACAGATCTTTCAGCGGAATTGTGACTTGATTCATTTGCTTCATTATGAACATTGCGTTTGGCCGTTTTGTGTTTGGCGGCCATCAGCGAACCGTCCTCGACGAATGGAAGAGATCATTCGGCACTTGGTTTGCGCCGGCAGCCATGGCAGCGAGCGGCGATTTTGGGCATCGCGCTGTATTCCGAGAAGACGCTCGCCGTTGACGAGTCGGTCCATTTCTGACGATGGCACATCGAGGTCTTCTTTGAGACTTGGAGTGTGGTGCCGTCACGGCCGCTGTTGCGAAGCTGCTTCAAACCCGATGCGAACGCGCGGTGAAGGGATTCACGCCCCGAGCGTGGGACCGCGAATCGAGGCGAAGCTGGGGCTAAGCTCCAGTGCCCTGGCTCCAGAAAGATGTGTTCCGCAGCTGCGTGTGCGGCGGTTTGCTTCAGCTCTTCGCCGAGGGAACCACAACCAGAATCCAGCAACCGGCCGTGACCCCGGGCGGCAACCTCGGCTCAGTGCCGGTCGCCTCGAGGTCTGGAATCAACGCCGCCAGCGCCCCGCGCAGCTGCCCGAGGTCGGTGAATGCCCCGCGCATCACCGTCAGCGGTGGTTCGCCAGGCTGTGCCGCAGGCGGCGCCGATTCCTCCGGGGCCGGCGGAGTGGGTATCGCTTCTTGCCGTGGTCCTGGTGAAGCCCTTCCGCCGGATTGGGCCTCCCGCTCCCAAAACGGCCGGGAGCGGTACTGGCCCATGGCTGCCTCGCAGTCCGCGAGGTTGAACCTGAGGAGTCCCCGGATTTTCACGTACGGAATGATCTTGCGGCGCATGAGGTTGCCGATCGTCCGTTTGTCGCATCCGAAATGCGCCGCCACTTCGGCCTTCGTCGCCCAGCTCCGGCCCGGTTGCGCTTTTGAGGTAGACTCGTGCATAATTGCGCGTTTGGCGCGGAACTCAGGGGCGACCCCGGGAATGTTCACGCAGGCCCGACCCTCCGGACCACATCCGGAGGCACGGCGCGACAAAGTGCTCGAGCGCGTCCCGCCCCGCTGCAACGAACCGGGATCCGCACTCCCCGCGGCGATCGGTTTAGGCTGCAAACCGGGCGAGGCTCTCGCGCAACCTGAACGCCTCAGCGAAGCCCGCATCGGCCAGCACATCAAGCAGGTGAAGCATAGACCTCCATGTGTCCCGGTCCCCGTCGGGCACCCTGCGCAGGGATGCTTCCTGGGCAATGAGGCGCAGCAGGTGCACCTGAGAGGTTCTTGTGAGCAGGGGTTTGCCGGCGCGTTGGATGAGAGTGCGCACGCAATCGGACAGGCCTCGCCAGGCGCCGGGCAACAGCGATCCCCCGATGGTGCCAAGAAACGAGATGTAGTCGTTCAGGGCGAAGGCGTGAAAAGCGCGAAAGGCCGCGGCGAAGCGCTCCGCCTGGCCGTCAAGGTGCGGCCATTTCTGTCCCACCCGGAAATACATGTGGTTGAGGAATACCGCAGAGAGGAGCGCCCCGAATGCTTCTGCCGGAGCCTTGGGAGGCACCCTCAACGCCCGCCAGTGCTCCTCGTTCTGTATCTGGCTTCCCACCTCTACGGCGGCGCGCACGTATTCCTCCCAAGCAGCCCAAAAGGCGCCGGGCTCGCCCGCCTCTTCGAGCATGAGGCACAGATGTTTGAGGAACTCTCCGGCCTTGCTCCGCAGATGGCAGATGCGGCTCGGCTGGAGGACGGGGGCATAAAAACCCCGAGCTTCCGCCGGAGCCATGGCGAGGACACGACGTGCCAGAAGATGGCCCACCTCTCCGGTGTTCACCGGATCCCCTCTGGACAGGCTTCCGTGATGGTCCCGCCAGGCGTCCGCGGCGAACTTGCGGCACCCATGCCAGCGATGAGCTTCATCGATGAGCTGAATCGAGAGCCAGTTCCGGACACGAACGAAGACCGCAGCAGCGGTCGTTGAGCTGTGGTGCAATAGCGCCGCCAGGAGCACGGGCAAGTTCTGCTCTTCCTCCTGTCCGTGCGGATAGAACAGGGCCAGCCGGCCGAGGTCCGGGGCTTCCCCTCTGACAAAACGCTCTCGAAGCGTCCGGGTTTCAGCCAGGATCTCCGAGTGCATGGCGGAGCAGCGGTCCTGCCAGGTTTGGATGTGCTCATAGGGCAGGCGCTGGGGCCCGCGGTGACGAAGATCGATGTTCCGGCAGCAGCGGGAGTGCAAGATCAACAATTCGCATGCGGCAAGCTGGATGCCCGAGTCCGATGGTGCGCGCCCGAGGCCTTCAGCCGCGGCGAGGCGGACGCCTTTTTCCGGGTGGCTGAGCGCTATCGCCGTGGCCTCGTCGATGGCCGCCATTTGCGCGGGTTTCGCCTGCCGGCTGGCGGCGAGAATCCCGCATGCCCGCGCGGCGGCGGCCTCGGCTTGCCAGGCGGTCAGCAGGGAGCCTGGCTGCCACTCGGTCAGGTCAGATTGTTGATGGAGGATCCCAGCAACCTGGGCGATGCACCACTCAAGCTCGTCTTCGGCCAGCTCCGCAAGGAAATCGCGGAGGCAAACCGCCGCGACCAGCGTTGGAGCACCTCCGAAAACCAGCATCCGTTCAGGCTCCACCCCCGCGGCATGGAGCTTGCGCGCTTTCTCCAGCATCTCGCGCCAGCGCTGAGGTTGGGGTTGTGCCGAACCCATGGGATTCAAGATCTGGGAAGCCCACATTTGCATCTCCATGGGCAGCCAGTTCGCCTCCATCTCCTTTCCGAATTCCTCCAGGTGCTTTTGCAGATCCGCCGGAGGCGGCCCGGGTTGAATCAGGATTTGACCCGGTGCGCTTTCACGTCTGCCGAATTTCAGGTTCCGGGAGTCGATTCGATGGAGGATCAGCCGTGCCGTCTGTACTTCATCAGTGGTCTCCTCCGGCGGCACTCCTGCAAGCTCCGCCTTGAGCCTGTCGATTACGGGCCAAATCTCGGCCCGCCCCGGTCCGAGTTGGGCCTTAAGAATGAAATCCTCCAGGTGCTCCTGGCGATGCGGCAGCGCGTTGGATTCCCGGCGTTCCTGCAAATAGAGAGTGTTTCTCCCAGGCCAGCCTCCACCCCACCCGCTTTGCGTCTGGTCATTCATCCAACGATGTCGATCCAACTCGAGGAGCGGCCTGCACGCGAGCAATACTGCGGCCAGCTTGCCGCAGTGCCACCAGTGAACTTCACCGACAGAGGCGGCGACCGCGGTGATGGCCGTGTTGATGCTTCGGCCTACCAGGCGCAACAGGGTTTCCTGAAGATTCTCAAGTTCCCGCGCCGCCACGTCCTCCAGCAGCCATTTTTCCAGCGCCATGAGGGCGCATTCGAGTACAGGGTGATATGGCGACCATCCCCGGTAGCATCGCCACCACCCTTGGTCTGCTATCTGGCTGAACCGTTCGCCGTCGATGCGAAGGGTGACCTCGAACGATTGCTCCCATGGTTCAATGGCCTCCACCCCTTGGGCCCAGTGGTACGCCGCCTCATTGACCAGCCGGAGGATCAATGCCTCCCCTAGCGCCCTGTGCTCCCGCAGCAGTTCCAGGAAAGGTCCGCGTAACGCAGAGGGCGGAGTGAAGTCGTGAGGATTTGCCGTGAGTCCGCAGCTCCGACACATCCCAAACCTCCCACCCCTTGTGCGATCCCGGCGCTTGCCGAGGCCGTAGGCCTGCAAGCAAAGCCGCGCCATTGCCCGGGGATGGGCGCGCGCGAGCGTCCAGCCGGCGTGATCTGTAACCAAAAACTCTGCCAGGTCGCCGCCCTGGCGATGCTTCTCCCGCGCACCGGCGGGGATATCGCGGTCTCGCTTTCCGAACACCTCCCGCCCGACTTCGCGGAAGAACTGAGGATCGAGCGCCCCGGCCACGGACGCCACCAGCCAGCAAAGACGGTTTTCACTGGCCGACGCGTGGTGCCACTCGTCAGCGGTCCAATACTGCTCGAACCTCTTTCCTCCTTCGGTGGCGATTTGCCACAGCCCTCTCACGAGGGCAGCGGCGGAGGCCAAGCCCTGCGGGGCGGAACACTCCGGGGTAACTGCGTGGTGCCAATCGAGCAGCAGGGCCGTGATGTTGCGCGTGTGCTCGCGCAAAAAGCCCTCTCCTTGGGCTTGGATGAACGTCATCACTGCGTTCCAGCCCGGTCCGAACGGACGCTCCGGTTCGCCGTCCTGGGGCGGCTTTCCGAGGTAGGCGATCCGCAGCACATGGTACAGCATGTGCAAACCCTCGCCCGGGGCATCCGTCCAGAGATCTTGAGTTTGGCGCAGCGCGTCAACAGCGCACGCCGAACCCAGCATGGCAATCGCGACCTCCTCGCGCCACTGCCTGCCGCAGCGAGCCTCGGTGAACACCTGGCGGATGAAGGCCACCCCTTCATTCCCCTTGTCCCCCTCGAGCAACTCCCCGAAGAATTGACGAAACGCGCGGCGCACCATGAGGTGATCGCCCAGCCGTTCAAACAGTTCCGCCGGCTGGCGCGAGTGGTCGGCAAATTCGCGGCGGACGTAAACGAGCAGGGCCCAGTCCTCGAGCAGGTCGTGCTCGGGGCGGTACCGCTCCAGGAAGAGATCGTTCTGGCGCAGAATGCCCTGCGCCCGGAGTTGGTCCGCGACCGCCAAGGAAGGGCTGTCCACCGTGATCCAGGGCGAGCCGGATGTCGCCCTTTGGATGGCGATCCGGACCAGGAGTTCCTGCCCGCTCGAATCCACTTCCGGCTTCAGCAGCTGGCGCCAGACGAAGCCTCTCCAGTCTGCCAGCGTCGCCCAGGCGCTGCTGGGGATAGGGCCTTTGATCCGCTGCGCGGCCCGCATGGTCAGGTCCAGCCATTTCAGGTTTCGCAGGGCATCCCGCACCGCGGGTTGCTCCAGCCATATGTCGGGAATCCCCGAATCCGAAACCGCTGCCGCGAGTTCCTCCGCCTCCAGCAAGGGAACGTGGACCACGGCCCAGCCGCCCGGCACGCCCCAGGTGTCGCGAACGTGGTCCGCCAGGTAATCGCGGCACGTGACTATGACCCGCCATCTTCGGTCCGCAGACACGACCCGAAGCAGCTGTGTCAGGGCCTCTTGGCTCCCGGTTGATTGCAGGAGCCGCTCGAGCGCTTCGATCACGAGTACGCGCGGCTCAAATGGCAACGCATCCGTCCATTCCTCGGCATTCAGATCACGAAGCCCCCCGGTTTGAAGCGCGGCATCTAGGTGCGGGTGAGCCAGTTCCTCCGACTGAAAACAGAAGACGTTCTCTGGCCTCGCAAACGCCTCCGCGGCCTCGGCTGCGAGCGCCGACTTGCCGCTGCCCGCCGGCCCGGTGACCAAGGTGAACTGGCCGGCGGAAAGGGCTTCTCGAAGGTCCTCCAGCGGTCGCTCGCGTGCGAGGTGGCGCTGGTTTGCACAGAGCAACGAGGTTATGCCGGATCGCGTCAGGCGACAATGCGCCCGCAGATTCGCGAGCCAAGTCCGCATCCGGGCAGGCGTGTCCACCTGGAGGCCATGCTGACGCGCGATGGATTCAAACTCCGCCGCCATGAATACCTCGCCTTTTGCCGCGCCCAGCGAGATGCGTTCAAAAACAGCGTTCCAGCACGCATCGGCCGCGGCTGCGTCGCGGGATGGCGAAGCCAGCCGCAACAGCCCGAGGACGCGGGCCTTATCCTGGCTGGCTTCCTGGTCGAAATCGAAAGTGGAAACGAACAGGTGGCTCAGGAATCGTCGCAGCTCCTCCCCCTCGGGCGGCGCCTGGGTCTCCTTCTGGATGATTCCGGCGATCTCCGGGCGCAGCTCGCGGACCGACGAATGATGGTAGCCTGCCCGCGACAGTCGAAGCTCGAAATCGGCTCGGTCAGGCGATGCCCTGGCGATGTCGGTGAGCTTTGCGAGCAGGTGAATTCGTGGCGACCGGAGGGTGGCTGCAGCCAGGAGAAAGGCATCCTGGTGTCGGTCAAAACCGGTCTCCGGTTGCCAATCGCTCCAGGCCTTGGAGATCACGTCCGCAAATTCCGGATCGGATGCCCTCGGGCTGATGGTGCTCTTTACGGAAACGAAGACGCGCTGCCGCTTCCCGGCGCCGGAGGCGGCCTCCAACACGATGTCGTCGAATCCCCAATCACGATGAGCCGCCTGGAGCCGGATGGTCGTGGCCGGACAGGCCAAGGGAGGTATCGGTGTTCCCGACAGTGCACAACAGACAAAGGCCGCAGCCACCCGGCGTTCGAAATCCGGGCCGCCCGCCCCGCTGGCATATGGGTTCGCTGCCTGCACTCGAGTACATGTATCAAGCCCGGCCTCCCTCTCCAAGCGCAACGGCACCGCGGAGCCGATGGCTTTCGGCTGCTCGCCCCGGGGCCGCCCGTCGGCAGCCGCGTCAGGAATCTTACACTTCACCTTGCCGCGGCCGCGTCGCCCCGGGGCAGCCGGCCGACCGCCAGGCCGCGACCTCCTGGGCCCACCCCGGGCGTCCGCACGCCTCCGGCGTCAGGTCGAAATAAGCGTCGGCATCAGCAAGCGCTGGTAGCAAAACCATGTGTGCTGACCAGAGGCTGAGATTCCACCCCATCTCCAGGGCAACCAGCTCGAACTTTCGCGTGCTGGCTAAGCGGCAGGTGGCGTATGTTCTGCGCAAAGTGCTGTGGGTGAGCCTTAGGCCATGCCGCCGGGCCCAGGTGCGCAGGCGATGTGCGAGGCTCGTGGGCCAGACGATGGGTCCTCTCATCCCCAAGTAGGGCGAGAGCCATCCGTGCAGGGCCGAAGACGCGGACACGTATCGCACCAGCCCCCGGCGGCCGGTTACGAGGATCCCGGCGATGCGGCGCCGCGCCGAATCCACGCAGACGTCTTCGCAGTCAAAGTTCTCGGCCTCGCGCCGGCGCAGGCCCGCGAAGAGGCCGAGCGTCGCCTGCGGCGCACTGAGCGGTGTGACAATGTCCGCCAAGAGGAGGCGCACTGTTGACAGTTCCAGGAATCCCAGGGTGGGCATGTTCGTATCGATGCTCATATTTCGTTTCCTTCGCTTGCTTGGTTTTAGGCTTGGCCCTCCGCCTTCTTGGCGGCCACTTGCCGCATGAGCGTCTTCACGTCGGGAATCTTCGCCTGCCAGGGCAGGCTCTTCACGGAGGGAATGAAGCTCCAGAACGGCTTCACGTCCGCTGGGTTGACGAGACCCTCGTAGTGATTTTGCTGGATGGCGACCGTGTGGCCCGCCTCGAGGGCCACGCGGTTACGGTCCTTGAGCTGCAACAGCCGGTAGCTGACGAACGTGTGGCGCAGCCCATCATGCTTGTAAGCCACGCCGGCCAGGCGTATATGCTCGGTCACGTAGCGCTCCAGGCGATAGCGCCGAAAGATCCGCCCCTTCGGGAGCGTGAGTTGCTCCAAAAGTGCCAGCAGCGGCGGTGTGATCGGCGCCTGGCGGATGCGCGGCGCCCCGTCCCCGCGCGGGCCGCGCTTGCCATGGCGGACCAGGATCGTCGTGTACGTGCCGTGTTCATCGCGCTGGAAGTCTCCGTCGCTCAGTGTGATCGCCTCGCACGGCCGCAGTCCCGCGAATGCCTGGACCGCGCCGAAGAGCATCATTTCGAGGTCGGGAAAGGTGCCGAACATCGCGAAGATCTCGCGGGGAGTGTAGACCCCGGGCGTGTTGGGCGCTACTTGCGGACGCTCCACGCGCTCAGCGGCCGTGCGCTCGTCGGCTGGCAATGCCGCGAGCACATCCCGCGCGTGTGCGAATAGGCGCCGGATGCAGTTATAAACCGAATCCTTCGTCTTCCGGTCCGCAGTGAACTTGCCATCGTCCCCGGGGGTCTTCCCCTTGTGCTTGTAGGTCGGCTGGACCCGGTAATGATCCACGAATAGGAGTACGGACTCGGACGAGACGAGGTCGATCCGCCCGGCGTGCTCCCGGGCAAACTCGTTGCAGTATTTGGACTGCTGAGAGAGATAGTGCCCGCTGTAGGTGCGCTTGAAGCCGCTCTTCATGTATTTCAGATAGCGTTCCTTGACTTCCTTCACGGACAGATACTCTTTGATCGTGGCATGCCGCTTGCGGATCTCCTGGGCCATTTGAGATGAAGTCCAGCCCGGCAAGATCTGCGCCGCCGCGAGCGCGTCGGCGATGACCTGGTCGACCGTGCGCCCCAGCGGGGCGAGCTGCTCGCCCCACTGCCGCACCCGGCCGTCGAGCGTGGACAGCTTGTCGATCTCCTCCTTGGTGAAGGGACGCTGGCCGTTGTTCAGGTCGCTCGCCGTCTTCTCCGCGAACGTCCTCGCGTCATCGAGGGTGCCAAACATCTCGCGGCACACCGTGCCGTCTGCGCCCTTCCACACCACCCGGTAAGGCTTGCGGTCGGGACCGGCATCGGCGTCGAAATAGATGGTGACCGTGACATTGCCGACTTTGACTTTGACGCCCTTGCGCCGCGCGCGGCGGCGTTTGGAATTATTGTTCGATTTGAATTCATTGCTGTCTTTCATATGGTCCTTTCTTGTTGTTGTTTGGTTTGGCGAGAAATTGGGCTCGGGCTCAGTTCCGCATGACAACCCACCCGGGAAGCGCGGCCACGAGCGAGCGGAGGAGTTCGGCGAGCGGGAAAATATTCGCGGGGCCGATCGCCAGGATAATCGGGGCGAAGGCGACCGCCGCCCAGGTCGGGGCGGGCGGCGGCTCGCAGCAGCGGGTGTCGCCCGCCGGGTGCAGGCTGTCGCAGATCCACGCCCACAGCGCCCGGCTCTGCTCGCCCGCCGACAGAGCGAGGGCGCAGACCGCGACCAGCTCGCCACCGTCGAAGAACAACACCTGCGCGGCGCTCCCCGACAGCGCGAGGCTCATCGTCATCGTAGCCGCGCCCGGCACAGGGCCTCCTCCGCGATCGAGCAGGGGCGAGATGGCGTGGACGGCCTCGGGGGTGGGCGGCGGAGAGTCGATCCGCTCGTGGCGGCCGTCAGGGAGGATGCAATAGGTTTCGAGGGGCATTACGGATGGGTACATGGCTTTTAGGTCTTTTTGTGGTCGGCGGCATTTGTGTGGTGCACCGCGGAAAGTCTCCGCCAGGATTCCGCGGCAAACGGGCGGCGTCGCCCGAAAGCGGCCGAAAGGCCCGTGGTTATTGGGGATCGGGCACCATTGGGGCAGTCCACTGGTACCTTACGACACACTTCCATCGGCTTTCCTCCCGTGTCCCGGGTGTTCCCAGCCGTTCTCCCGTGTGCAGGTTGCAGGTGGGCCGGAAAACCGGCCGGCGTGAACGCCGGGGAACACGGAGGAATCGTTTTGCGTCCGCCGTTATCCGCTGCGGCATCGGCCGGGACCGGGGTTTCCGGCCACTGATGGGAGGCAGTTCCCGGATGCAGGGCTGCGCCGGGGACCAGGGGCTGCGCAACGATTGGAAGGCCGGGATTCATGCGCCTGCCTCCGGACTCGAGGAATTGTCGGCCTCCGGGGGCGGCGGAGGCGGCGGAGGGTTGGTCGTGAAACCCTTCGGTGCGGCCGGCGCTTCGGCAGTCGTCGGCGGCACTGCGGGCCCTTCGGCCGCTCCTGGTTGTGCCGCGGCAGTTCCAGTGGCGGGCGGTGGGGTCGCCGGCGCTT
>Ga0209226_10001472_pt1 | contig 10640 bp, 8 predicted proteins | sample BarGraNGADG00212_2_FD_184497 | JGI IMG/M metagenome (GOLD analysis project Ga0209226, IMG submission 184497) | Arctic peat soil microbial communities from Barrow, Alaska, USA - Barrow Graham LP Ref core NGADG0011-212 (SPAdes) (version 2) | ecosystem: Environmental > Terrestrial > Soil > Wetlands...
GGGGCTCGTCGTGATCACTCCTGCGGCGGGAATAGGGAACTTCGGGTGGGTAGATTCGCGTCACTATACGTGTGTGGTTGTTCATCAGTAGGGGCGAAGCATTTGCTGCTGAAGCCTACAAGATCGAAAGGCCTGATGGCAAATGCTTCGCCCCTACAACTGATACCTAAAGGAGTGATCCCTTGACTCTTGTGAAGACGCTTTTCATAATCACAGTCAGTACCGCGAGGTTCATCTTCCCGGGTATGCCGGCTGTTCCGGGGGCCCCGGAGGCCGCCAAGCCCCCGGCGGTCAGGTCGCTGAGCATCGAACTTGCCTCGGACGCAGCGTTTGCCCACGGCGCGAAGGTGACCGTGGCGGTGCCCGAGGGGCTCAAGGCCGGGAGCAAGATCGATCTGCTGATCGACCCCCGCGCGGGCAAGCCTGCCGCGAAACAGGAACCGACCAAGGTCAAGCTGCTCGAGTACTGGGGCAGCGGGCGGGAGATCGGCGTGAATCAACCCAAAATAACCGCGCCCGGCGCTGTCCAGACAGATGCGGTCACCGAACAAATCCCCGACAAGACCTACGCCTACTGGCCGGCGGCGGACTCCAAGCCGCTTGAGGACGGGGCGGCCACTATCGGCGCTTATACGCTCAAGAGCGACTGTTGCGGCTCGACATCCGTCACGCTTGCCGATCAACAGGGCTTCCTCGACCCAGTCAACATCACCAGCGCGGACAGTGAGCCCGATCTCGACAAGCCCATTGTCGTTCGATGGAAGCCCGTGGCCAACGCGGCGGGCTACCTGCTCAACGCCTATGGCGGCGGCGATAAGCAGACCGTCACCTGGACCTCCAGCGCAAAGCCCGAGCTTGCGCGGGGCATCGAGTATATGCCCGTGAGCAAAGAGGACCTGGAGAAGTTCATCAAAGAGGGGGTACTGATCCCATCTTACGTAGCTTCGTGCACGATCCCCGCGGGGGTGTTCAAGGGATCGGCCAGCGTGATGCTTGTCATGACCGCGGTGGGGAAGGATATGGTGCAGACGAAGGACGGCATCGAGACGTGGGTCGTAGTCCGCTCCACCGGGAGTCTTGTGCTGCATAGCACCCCGTATGGCTCTGCCTCTCCCCCCAAGAACGCCCACCGCGACTAGGACTGTAGGGGCGAAGCATTTGCAGTCGAGCCTCTCGATAGTGTAAACTTCAGCAGCAAATGCTTCGCCCCTACGGGCAGGCACAATCGCGCAAGCGGGGGGCCACAATGGAACTTATCGAGAAGCGGATGCTGATCGAACACAGGGACCGGCGCAACGTCGTGCCCGGCTTTGTCACGTATATCAGCAACAGCGAGCCCGTGCTCATGCACTGCTACGGGTGGCAAGACTACTCGGATGGCTACGATGACTACGGCATCCAGACCAGCCGGGACAATGGCCGCACCTGGACCGATGTTGCCATCAAGTTTAGGGGAATCAAGACTTCCGGCGGCAAAATCCGATATGGCGAACCCTCGGCGTTCTGGGACCCGGACTCGGAGAAGCTTATCGTGCTCGTGGACAAGACGCTGTATCGCAACGATGCCATCAACAGCCAGACTCATTTCCGAATAGTGGAGCACGTCTACGACGCGCAAACCGGGCGCTGGTTTGATGAGCGAGACATCGACTTCGGCTATCCCGGCCCGATGGCGGTGAGCTTCTGCTTCCCTATCAAGACCTCGCGCGGGAACATCATGGTTCCTGTCTCCCGCGCCAGGCTCGATGACTCCGGCCAGATCTTCGTGGACGAACGCAGCCGGACTCCGGTCGCCGAACCGCTGACTATGATGGGCCGCATGAGCGACGAAGGTCGCGTGGACTGGCGGCTCGGCAACCCGATGCAGGTCGATCACGCCACCACAACTCGCGGACTGGGCGAACACACCTACGCCGAGCTTTCGGACGGCCGCATTGCCGCGATCCTGCGCGGCAGCAACGCCGGCGCTCCACAGATGCCGGGCTACAAGTGGCTGGCGTTTTCGTCGGATGACGGGCTGAACTGGACCGAGCCCGTTCCCGTGCCGGACACCAGCGGAAACCCCGTTCGCTCGGGTGCGAATGGTTCGGCGTTCTTCCGGTCGATTGCGAACCAGAGGCTATACTGGATCGGAAATTCGTGCATGGCGGACCAGGAGGCGGCCGGCAACTTCCCGCGTAGCCCGCTGCTGCTGGTCGAGTGCCGCGAGGAACCGTTTGCGTTCGATCTCGACAACGCGTTCATCATAGACCACGTGGGCGCGGGTGACTCTCCCGACCTGAGGCTCTCCAACTTCCGCTACGTGCAGGACCGCATTACCGGCGAGCTTGTGGTCTACGTCACGCGACATGCCGAGAGAGGCAAGGCGCGCTGGCAGGAGTCGGACTACTACTCATATCGCGTGCGGCTGGACTGAGCTGGCGCGGGGAAGGATTCGGAAATCCTGCCCCAGCGATTAATTCCGCTGAAAGCTGACTGCTGATCGCTGACAGCTCGTTCCTACTTCTTCGGCGCGGTTCGGTGTTTCGGGAAGCTTGTTCCCGAAACAAGAGCGCTGATGGTGCGAACTTACTCGGCTGCCCGGCGGATTCCTTCAAACCGTAGACGCCGTAAGCGCCAGCAATCACACCGGGGGCCTTGGAGGTCGGAACTGGGTAAGTTGGGTTAGTGCCCGTTGCGTGTGGTGTCGTACGCTCTGGTTAGACCTGCGTACCTGCCCGGCACGGAGTATACGAGTTTCGCCCCGTCTAGCGTTGAGTCCCCAAACGTAACCACGAGCCTGCGGTTGGGGTTTGGCTTGCCCGAATCGTGGCGAAGCCATCCCAGGTAGTAGTCGAGGTAGTACTCGGATGTCGGGGCGGTGTTGCGCCTGTCTATCGTTTGCTTGTAGTTCAGGCGGGTGGCCACAGCCGGACGATCGAACGATATATACCGATCTCTGTAGGGCGAGTGCTCCAGCCAGCCAAGAATGCTGGCCATCTGGTAGGTCTTCTCGCGCTCCGCCATCAAGGGCTGCGCCAGACGCGAAACGACCGGCACACGAACTCCCAGCCTGAGACACACAACAAGCGCTCCCAGCACAAGACCCAGAGCCACAGCGGACCTGCCGTTGACCCAGCCAAGCTTAGACTCAATGACGGTACAATCGACAGCCGTCAGTGCCGTGCAGATCATCACAGCATAGACCATGTGAGTGGGTGTACCGACCTCGCCGAAAAAAGGCAGCACGACCGCCCCCAGCACCAGCAAAGCCCCACTAAACCTGCGGGTAAGCAGGGACTTGAGAACACACACCAGCAGCCAAGCTGCGATCACCGGCATTTTTGCTACCACGGTAGCACCAATGCACACAACAGCAGCCAGCAGCAGGATGCCCCTGGACCGCCTGGTCACATCTGCAGTGGCAGCCGTCCAGATTGTCAGTCCGACCGACACCAGGGCCAGTAACTTATAGGCCTCAGTAGTCCTTAACGAACACACCAGCGACTCAACGTTGCTCCAGGAGACTTCGTGACCCGCCCCGCCGTTCATGGCGCTGGCAGCAGCAGCAGTCGCTCCCGCGACCACAAGGGCTGCAATGACTCTCCCCCTGGTAACCAGCTTCCTGTTCTCGAGGAACGCTCCGAACATAAAGCCGGCGTATAGCAGACACGCAAACGGGTGGAACAACGCGACCACCACCGTCGCCACCGCGAGCAGTGCAAAGTGGCGGCTATCGCCCAGGTTCTCGCGCAGCTTGAACATAAGCGCAATCAGCAACAGCAGCGGTGCATAACCCGCCCCGGACAGATGGAACAGGTAGAGATAGCCCGAGAAGAATGCTCCTCCCACCACCAACCCCAGAAGACTGAACAGTCTTCGCTCCTTGAGCGCCGAGCACAAGATCAGCCATGAGGCAATCGTGAGGATGAAATTCACCACCTGTATCGGGCACATCGATCCCCAGGGCTTGTAGGCCAGCCATTCAAGCGCGAATGCAAGGGGCTTTTTCTCTGCGCAGTCGCGCAAACCGTTGATTGTATAGCCCAGCAGGCTCTGTTGCTCGATGCTGACTACGTGCAGGTACGATTCCTTATGTTGCTGAAACGGGAAACCCACCAGGAACCAGAAGGACAGTCCCATTATCGTGGTTAGACAGAATAGATGCTTTCTCACGACCGCGCCCCCCAATCATCCGCGCAGCAACCCAGGCAGTCTCGAGCCTGTGTCTGCCGACGGAAGCCAGACATCGTCTACAGTATAACTCATCGGCTATCTTCGCCACCATCCGCAGCCCAGGCGACCATGTTCATCTGTGTGCAAGCCGAGGCCATTGCTTGAGCACAGAGGGTAGCGGTTGTGATATCACGGCCCAACGCGAATAGACCACGTGGGCCCGGGTGACTCTCCCGACCTGAGGCTCTCCAACTTCCGCTACGTGCAGGACCGCGAAACCGGCGAGGTTGTGGTCTACGTGACGCGACATGCCGAGAGAGGCAAGGCGCGCTGGCAGGAGTCGGACTACTACTCATATCGCGTGCGGCTGGACTGAGATGGTGCGGGGCAGGATTCGGAGGCTGGCCTGCCGATCTGCAATACTTGGTTTCGGGAACGAGTTCCCGAAACACCACACGTAGCCCATTCTACGCAGCTTGCTTTCCTTCCAATCTTCTCAGCAAAAGTTCCGCACCAAAGAACGTCCCAAACGCGAAGAGTGCGAACACAGCCCGGCCCAGTGGTTCGTAGTCAAGTGCGATGCGCGCCGCCCCAGTATTGGCACTGTGAAAGTGAATCCACAAATCAATGCCAAACACGACAAGGCCGATGACAGCCACTAGCAACAAAAATGCCGCCATCACAAGGCACAATGATTCAAGGTTCATCATACTCCACCTCCGGGCGCTACTACTCAGGACGACGGGCTCTACTTCTTCGGCGCGGTCACCATCGGAAAGTCGTCCGTGCGGAACGGCGACGCCGGCAGCCCGTCTTTGTTCCATAGGTTGACCACCGGGCAGTTCGCCCAGCCGTAGCGCACGGCAGTCGGGTTCGGCACGGAAGGGCTGCTCACAACGACCTTATTGCCGCCGACGATGCTCGCGGTCGCGTTCACAAACTTCGTATCCGTTCCGGCGATTGTGAACCCCTTAAGATCGCCGTCCTTTGCAACCAGCCCTCCGCCCACGTGATCGAAGTAGAGGGTAATGCTTCCGCCGCTCACCTTCATTCCCTTGTAGATCGGGCCGGAGTAGACGATGCTCTCGCCGTAGGCAATCTTGCGAGCGGCGAGCGCAAGCCGACCGCCGACCGGCTCCTTGCGCGTGGGATGGATGTTGGTGGGGTCACCAACGTCCGTGATAACGGCCATCCCCGTGTTCGGGCAGGTCTTGGTCGTGAGAAGCTGGGCCTCTCTAAGCTCAGCCCACGAGTCCTCCCGCAGCGGCTTTTGTCCCCCCGCAAACGGCGCAAGCTGGACGAACAGGAACGGGAAGCTGCCCTCGCCCCACGCATCGCGCCAGCTCTTGATCATCGTCGGGAACAGCGCGCGATACTTGTAGGCGTTGCTCGCGTTGGCCTCGCCCTGATACCAGATCGCGCCCTTGATCGCGTATGGGATAAGAGGGTTGATCATAGCATTGTAAAGCACCGAGGGATGATTCGCACCGGTGCCCTTCGCCGCGTTCTCGTCGGCAACATATTGCGCGTACTCCGGCAGCGCCTTGAACCCGTCGGGGCTTGTCCACGTCTGGGCGGCCGTGCCTCCCCAGGAAGTGTGGATCAGCCCGACCGGCACGTTGAGCGCCTTGCGAAGGTCGCGCCCGAAGAAGTAGCCGACCGCGGTGAAGCTCTTGGCCGTATCCGGGTTACATAGGACCCAACTGGCCTCTACATCGTCGAGCGGTGTCCACGAGGCCTTCCTCGGCGCCGTGAAGAGCCTGAGCATGGGATCGCTGGATGCGGCGATTGCCTGTGTGGCGTTGTCTGCCCGGTCGAGAGTGAATGCCATGTTCGATTGCCCGCTGCAGACCCACACCTCGCCGACGAGTATGTTCTTGAGCTCGATCGTGTTGCTACCGGTGATGGTCATGTCGAACGGTCCGCCTGCTTTCAGTGGGGCAAGCCGCACCATCCACTTGCCGTCTTTGGCCTCGGTGGAAAGCTCCTGGGCCTGGAACTTGACCGTCACTTTTTCCCCGTTGTCCGCGAACCCCCAGACCGGCGCCGCGATTCCCTGCTGCAGCACCGCGTTATCCGAGAATAGCCCAGCCGGCCTGACTGCCGCTCCCGCCGCCGTTGCCGCAAGCGCCAGCGCGACTGCAATGATGATCAGCCTTTTCATACGTCCTCCTCCTGCTTGATGCAATCGTAAGCCCGTGTCATTCTGACCTTGCTGAGGGGACAAAGGGGATGCGTCCCATTTATCCTATGGTGGAGAAGTCCAGAAGATCGATCAGTTGCGCTTAGCGCTCCGCATGAACCAGATAGACGCGATAGTCCTTCATACCGGCTTCGCCTCACTCAGGATTCGCCGGCGGATAAGCCAATATAGGCTGTCATCAGTCGCCACATCTACCTTGCGCCCCAGAAGCTCCTGCAGATCACTCAATAGTCCAGCTTGATCGAACAAGTTGCGGTCTTGCTCCATGCTTACTAAAAAGTCAACATCGCTGGATTCCGTGTCCTCTCCGCGGGCAACGGAGCCAAACACTCTCACATTATAAGCGCCATGCGCGGATGCGAGCTTCAGAATTTCCTCGCGCCTTTTCCTTATGATCTCTTGCGCCTTCACGTAATACGCCCTGCCCTCATCGACGTTGTTTCGTCATCAGTAGTATAGCAGGTAGCTGGCGTCAGTTCAACACGAATAGGCGAAGAGTGTCTGTTCCGTCTTGCGGGAGAGACTACCGCGAGCGCAATTGCGACTGCAATAGTGATCAGCCTTTTCATACGTCCTCCTTAGTGATGTCGATCTGAGTTCAGCACTTTGCCAAGCGCGTCGTCGATCCAGCGCTGTGACTTCGGGAAATCGGCGTAGTCTTTCAGCTCGGCCAGCATCGGATCGTCGGGCTTAACGCCCGCGCTTTGGAGCATCGCATAGTCCTGAAGAGACTCCGCGAACACCTCCCAGCGGATCGAGTCGATTGGGCCATTCTCGCCCGGATACACGACGAACGAGTCCCCGTAGGGTTCACCTGCCCCACCTGACGTGGTTCCGGCCGCCCCATCGGTGAACGGGTCCACCAGCTTCTGGGGCACTGGGTTGAAACCCAAATCCATCACATACCAGAAGTTGTAGCCCCAGTGAAGGAAGCCCAGCGCCTTCAGGTGATAGAAAAGCCAGCCGGACATGCGGATCTTGGCCAGGGGCGTATCGAAGAATCTATTCAGATATTCGCCCCTCGGCCCGCAGCAATAATACACCCAATGTGGGATGCCGGCGTCGATGTAGGCCTTCGCCGCTTGAACGTTGGGCACCGGGCCGTCGATCAGGTGCATCTTGCCGTAGTTGACGTCGCTCATGGCGTCGATCACCTTGCCATCGGTCCACGGCGCGAGATCGTGCAGCATATTCCGCACGGCCTTGTATCTGGCGAGGTCATCTGCGCTCCCGCCAGGCTCATCGGACACGTGGAAGTAGGAGACTTCGAGCAGTTTCTGATCTATCAGGAACTTGTGGAACTCGGGAAGAAACTGCTTCAGGAACCGCACGTAGTCCTCGCCTGTCGCCGGATAGTCGGCAGGCACCATAAGTTTCGGTTTGCCGCTCCCGTCGAGGTAGACGCGCTGAGGCTCCGCAGCCGCCGTGATCGCGCCCTCGGGTGTGATCTTCATGTGCCAGAGATGGGGCCACTCGAAACGCGTAAAGCCGCTCCGCCTGGCCATCGCCACAAAGCGGCGCACCCGCGTCCAATCGAACTTGTACTTGCCCGGCTTCGGGCTTGTGACAATCAATAACTGCGATGGCCGCTCGACCACCTCGCGGCGGTGGTGGAACACCGGCACGAATATCACGTCGGAGCCGTGCGCCACCATATCGGTCATGTAGTTCTCAGTCAGCTTGAACCACTCGTCGCCGAACGGCTTCACTTTATACCAGTCGTAGATGCAGTCGGCGTTCCACCAGTGTGTCACGGGGAAATCGCGGCGCGGTTTTATGGTGAGGGGCCGGACATCGATATTGACGTCCATCTTCGCCTCCACCCCCTCCTTCGCGCCTGCCGGCGTTAGATGCACGGTCAGGGTCCGCGCGCCGGGGCTGACGCTTTGCGGCACACTCACCGTGATCCAGAACGATTGGTTCCCCCACGGCCCGGACGTGACACTGTGCTCCGGGTAGAGCGGGTCCGGCACGAGGCCGGGCGTGAAACCGACGCCGTCCTGCTCCGTCATCGGGACATCGGCGGTGTGATTCCACATCGGGACGTAACCGACCCGGCGGATCGAGACTTTGAGGTCCTCTGGGGCGGTGACGGAGCAGTCTACCGTAATGGCGCATGTGCTCTGGTTCCGCAGGCACGCCTGGAAGGACACCCGTGCGTTACGGGGGCTCAGAAGCGTCATCGCCCGCGCTTGGCCGATGGGCGATTGGGGATAGACTCGTTTCAGCGAACTCTCGAGCCAGCAGACAATCTTCGAATGCTGGCCATCCCCGATATCGACGGTCACGGGACCCTGGCCGGGGGCCGCGTGCAAAGCGCCGCACAGCGACGCAAGTACCACCGCGACCAGAATCCCGCCACTCGTAACTCCAGTTAACTCCACGTGTTCCTACTTCTTCGGACCGGTCAACATCGGGAAGTCGTCGGTGCGGAACGGCGATGCCGGCAGCCCCTCCGCGTTGAACAGGTTCACCACGGGGCAGTTCGCCCAGCCGTAGCGCGCCGCGACGGGGTTAGGAACCGAGGGGCTCTTGACGACGACTTTGTTGCCGCCGACGATCGTCGCCGTGGCCCAAACGAACTTCTTGTCCGCTCCCGAGACTGCAAACCCCTTAAGATCGCCGTCCTTGGCAACCAGCCCTCCGCCCACATTGTCGAAGTAGAGCGTGATACTGTCTGCCATCACCTTCATGCCCTTGTAGATCGGGCCGGAGTAGACGATGTCCTGGCCGTAGGCAATCTTGCGAGCGGCAAGCGCAAGCCGACCGCCGACCGGCTCCTTCTGCGTGGGATGGATGTTGCCGGGGTCGCCGACATCGGTGATGACGGCCATACCGGCCTTCGGGCTGGTCTTGGTAGTGAGAAGCTGGGCCTCTCTAAGCTCAGCCCACTCGCTCTCCTCGGGCTCGGTCTTGATCGCCGTGAACGGCGCAAGCTGCACGAACAGGAACGTGAAATCGCCCTCGCCCCACCCATCGCGCCAGCTCTTGATCATCGTCGGAAACAGCGTCCGATACTTGAACGCCGCGCCCGCGTTCGACTCGCCCTGATACCAGATCGCGCCCTTGATGGCGTATGGAATAAGCGGGTTGATCATGGCATTGTAGAGCACGGACGGGTTATTCGGGCCCTCGGGCTTCTTGGCGTTGGCTTCGGCGATCCAGGCCGCGTAGCTCGGCAGCGCCTTGAACCCTTCCGGGCTCACCCACGTCTCGGCGAAAGTGCCGCCCCACGAAGAGTTGATCAGCCCCACGGGAACGCCGAGCGCCTTGTTGAGGTCGCGTCCGAAGAAGTAACCGACCGCGGTGAAGCTCTTAGCCGTCTCCGGGCTGCACAAAGCCCAGCTCGACTGCATGCTGTCGAGTGGTGTGTATGAGGTCTTCAGCGGCACGCTGAACAGCCTGATATTGGGGTTCGTCGCAGCGGCGACGGCTTCCGGGCCATTGGCGGCTGACTGAAGCCCAAACTGCATGTTCGATTGCCCGCTGCAGACCCACACCTCGCCGACAAGTATGTTGGATAGCTCGATGGTGTTGCTGCCGGCAATGCTCATCTTGAACGGTCCGCCCGCCTTGAGCGGGGCAAGCGTCACCATCCACTTGCCGTCCTTTGCGACAGTGGAGAGCGTCTGATCCTGGAACTTGACCGTCACTTTCTCGCCGTTGTCGGCGAATCCCCAGACCGGAACGGCGATGCCCTGCTGAAGCACGGCGTTGTCGGAGAACAGCGCCGCGGGCACGACAGCCGCCCCGGCCGCCGTCGCCGAAAGCGCAAGCGCGATAGCGATGATGAATACTTTTCTCATAGCTCCTCCAGATTACAGCACAGCCCTCACGCATTGCGCGAGGGCTGTGCGTTTGATCTATATTTCTTCTCCGGTGTTGCTTCTTCCTCTGCTGTGTTTGTAGTGCGACTACGGAGGGTATAAATACCAGGGAAGCTTGGAGCCCCACACGGCGGTGCAGCCAAGGGGCGTGGCTCTCAGAGGTGATGTTATGAGTATACTTGCTTGGTTGATCGTGGGTTTGGTCGCGGGAGCCCTCGCCAGGGGTGTTCTTCCAGGGGCAGCGCCTGGGCCGGGCGGGATTTTCAGCGATCTGATCGCCGGTGTTATCGGCGCGTTTGTCGGCGGATGGTTATTCCGCGCCGCGGGATTGGGAGCGGTGACAGGCATCAATGTCATGAGCATCCTGATCGCCTTCGTCGGCGCGATAATATTCCTGCTGGTCTGGCGCGCAATCGCGAGGTCCGGACGCTATGGACACCGCCCGCTGTAGACGC
>Ga0209226_10001474_pt1 | contig 10627 bp, 4 predicted proteins | sample BarGraNGADG00212_2_FD_184497 | JGI IMG/M metagenome (GOLD analysis project Ga0209226, IMG submission 184497) | Arctic peat soil microbial communities from Barrow, Alaska, USA - Barrow Graham LP Ref core NGADG0011-212 (SPAdes) (version 2) | ecosystem: Environmental > Terrestrial > Soil > Wetlands...
CGTCTGACACCAGCGACACAGCTTCTGAAACCGGACTGCTACCAATGTCGGTCCATGTGGTTCCCCCGTCGTAGCGGTATACACGATATTTTAGAAAGCCTCCATAAAGGTTCCTGCCATTCCAACTTAATGAGGGTATGCCACTGCCACCAAAGTTCGTTTCGTGTCCACCACCGACCCGTCCTGTGTCGGCCCAAGTGGTTCCCCCCTCATAGATGTATACATGGCCGTTCATTGATATCTCGAACAGGTTCTTTCCATTCCACGCGAGCGAGTCGATCGATCCACCTCTATCTCCGCCGATATCAGTCCATTTAACGCCTCCGTCATAGCGGTAGACATGGCCGTTCACGCATCCGGCGAAGAGATTAGTACCGTTCCACACGAAAGCTTCTATATCCGAGTATGCGAAGGTCCCCAAGTCGGTCCAAGTCGTGCCGCCGTCGTTTCGATAAACATGAGTGCCCGCGCCGGCGACAAATAGAGTCGGGCCTGCAGAGACAATACGGAGCACGTTTGAACCATCGACAATTCCCCTGTCGGTCCAGCCTGTACCGTTGAAGCTTGATACATGACCGGTGTTGTTCCCGGCGTATACAGTCGTGCCGTCTGAGCAGAGATCCGTCGCTGGAGGATCTCCAACGCTACCTATGTCCTTCCATGTTTTACCCGCTTCGTGACGGTAGACGTGGCCATTTTGGCAGGCCATGAATATGGAGTTGCCGTTCAAGACAATAGGGCCGCCTACATGGGCGTATTTTGGAACCTTGAATGTTGGCGTTCCCATATCGACCCACAGAGATTTGCCAGAACGTGCACTCTCGGTATACGTGCCGCTGGTGCTGAAACTACCACTGCTACAGCCACTGACTATTGGCATCAGACCGGTGACTAATAAAGTCGCAACGAGAAATAATAGTGATCGTCCAATGAGCCTATTGCCCCCCATAAGTTGCCTCCTCCGATATCCTTCAAATGCCGCATCAAACGCCAACATTCTACTACGGTTCTGGTCTTTCGGGCACGCTTGACTGGTGTTTGGCGCCAGTTCGTCGCCCGCTATGACGCTCTCAGGACAGGCGGGGAGGGTCAAAGTCATATCTGGGTATGCATCCTATGTTCTCAGAGCTTTCTGGGGTCCGAAAGCCCAGTGTTATCGGGAAAGGCGACAAGAGGCCTTGCTCTATCCAAAGCACTTCAACTCATCATCCGTAGACGTCGCCTTAATAGCGAGCCGGTTTTCCCGCTCCATTACCCCCATCTATTGGCCGTTCGCGGCATTGGTTTCACTTGCGATGGGGACCCCGACCACGTATCGTTCATAGCGGAAGCTTTCCCGTCTCCTGACCGTCCGCTTGCTTTGACAATGACAGTCTAAAAACGCTGCCATCGATACAAGGTCGGTCTTCAGAAACATGCCTGGACGGCAAACGCAGTTTATGAATAGCTGGAGGTTTGTCCGGTAACGAGTCTCAGATCGGCCTGTAGAGACGGGATTTGTGCAGCTCGGAACGAGGTTCGAGACCTCACCGCAGTCCAGGCAGGTAGACTGCTCCTTTCTGCTCCCGGTCTTGTCTCATTGGTAGAGGTGACACATGGAACGACCTATAAATCGCGCTTCCATCAGACAGTTGTCGAAGCTCTGCGTCCGGTCTGATCAATGCAAAATCAGCATGTAGCGGGGGTGCTTCGAAACGGCACTTATTCTTTTACCCGCCGCAGAGGCCGGATAAAATAATGTGCCCGTGTGTGACAACGCAGGAGGCTGTATGAAAAAGTTCGATCTCAAAAGTATTCTGAGTAAATTCTGGTTTATCAATTTCGGGACAATGATCAGGTTCCTGATGTGGTGGATATGGCCCCGCCGCAAACGTGTCTTTTTCATATTCGAAGGCCGCGAATACACGTACAAGGAGGTCTACCGGAGGTCGCGGGATTTCGCCCGGTTCTTCGCGGACGAACGCGAAAAGCGCGTAGCCGGCGGAACGCTACCTGGAGAAGGACGGCTTTGCGTAGGTATCTACGTGGATAACATACCGGAGTTCATATTGGCCTCTTTTGCCGCCGGGTTGAGCAACTCAATACTGTTTGCCATCAATACGGGTTTCCGCGGCGAGACCCTTGTGAACGTGATAGAACAATCGGGCATCTCGATGCTCATCATCAATTCGAGTACCATCGCCGAGGCCGAACGGATAAAGAACGAGATTGACATCCGCGAAGAAGACATACTCTACGCAGGGCCTGAAGACGAGATCGAGGGAAGACCATACAGAATCCTGAACGAGGCCGTTGACGCCGTCGCGTCAAGACCGGGGAAATATCATACCCCTCGCGTTGATATTTTCAGCCCGGTTCTAATCATCTACACTTCGGGGATAACCGGTGTCCCCAAAGGGGTACCCTGCACGCATGCGAAGATGATCGGCGCCGGGTTCGTAGTTGAGGTCGCGGTGTGGCTCACGAAGAAGGACAGGGGCTACATTTCCATGCCGCTTTTCCATTCCAATGCCTGGTATATAGGCATACTCCCGCAGATGATCGTCGGCGGCAGCTTCGTGCTCAAGCGCAAGTTCAGCGCCAGCGCCTTCGAGGAGGAGATGCTGAAGGACGGCGTAACCTTCCTTAACTACGTGGGACAGCCCCTCCACTACATCATCCATGCGCTTGAGAAGAAATACGGTAGCGGAGAAGCCGTGGAAAAGGCGCTTGCGCATCACCCCCGAAACAGGTTCAGGGTCGCCTACGGAAACGGCGCCTCGGTCGTGGACCGCATAAAGATCAAGAAATATCTAAACATGGATCACGTATACGAAATATACGGTTCGACCGAGGCCGTGATAACGACAGTCAACCGCCCTGGGCACCCTGTTGAGTCGTTAGGCAAGTGCTTGAAATCGGTAGTCATATTAAATGAGAACGACAAAGAATGCCCGCCCGGGATCGCCGACGATAACGGTAGGCTGCTGAACTACGATCAGGCGGTCGGTGAGATATGTCGAAACGTCGGTGAAAACAACCTCAGGTTCGGTGGATATTTCGGAAATGCTGAGGCAACCAATCAGAAGTTCCGCGACGGGGTATTCCATTCCGGCGACCTCGGGCACATAAGGATGATCAAAGGCAAGAAGTATCTGTACTTCAATGGCCGGACCGATGACTGGATCAGAAAGGACGGCGAGAACTTCTCAGCTGAGAATGTCTTGGATTACGCAAAGGATATCCCGGATGTCGGTCTGGCGATCGCATACGGGTGCCCGTGCGATGTTTCAGATGAGAAGGTGATGATAGCTGTCCAGATGAGGGAGGGCCGTGAATTCGATCCGGATAGAACATTTGCCTGGCTGATGAAACAGCAGGAAGAGAGCGGCATGGATCGCAAGTGGATGCCTGATTTCATCCGGGTGATAGACAGTTTTCCGCTTACCAATACAAACAAGATCGTTGTCAGGCCGTTTAAGAAGGAGCATTACAATCTCGAAGACTATCCCGACATGCAGGTCTACCACAGGGAAAGAGGGGATACCACCTATACCCTGATGAGTCCGGAGAAATATAAGACTATAAAGGAAGGTTTCATCAAGAATGGCCGTGAATCCCTTCTGCGGCGGGGATGAATCCGACCCTGGGACGGTGAACCGCTGCTATTCTGCCTGCTCTACCTTGACTCCTGCGGCAAATGCTTGTCGTTAAAATTCATAATTCCTCCACGGCACGGAACTCTTGTGAATTCACCGATTTCAGGTGTCGCCTTAATAGCGAGCCGGTTTTCCCGCTCCAGCGCTCGGGCCAAGTTGTTCACCATCTGCTGGTCCGGCTCCCTCGCTACCCCCATCGCGAACAATATTTGCGCGCCCTTATCCTGGCGATGGGGACCCCGACCACGTTTCGATTGCTGGGCACCTGAGGAGGACTCAACGATGGGGACCCCGCTTGCTTTCGATTGTGTCTGTTGTTCGGCGCTCCAGCGCTCGGGCTGAGTTGTTCTTACTCAGTAAACATTGACCCTAATGGAGGGGTACCCTTTCATCGGGCAATGGGCATTGAGCAGTGGAAATTGACAATAGACAGGTAATCACGAGGGTTTTCTGGAAGATTGAAATCAGACATGCTCGATGCAACCTACGTGTAGCCAGACCGGCGAAACGTATATGTATTCGCCGGGCCAGCACACATAGAGCTACCTAGTAACGGGACGAGCGCTGGGGGCGTTCCTCCCTCGGCTTCGCCACGTTGACGTTCATGTTGCGGCCATCAACGTCTTTACCGTTGAGGGCATCGATCGCCGCCTGCCCCTCGGAGTCTACACTCATCTCGACAAAGCCGAATCCTTTCGACCTGCCGGTACCGCGATCCATTATCACGTCCGCTGAATCCACCGCTCCGAACGCACTGAAAGCCGTCCTGATGTTTTCCTCGCTGGTTGAGTAGCTGAGGTTTCCAACATATATCCTCATTCTTTTACACCCCCTTTTGTGCATAAAAAAATGCCCCGAGATTCGATCCTCGGGACAATAACTTCACTACCTAAGAACTTTGACTCGCGGATATCGTAGCATATTAACAGCCGCAGCGCGAATCGTTGTCGAACCGGCTGGTCGCCTTGGGATGTTCAGGAGGGTGGGCGCTCCAAAGATGTAGAGGCCGCATCCTGCAACAGCGAGGACCATTTCTCGACTGCAAGCCAAGCGCTAACGTCGACACCTCCTGCAAGCCGACCTCCACCGGCGCTCGGGCCAAGTTGTTTCACCTTCTTTTATCTAGCTCCCTCGCTACCCCCATCGCGAACGATATTTGCGCGTCCTTATCGTGGCAATGGGGACCCCGACCACCTTCGCTTGTGTCGATGGTTGGGCGTTCGCTACAGCCGTCGTCGAAGCACGCGCCTGACCGCGTTGACGTAAAGAAGGGGGGCCGCTCACCACCCCATCTCTATACATTCCGGATCTTGAAAAAAAATGAACCGTTTCGATAGGAATGGACTATCGTCGGTTGAACAAAATATGCCAGGGAGCCGAAAGGTTCGGGAACACCGCGAAAGCTTGTCCCCGAAGATGATGACGCGTAGTTACAGTTCCAGTAGTGCCGCGCCATGGATTGATTTGCATCATTCCAGTGGCAAGAGAAAGGAGGCTTCATTGTCATATGTCGGAGGGCAGGAAGTTGCAGGAGCATCTGGAGGTGCAGGATGAAGACCCGGAGAACCGCAATCATATCTATTATACTGGTGGCCGTCCTTTTATTGTGGACCGGCCCACTCTACGCGCAGTCCCAGCCGAACAAAGGCGTCCAAAAAACGCAGCCTCAAGCCGGTAGCGCGGCCCAGAGCGACAGAAGCAAGGTGAGTGCCGCGGACAGGCAATTAGCGGCATTCCTGAAGAAAATAGCCGGTTTCAACTCCGGGAACACGGAAAGCGCGAGCGCCGTGCCTGCGCCGGGCGGGACCCCCGATTATTTCGGCATCTATCCAAACTACGCGAACAGCCCGCTGCCCACCGTCGTGGGCGGGAGCGTGGTCCCCGGCACCGGCATGCGGAAGTTCGTCGACTCGCTGCCGGGATTAGGATATGCGAATAGGAACGACCTGGGGCAGTACATACCCGTGGCAGTGCCCGACCAGAGTAGATATGCGAACTGTGACTACTACGAGATCGAGCTCAACCAGTATACCGAGCAACTGCACAAGGACCTCCCGGTTACCACGCTGCGCGGTTACAGGCAGACCAACACCAGCGATCCGAACGTCAGCAAGTTCAGCTACCTTGGGCCGATCATCATCGCCCAGAAGGACCGCCCGGTTCGCGTGAAGTTCACCAACAAGCTGTCGACGGGCACCTCGGGCAACCTCTTCATCCCGGTCGATGAGACCGTAATGGGCGCCGGCCTGGGGCCTGACGGCGTAAACAAATACAAGCAGAACCGAGCGACCCTCCACCTCCACGGCGGCGACACACCCTGGATAAGCGACGGTACCATGCACCAGTGGATCACCCCGAGCGGTGAGAGCACCCCCTATCCGAAGGGCGTCAGCGTACGGAACGTCCCCGACATGCCGGACCCCGGCCCCGGTTCCCAGACGTTCTACTACACCAACCAGCAGAGCGCCCGGCTCATGTTCTACCACGACCACGCCTACGGCATCACCCGGCTCAACGTGTACGCGGGCGAGGCCGCTGGTTATCTATTGCAGGATTCGGCTGAGAAGGGGCTCGTCGACGGCAACATCATCCCCGCCGACCAGTTGCCCCTGATCATCCAGGACAAGACCTTCGTGCCCGACCCCGCGCAGCTCACCGCCGAGGATCCCACCTGGGATACGGCCAAGTACGGCGGGAAAGGCAACCTCTGGTTCCCCCACGTCTACATGCCGAACCAGAACCCGTATGACATATCAGGCTCGAATGCCATGGGACGGTGGGACTACGGCCCCTGGTTCTGGCCGCCATACACGGGGCTCACCAACGGGCCCGTCAACAACCCCTACTACGACCCGATCGCGGCTCCATGGGAGCCTCCGAAGATACCGGGGACGCCAAACCCGTCCATCGTGCCCGAAGGTTTCATGGACACCCCGCTGGTGAACGGTACGGCGTACCCGTACGTCAAGGTGGGGCCCAAGGCCTACCGGTTCCGCATCCTGAACGCGAGCAACGACCGCTCGCTCAACCTGCAGCTCCACTACGCCAAGGCCAACGCGACCATGTGGGACCCGGGGACCGGTGCCCTGCTGGATGCGAACGCCGGCGAAATCAACATGGTCCCCGCGGCGCCGAATACGGGGCTGCCCGCGACCTGGCCCACCGATGGCAGGGACGGCGGCGTGCCCGATCCCACCAAGGTCGGGCCCAACATCATACAGATCGGGACTGAGGGTGGCTTCCTTCCCAACGTGGTCGATCTGCCGAACACGCCGGTAGGCTACGAGTACAACCGCAGGAGCATCACGGTCCTCAACGTCTCCAACAAGACCCTGATGCTGGGGCCGGCGGAGAGGGCCGACGTGATAGTGGACTTCTCGGGGGTCCCTGACGGCTCCAAGCTGATCCTCTACAACGACGCGCCTGCGCCGGTACCGGCTTTCGACCCGCGGAACGACTACTACACGGGCGGTCCCGACCAGACCGCCACGGGCGGCGCGCCTACAACGCAGCCGGGATACGGCCCGAACACCAGGACCATCATGCAGATACAGGTCGACTCGGCCACCCCCGGCGGCATGAGCGGGTTCAACCTCACCAACCTCAATACGGCGCTGCCCGCAGCCTACGCCCAGTTCCAGCCCAAGCCAATCGTGCCGTCGGCGGAGTACAATACGGCCTTCGGCGCCAGTTACCCGGTGGACTCCTACACCAGGATACAGGACACGACCAAGAGCTTCTTCAACGGCCCACTGACCGGCCTGACGCTGACCAACGGAGGCAGCGGTTACGCTGCCGCTCCCGGCGTACTCATCAGCGGTGGTGGGGGCTCCGGCGCGGCAGGCTCGACCACGATCCAGGGAGGGGTGGTCAAAACCATCACCCTGACCAACCCCGGCACGGGGTACACGTCTGCCCCTACAGTCGCCATCTCGGGTGGTGGTGGCACGGGCGCCGCCGCAACCCCGACCGGGGTCATGATGAACTTACAGCCGAAGGCCATCCAGGAGCTGTTCGACCCCGAATACGGGCGGATGAACGCTACTCTGGGGGTGGAGATACCGAATACCAATATCACGAACCAGACCACCATACCCTACTTCGACATCGATCCGACAACAGAGATCATCAAGAACTCCGACGCCGCGGCTCCCATCGGGACGCTGGGGGACGGGACCCAGATCTGGAAGATCACGCATAACGGAGTTGACACACATGCCATCCACTGGCACATGTTCAACGTCCAGTTGATAAACCGGGTCGGGTGGGACGGAATGGTCAAGCCCCCCGATCCAAACGAGGTGGGATGGAAGGACACCGTCCGGATGAACCCGCTGGAGGACTGCATAGTCGCGTTGCGGCCGATCATCCCCGACAACCTCCCGTTCGACCTTCCGAACAGCATCAGGCTGCTCGACCCGACGAAGCCGATTGGAAGCATGATGGGGTTTACCAACGTCGACCCGACTGGCCAGCCCGCTGCCGTAACCAACCGGGAGATCAACTACGGATGGGAGTACGTCTGGCACTGCCACCTGCTGGGTCACGAAGAGAACATCATGATGCGCCCCATGTCAATAGGGGTAGCGCCCAAGGCGCCTTCCAACCTGGTAGGCAGCGCCGCCATCAACTCCCGGGTCATCCTGAACTGGAAGGACAATTCGCTCAACGAGACCGACTGGACGGTACAGAGGGCGCTCGCTGTGGGAGGCCCGTGGACCGATGTGGGGAAAGTGCCTTCGACCACGGGCGGCAGCACGGGCGCGACGGTGGCGTATACGGACGCGACCGTGGTCACCGGAGGAATCTACTACTATCGCGTGATCGCGAACAACGTGGTAGGTGACACCACGCCGTACGCCACCCCGGCGGCGGGATACCCCAGTATGTCCGTCGACTCCGCTGTATCCAACACGTTCAACACGGGGGCAGGAGTGCTTCCCACCATCACGAGCCTTTCGCCAACCTCGGGAGCAACCGGGGCGACTGTCACCATAAACGGCTCCGGCTTCGGCGCGACCAGGGCGACGACGGCCTATAAGGTGTTCTTCGGCACGGTCGCGGCCACGAGCTACACGTCCTGGAGCAACACCCAGATAAGGGTGCTCGTCCCGTCGGGTGCCGCCGGGCTGACACCCGTCACGGTCGTTAACCCGGTCGGGACCAGCAACGCGAAGAACTTCGGCGTCATCCCACGCATAACGAACCTCTCGCCGGCCTCGGGGCCGTCCGGGACTACCGTCACAATCAACGGCAACGGTTTCGGCGGCCTGGCCGCCGCAAGCCACGTGCACATCGCCTGGTCACCCGGCGGAGGTACGACGAACCTGGGTTCCGGCGTAGTGAAGTCGTGGTCCAACACGACCATCAGGGTGAGGATAGTGATACCCGCTGGCAAGACCAGGGGCTCGATCACCATCGTGACCGCCGGTGGGACGTCCAAAGCGGTCACGTTCACCAAGAGATGAGGTGACGCGCGGACGTTGACTCAGAGCTGAAAAGAGAAGAGCGGAGGAAACAACGAGGCGCCTGCTCCAGAGCGGGCGCCTCTGCTTCTCGCGAGCGACGGGGTCGGCTCGTCCAACCGGTGTCACCGGCTCACCCCATCGCCGATGGGCGCGCTAGGGGCGAACAGGAATTCGACCCGCTGCCTTGAAAGGTGCGATGGGATCATGTTATTCGCTGATACAGCCCCGGGGCGGGGGTGCGACATGCGGCAAAGAGCGCCATACGTCTGGTTCACGTTGCTGGCGGTGCTGGCGGGCGTGGTGCTGTGTCTCGCGGCGGGATGCGGGTCGGCTCCGAAGCAGCAGGCAAGCCTGCCGGGAGGCAAGAAGGCGGCCGTCGACCCTATCAGCAGCTTCCCGGAGGAAACGGCCGAGGGGCGGCCCGACATCAACGTCGCCACGTACCGGCTTTCTGTGGGAGGGCTGGTCACAAAAACGTTGTCGCTTTCCTTCATCGACATCAAGGCGCTGCCGTCCGTTGAGAGGTTCGTGAAGCTACCATGCGTCGAAGGGTGGACACGCGCGGCGGTGTGGAAGGGACCGAGGCTATCCGACGTGCTCGAACGCGCGGGCGTCAAGAAAGGCGCCACGACTGTGGTGTTCGCCTCGCCTGGCGGTTATACGACGTCCCTGACCCTGGCGGACATAAAGTCGACCGACCCCATACTGGCATACGACGCGAACGGGGCGCCGCTGCCGGAGAAGGAGGGGTACCCGCTGCGGCTGGTCGTCCCCGACAAGCTCGGCTACAAGTGGATAAAGTGGGTTATCAGCATAAAGCTGATAAAGGGCGCGTACGAGGGCTACTGGGAGAGCAGGGGGTATTCCAACGACGCGGGCGCGAAGGGGAGGTGAGCCGCCCGTTATCGAATCACCCGACCCGGCCGGCGCTCACAGGCTCCGAAGGTAATCCTCCACCCCGGCCGCCACGCCCTCGGCCATCTTCTGACGGAACCCAGGGTCCAGGATGAGCCGCGCCTCAGTAGTGCTCGTCAGGAAGACGCCCTCCAGCAGCACCGCCGGCATGCTCGCGTTCCTCAGCACGTACACGCTCTTTTCCCTGACCCCCCGGTCGGGCCTCCTTATCCTTGTCACGACCTCGTTCTGGACGAAGGCGGCCAGGAGCCCGGCCTGTTCCGAACTCCCGTAGCGGTAGGTGGTGGTCCCTTCGTCGTCCGGCGGCGGGGCGTTGTTGTGGATGCTCACCAGCGCAAGCGCGCCGGCCCCGTTGGCGATCTCGCAGCGCCTCGCCAGCGAGACCTCGGTGTCGGTCTCGCGCGTCATTACCACCCGGTAGCCCCTCGCCTCCAGAAGAGACCTCGCGCGGAGCGCGATGTCCAGGTTCACGTCTTTTTCGTCGATCCCGTTGGCGATGGCCCCGGAGTCCGCGCCGCCGTGACCGGGGTCGATGCACACCAGCCGGCCGGTGGCCTCACCCGGGCGGCCCGCCCCCCTACCGGCGACGAAGAGCGTGAGACCGAC
>Ga0209226_10001475_pt1 | contig 10625 bp, 7 predicted proteins | sample BarGraNGADG00212_2_FD_184497 | JGI IMG/M metagenome (GOLD analysis project Ga0209226, IMG submission 184497) | Arctic peat soil microbial communities from Barrow, Alaska, USA - Barrow Graham LP Ref core NGADG0011-212 (SPAdes) (version 2) | ecosystem: Environmental > Terrestrial > Soil > Wetlands...
ACATAATGTATTACTCTGCATCCAAACAGGTAAAACTATCAAAGATACCGACAGGATGCATCTGAGTACAGACCAATTTTATTTGCGTTCCCCGGAAGAAATGCACCAGCTCTTTTCCTTAACGCCGGATGCCTTATCCAACACGGTGAGTATTGCCGAAAGATGTAATCTTTCTTTAGAATTTGGTAAATTTTATCTGCCTAATTTTGTTATAAATAATCCTGAAGAAACGCTTAACGATTATCTGGAGCGAAAGGCGAGGGAAGGGCTGGAAAAGCTCATGCCCGTTATTTTAAAAGATCAAAAAGAAAATGAGTCTAAAATTCGAGAAAAGTACGAAAAACGCCTAAGCAAAGAGTTGGAAATAATTAAAACTATGGGTTTTGCGGGTTATTTTTTAATTGTTTCTGATTTCGTTAAGCATGCAAAACATAATAATATTCCTGTAGGGCCGGGACGCGGTTCTGCTCCTGGAAGCCTTGTGGCCTATACAATCAGAATCACTAACATTGATCCAATCCGTTATGATTTACTCTTTGAACGATTTTTAAATCCCGACCGTATCAGCATGCCCGATATTGATATTGATTTTTGTCCGGAGGGTAGGAATGAAATTATTAAGTACGTAACTCAAAAATACGGTCAGGACAAAGTTTCTCAAATTATTACGTTCGGGAAAATGCAGGCAAAAGGAGTTATTCGGGATGTAGGCAGAGCTTTAAACATACCCTACGGTGAAGTGGATAAAATTGCCAAATTAATTCCGAATGTCTTGAATATAACACTTAATGATGCAATCAAGATGGAGCCACGACTGGCCCAAGAAGAGAAAAACAATCCTCAAATAGCCAAACTTATGGCTATGTCCCGAATTCTGGAAGGTCTTAACCGCCATGCTTCTACTCACGCGGCGGGAGTTGTCATATCCGATGTGCCTCTGGTAGAAAGAGTTCCTCTTTGTTCTCCCAAAGACGATATAGTTTCCCAGTATTCAATGAATGACATCCAATCTGTCGGTTTAACTAAATTTGATTTTCTAGGTCTTAAAACATTAACTGTCATCAAAAACGCTTTAAACTTTATAAAAGAATCAAAAGGAATTGAAATAGATATCAATAACTTGCCTCTTGATGATAAAGAAACATATAAGCTCTTGACGAGGGGTGAAACAGACGGCGTCTTTCAGTTGGAAAGCTCCGGCATGAAAGATCTTATAGTCAATTTAAAACCGGCTCATATTGAAGATGTAATTGCCGCGATTGCCCTTTATCGGCCAGGTCCAATGAAAATGCTTCCGGAATTTATTGCCCGCAAGCAGGGAAAAACAAAAACATCCTATGAATTGCCTCAATTGGAAACAATCCTGAAGGAAACCTACGGCATTATCTTGTATCAAGAGCAGGTTATGCAAATAGCCAGCGCCATAGGCAATTACAGCATGGCCGAAGCGGACATTTTGCGCAAAAATATGAGCAAGAAAAATGCCGCCGGGATGTTGGAAAAAGAAAAACCCAAATTTCTTGAAGGCGCCAAAAAACAAAAAATAAATGAAAATAAGGCCAGAAAGATCTGGGAACAAATGGAGACGTTTGGCGGATATGGTTTTAACAAATCACACAGCGCCGCTTATGCCATCATCACGTATCAGACGGCCTATTTGAAAGCGCATTATCCCGTTGCCTTTATGGCCGCTTTATTGACGAGTGATAAGGACAATCGTGATAAAATAATCAAGTACATGAGCACCTGTAAAGAAATGGGTATAAATATTCTGCCACCAGATTTAAATGAATCACAAAGAGATTTCAGCATATCCGGGGAAAATATTCGTTTTGGACTGGCTGCGATTAAAAATGTTGGTTTGGCAGCAATTGATTCGATAATATCAGTCCATAAAGATGAAAAATTCAGCTCTTTTATGGATTTTTTAACCCGTGTTGATATGCGGAAGGTAAACAAAAGGGTAATCGAAAGCTTAATTAAATGCGGCGCTTTTGATTCTTTAGGTTATAAACGGCGCCAACTCATTTTGCACTATGAAGGAGCTATGGAAGAGGCTCAGTGCAAACAGAAAGAACGGGAAAGCTCTCAATCCAGTTTTTTTGATCAATTTGATTCCAGTTCATCATCGACAGAAAATGGAGTTAAACCGTATGAAATACCTGATGCGCATGAATGGGATCAAAAAGAACTTTTATCTATCGAAAAGGAAGCATTAGGTTTTTATATTACAGGTCATCCGTTGCTGGACTTTGCCGATCGTCTTAAACTGGTTACTAATGCCGATTCCGGTAACTTAAGCTCCAAAAAGGACAAGGATACTGTTACAGTTGCCGGAGTGGTCAGCAGTTTGGCCGAAAAGCAAACCAGGAGAAAAGATATAATGTGTAATGTTACCCTGGAGGATTTACAAGGGTCCGTAAATATTATATTTTGGGCTGATACTTATCAGAAATTCTATTCACTGTTGCATGCTGAAGAACCTGTAGTGATTACGGGAATTATTGACGTCGGCGATGAAACACTCAAGATAATTGCCCAGGAAGTAGTGCCTTTGTCTAAATCAATGGAGAATCCCTACAAACAGGTCCGGTTCATGATTAATGCTGATAAAGCAACACCGGAGAACATTATGTCGCTCAATGAAGCGATCAAAAAATATTCCGGTAAATACGAAGGTTACATGCATATTATTAATGGAAAAAGTGAAACTATAGTTTATTTGGGTGATCAATCGCGCCTGGATATTAATGATAAATTGAAAAAAGAAGTTGATGGCATATTAGGGGAGGGGACAACAACTTATTGTTAATACCATTTTCTTCTGCGGCTAACTTTGTTGGCTTCGTCGTTGGCATCCTCGACGTATTAATAATACGCCTCCGGTGCCTCCTCCTTGTCGCCGCGTTATCCTTTGAATAAAATGGCATTAAAGATTGGGTAGGACGAGTGAAGTGTGAAGCGCATCCACAATTTCATGTCATTGCGGGACGACCCTTGGTCGTCGTGGCAATCTCTTTACGGTGCAAAATGATCTAAAACTACCTAAATCAACAGGTTTTAACTGCTAATATGAAACATGAAGAGAGAACCTATAGAGCATTAATTAATAAGGATAATCTCACTTCATATAATGTCAAAATAGCTGAAAGTGATCTTTTTATCAGTTCGGATACAAACCTGGCCGATGAAGCCTTAAAATCATTAATCAAACATCGTAATTCTTTAGAAACATACATTAAAAATCATCCAGAGTTCCGAACTTCCCTTTTGCCGCTTCCCGAAGACGATTTAGCTCCCGCGATTATCCGGGATATGCTCAGCAAATCAAAAATCTGCGGTGTGGGTCCGATGGCTGCGGTTGCCGGCGCCGTAGCCGAATTTGTGGGTTATGATCTTCTCGATCAGACCGAAAACCTCATTATTGAAAACGGCGGAGATATCTTTCTTAAGTCTAAAAACAAGCTAACCGTTGCCATTTACGCCGGAGAATCTGCTTTAAGTTATAAAGTCAATATACTTGTAAAACCTGAGGAAACTCCTCTGGGCATTTGCACTTCCTCGGCCACGGTCGGCCCATCTTTGAGCTTCGGTAAAGCTGACGCGGTTTGTGTAATTTCCAAATCCGCCACACTAGCCGATGCCGCAGCCTCCGCCATCGGCAATAGAGTTAAAAGTAAAAAAAATATAAAATCTGCACTAGATTATGGTATTAAAATTAATGGCGTGAAGGGGATAATTATCATCTGTGGTAACGATATGGGAGCAATAGGGGAGGTGGAGTTAATTTAATTTGTTTGAAATTAGCGAAAGGCATTGGGCAGTAAAGTAAGAGAAATGCAGTCGCATTCTTATTATTATAACAGGAGGTTATCAATGGAACAGGGGCATATCGATTTAAAGAAGGAACAACAAGCATCACTGGTAAGGCCGCACTACAAGTATTCAGCGATTGCGCGGTTCTTTTTTTTCTCGATGGATGTGATTGTCGGCAGGAAAACGACACTTCCCAAAGCAAAACTCCTCGAAATCCTGGCCTGCATTCCTTATCGGGCTTGGGAGAGCCGTCAATATGCACGAATGACACAGCACTATAAAGATCAAAAACTCGTGCAACAGGCCAGCATGATTATGACGTGGGGAAGGGAAGCTCAGGATAACGAATACTGGCATTTGCTCGTTGTCAATGAAAAGATGAAAGAGGATTCTATCAATGATCCCTGGTACTTATTTCCGCCGATAACCTTTCTGATGGGTGCCAGCTATGCCCTGTTGACCCGGGCGATGGCAATGTTCAATATCCGCCGGGCGTTTCTGTTTAATGCCGAGTTTGAGGATCACGCCGAACACGTTTATGCACAATTTGTTGAAGAACACACGGAATGGGAAGAGCAGCCGGTCCAAAGCGATCTCGTAAAAAAGTATGGGAACGTTAGTACTTGGGCGGATGTCTTCCGGCGCATCGGACTTGATGAACGGGACCATATGAACAGCAGCTTTATTTTCTGCGGCAAACCCGACTGCGTTGTAGAATACGAGGGTATACCAATGGCTGCTCATCGTCCAGAATATTCCAAAGGGGCGTGAATAGAGTAAAAAGTAAAAAAGATATAAAAACCGCTCTGGATTATGGAATCAAAATTCCCGGCGTAAAGGGGATAATTATCATCTGTGGTAACGATATGGGAGCAATAAAGGAAAGAACCAGTCAGAAACTTCAAAATTAAGCCAAATATTAACCTTTACCAGCCTCATGTTTACATAACATATCTTATAAGACATAAAATAAGGATCGTCTGCGAGGGTTAGTGGGCTCGTAAAAACGAATATGCCGGCATATCCTCTTGCAAATATCTTAAAATATTAAGATTGCCACGATCACTGCCGTGATCTCGCAATGACAAACGTTTTAAATTCCTTCACCAGCCAATTGCTGAATCAATTTTATTTGGCGGTCAGATAACTTCTTCGGAACTTCGACATTGATCTTTACGAATTGATCCCCCTTCGGAGCGCCTTTTAACCCCGGTACGCCATAACCTTTCATTCTTATCTTGGTATTGTTCTGAGTGCCGGGACCGAGTTTTAGTCTTTTTGTCGAACCATCTAACGTCGGAACATCAATGGTAGTTCCCAGAGTTGCCTGGGTAAACTTTATAGTTTTTTCAATATACAGATCATTGCCGTCGCGGGCAAAAATCGGATGAGGTAACACGCTGATATTTAAATATAAATCACCACTGGGGCCACCATTATAGCCTGAAAGGCCTTTACCGGGCAATCTTAGCTTTTTACCGCTACTGATGCCAGGCGGTATCTTTACACTGATGTCTTCGATGCGGTTTTCCAGCTGAAAAGAAATTTTCTTATCGGCACCAAATACTGATTCTTCCAAAGAAATAGATAAGTTATACTCAGCATCCTGACCTTTTTCCGCCATATGCGCGTATTGCTGGCCACCGCCCATGCCACCGAACATGCTGGCAAAAGGGTCATCATTATTGCGGACGCCGGCACCTCCCCTTCTACCCGTGCGAAATGTTGTTCTCCCTGCCCCTCTTCCGCCACCAAAGCCAAATCCCCGTAATATTTCATCTAAATCAAAATCACGGAAAATATCTTCCTGAGAATATTGCTGACGAAACTGATCTGCGGACCCAAATTGGTCATATTGCTCGCGCTTTTTCGCGTCACTTAAAACGGCGTAAGCTTCGCTTATTTTTTTAAATTTTTCTTCAGCGCTCTTGTTATTAGGATTCTTATCCGGATGCCATTTTAACGCAAGTTTACGATATGCTTTTTTAATTACATCAGCCGATGCCTTTTTATCAACGCCCAGAACCTGATAATAATCTTCTGCCATATATTAACCTTATTTATTAAATGTATTTTGATGAAACACTAATGTGTTAATTTAAGCAGCAATTCCCATTTGAAAAGCGGCTAAATTCGTTTTAACCAATTTTTCCGGAAATGATTTCTTAATTACACTTTGCCAGATGGATTGATCAATATTCATCAGGTTGGATAACGCGCCTAGAAGAACTACGTTTGCTGTTTTGATGTTACCCGCTTTTTGCGCCAGTTCCACAGCGTTGAAATGGATCACCTTGCCGTAATGTTCTTTTAAAAAAGCAATAACATCATGAGGATATGGCGCATCGCCCATATTTACAGCCGGAGGATAAATCTCCTCCGTATTCACAATAATAGCGGCATCTTTTCTGAGGGATTTCAAATAACGCAGAGCCTCCATTTTTTCAAAAGAAACAAGAGTTTGGATACTCCCAGACTCGGCTAGTGGTGAATAAACTTTCTTTCCATACCGGACATGACTGGTCACACAGCCGCCGCGCTGAGCCATGCCGTGAACTTCACTTTTTTTGACATCAAGGCCTGCCTCCATTATCGCCTCGCAGATGATATCGCTTGCCCGCAAAATACCCTGCCCGCCAACACCGGCGAATAATATGCTTCTTACTTCATTATCAACCATTTAAATAGATTCCTCTACTTTAACTGATAGCGCCGAATTTACAGACCTGTTCGCATAAACCACACCCATTACAAAGGGTTTCATCAATAAAGGAAATACCTTTGCGCTTTGATCCTGCCTTGGTTACGCCTTTTTTCCAAGAAATCGGCGGGCAATTGAGCCCCAAACACGATTTGCAACCCTCGCACTTATCCGGATCAACTTTTAGCGCCGGTTTCGGTTTAAGATTGGCTCTTTTAAACAAGGCGCAAGGTCTTTGGGCGATGATGACAGAAGGACCATCTTTGGCCAGTTGTTCTTTGATCGCGCTTCTTGTGGCTTTCAGATCAAGAGGATCAATAACCTTTATATTTTCAATTCCTAGAGCTGATACTAAAACCTTTAGATCAACTTTTTTTGCCTCTTTACCCATCAGAGTATAACCGGTTCCCGGATGCTCCTGCATGCCGGTCATGGCTGTTGTGCTGTTATCCAGAATGATAATCAAAGCGTCACTATTGTTATAAGCCATATTCAAAAGCGACGTAATCCCTGAATGCAGAAATGTGGAATCACCAATGACTCCGACAACCTTGCCCTTCCCTTTCTTTTTTAAGGCTTTGCTCATGCCGTGAGCCATTCCAATACTCGCGCCCATGCAAATACAGGAATGCAAACCTTCCAGGGGTTTCATATAAGAAAGGGTATAGCAGCCGATATCGCCATGGACATAGGCCTTGGATTTGCTCAAAGCGTAAAATAATCCGCGGTGTGGGCAACCGGGGCAGAGATTCGGCGGACGCGGCGAGAGGCTTTCTTTGTAAGGTGAAGTCACTCCCTGAGTGTTTTTCTCAATTGCGTTTTTAATAATGCCGGGGTCAAATTCATTGTTATAAGGAAAGATTTCCTTGCCGATGACTTTAATTCCCATGGCTTTGATCTGTTCTTCCAGGAAAGGATCCAACTCTTCAATAACATATATTTTTTTAACTTTAGAGGCGAAATCGCGGATTAACTTCTCCGGCAAGGGATAAACCATCCCCAGCTTCAGGTAGGAATAATTGGGAAAAACATCTTTAGCGTAGTTATAGGGCATTCCGGCGGTAATGATTCCGACGTCCGGATTATTGATTTCCATCTTGTTTTCGCTAAACGTTTCGGCAAATTTCTTCAGCGCCTGCTGGCGTTTTTCCACTTCCACCCGCTGTGTGCGGGCATTGACAGGAACCATGACATATTTCTCGGCATTATAAGTAAAACCGGTTTTATCTTCGTATTTTTTCGGTTCTTCAAGAGTTACAACCGCTTTAGAATGAGAAACACGGGTGGTCGAGCGCAAAAAAACCGGCGTGTCAAATTTTTCGCTGATTTCAAAAGCAAGTTTGATATATTCTTTAGCTTCCTGAGCATCGGCTGGTTCCAGCATGGGAATTTTAGCAAACCTGGCGTAATTCCGATTGTCCTGTTCATTTTGTGAACTATGTAATGAGGGATCATCAGCGCTGACAATAACCAGAGCTCCATTTGTGCCGGTATAACTGACCGTGAAGACAGGATCAGCGGCAACATTAACACCAACGTGTTTCATAACCGCCAGTGCCTTTTCTCCCGCCAGCGCTGCTCCTATTGCAACTTCAACGGCAACTTTTTCATTAGGTGACCATTCCGCGTAAACACCTTCATATTTGGAAAATTCTTCCAATATTTCCGTACTGGGAGTACCGGGATAGGCTGCGGCAAATCTAACCCCTGCTTCATACGCACCACGGGCAATGGCTTCATTTCCTGACATTAATACTTTCAAAATGTTGCGCCTCCGCATCGTGCGATATCAGCTCAGGGAAGATATCTTTCGCTTGATAAAAATAACCATGGAAGGATCGGTAGTCAGCAGTAATGCTTTTTGATAATTCTCCAGAGCCTTCTTCTTATCGTTTAATTGTTCATATATACGGGCAATATTACGAAATCCAATTGATTCAAAACCGGTATTGCTGGTCTTTTGAGCTTCTTCAAAATAACTGAGCGCCCCCTTAATGTCTTTCTTGGCTTCAAAACAATAGCCTAATGAAGTCAAGGCCAAAAATTTTATTCCGGTATCATCGGACTTTGCTGAGGAAACAAAATCTTTATAAGAAGCGATAGCATTATCAATTTCACCTGTATGATAATAAATATTCCCCAGATGGTATCGGGCCATTTGCGCGCTCCAACTTCTCGGATATTTATCAATTAGTTCTTTGTACATTTTAATACTTTCTTTGGCAAGTTCAGGTGATTTAGTTTGAGCGCTTCTATCCATGTTTTCCTGACCTTTAGCATATATCTCCACAGCGGAAGTTTGATAGTTTTTCCAATAGAGATAAATACCGAAGGCGATAGCAAGAGCTACGACAATTGACGTAACAATTACGTAAAAACGGGTTTGATTTTCAGAAATATAATCAGTAATTCTTTCGAAAGTGGATTGAAAAATATCCGGCCCTTTCAGTTCTTGCTTGGATAATTTTGCTGCCATATTATTCCCCTTTATCAATATTAAATTTATTTATTAGATCAAGAAGCAGTTGTGGTAACCGGCGAATTTTGCCTTCCATATTTGTGCAGGCATGAATTGTATAACCCTCCACTAACAGCTTTTTCCCTTCTTCGTCCCAGATATACGAATTAAATCTTATACTCGCTCTTTTTATGTAATCAAACTTTGTTTCCACAGTCAAAAGCTGATCATATTTTGCAGGTAGCAGGTAATGACAGCTGACCTTTGTCAACGGCATGTTGAGCCCCAGCTTTTCCAATTCGGTATAAGCAACACCCAATTGCCGCATCAATTCATTGCGGCCGACCTCAAACCATTTAATATAGTTTGTATGATAAACAATGCCCATTGCATCGGTATCAGCATAAATTACACGAACTTTGGTAAAATTACTAACCAATAAACGCTCTCCAATCTTGAATAAATTTTTCCATTAATAAATGGCCGGGAGAAATCAGAATCGAGCTTTCCCTGGCGGCTATTTCATTAAAAGGAAAACCTGCCGCTTTGTTCTCATCCTTGCGTGATGATAAAACTGCAAATGGGCTGGGATCACCAACGTGTGTTTTAAGATCCAGTGGTGTCGGATGATCGCTTAGAACCAGAATTCTATAATCACCAAATGATCCAATATTATTTAATATCGGCCCCACTATTTTTTCATCGAATAACTCTATGGCCTGAATCTTCCCCGCGGCATTTCCTTCATGTCCCATTTCGTCAGGAGCTTCCAAATGGACAAAGATGAAATCCATAAACCTCAGAGCATCGAGAGCTGCTCTAGCTTTACCCTCGTAATTTGTGTCTATATAGCCGGTTGCTCCTTCAACAGAGATCACTTTTAATCCGGCAATAACACCGATGCCGTTGAGTAAATCAACTGCTGATATCATTCCGCCTTTAAGATTATACTTCTGGGTAAGAGGGACAACCTGTGGCTTTTTCCCCTGCCCCCAAAGCCAGATGGAATTAGCTTGTTTCTTCCCGAGACTCTGTCGCTGAATATTGATGGGATAACTTCTTAAAATCTCACCGGCTTTCTGCATTAAAGAATTTACTTCTTCAGCACACTCACCATGGGGTAGATAAGGCGCAATGGCTTTTCCGGGTATATCGTGCGGCGGTGTTGTTACAGGAGATGAAGAAGCGTAGCGCCATACAAACAAGTGACGATAACCGACGCCGGGAAAAAATTGAAATTGAGAAGAACCTATCTGTTTGTTGATGAAAAGTATGATATCACGCGCTTCCTTAGTGGAGATATGGCCGGCGGTGAAATCATCCATGAATGCTTCAGGGGTATCTTTCTGGCCAATGGTTACAAGATTACAGCGATAAGCTATATCGTCAGGCCCCAGGACTATTCCCATACTGACTGCTTCCAATGGACCGCGGCCGGTATATGTTTGAGCCGGGTCGTAACCGAGAACACTCAGATTGGCCACATCGCTGCCCGGAGTAAATCCGGCAGGAATTGTGTCCAGAAGCCCTAAAGTTCCTTCCGCGGCAATTTGATCCAGAAAAGGCGTAAAGGCGCACTGCAGCGGTGTTTTGCCACCGAGCATGCTGGTTGGATAATCAGCCATTCCATCGCCGAGCAATACTACATAT
>Ga0209226_10001479_pt1 | contig 10612 bp, 5 predicted proteins | sample BarGraNGADG00212_2_FD_184497 | JGI IMG/M metagenome (GOLD analysis project Ga0209226, IMG submission 184497) | Arctic peat soil microbial communities from Barrow, Alaska, USA - Barrow Graham LP Ref core NGADG0011-212 (SPAdes) (version 2) | ecosystem: Environmental > Terrestrial > Soil > Wetlands...
CCTTTTCTACGGACCTGGCATTACCCATATCGTCGAGCGCTTTACCGAGCGGGTCGGCAGACCGACGGTACCGGCGAAGTGGACATTCCTCCCGTGGAACGATGAGGTCTTCGGTTCGGCGTCGGTGCGCGACTGCGCGCGCAAGTTGCGTGAGAACAAGATTCCGACGGCCGCGCTCTGGACGGAGGACTGGCAGGGCGGGTACTGGCTTACGCCGTACAACAAGAGGAGGGCGCCCTATATCATCTTTCCGTTCAGGCAACGGGTCGATCGGTCTCTCTACCCCGACATCGAAGAAGTCGCAAGTGACCTGCACGCGGCCGGCTTCAGGTGGCTCTCATACTTCCTTCCTTATGTCTCGCGCAGGAGTGAAGAGTTCCGCGAAGCGCGCCAGTTGGGCTACCTGCTGAAGAATAGGAGTGGCGGCCTGGCCCGCATGTCCATCCTCTGGATGCCTCACGGCCACATCGACCTTACGAACCCTGAAGCGCGGCAATGGCTCAAAGAGAAGCTGGCGGCCAACCTGGCGCTCGGCTTCGACGGCTGGATGGCCGACTTCGGTGAGTATGTGCCACCGGACGCCGTGACCGGCAGCGGAGAGACAGGGCTCGAACACCACAATAAATACCCTCTGCTGTGGCAGCAACTCAACCGCGAGGTTATGGACGAAAAGCGCCCGAATGGCGACTACGTGTTCTTCTGCAGGTCGGCTGCCGTGGGCTCACAGAAGTACGCTCCGGTCTTCTGGACCGGCGACTCGAACACCGACTTCGAGCGCTACGACGGCCTGCCCTCCAACCTTCCCGCAGCGATAAACGCGGGGCTGTGCGGCCTTTCGATCTGGGCCGTCGATATCGGCGGCTACGTGGTCATCGCCGGCGCCCGTGACAAGGAGCTGTTCATGCGGTGGACAGAGCTGGCCGCCCTTCTCCCCGTGATGCGCACCCACCACGGTACGCACCCCGGCCGTTGCTGGTCCTGGGACTCGGACGCCGAGACCGTAGAGTTCTTCGGGCGCTACTGTCGTCTCCATACGGCCCTGTTCCCGTACATCTTCGGCCTGGCACATGAAGCATCCGAGCGAGGGCGTCCCGCGGTGAGGCACCTCGCCATGCATCACGGCGAGGATGCTGTGTCTTGGAAGACGGAAGACCAGTTCCTCCTCGGGGACAGGCTTCTCGTAGCACCGGTGGTCGAGCGCGGCGCGCGGGGAAGGACGGTCTACTTCCCGCTCGGTGAATGGATAGACTACTGGAGCGGCGCAAGGCACGAAGGACCCGCGACCTGCTTTTCGCCGGCCCCCGTTGACCACCTGCCCCTGTTCGTCTCCTCTGGCAAAGCTCTCCCGACGCTCGACAAGCCTGTCGATACCATGGTGCATGTTGAACCGTCGACGGGTCTGGTCGGCGAGCAGGAGGCGCTATCGACTCTGCGCGTGACTCTATACGGCCGCGGGACAGACCGGATCGCGCTATGGGACGGGACCGAGATCGAGATCTGGCGCGCTCCCGATGTCGATGGGGCTGCGCTCGCCGGTGCTGTCACAAGTGCCGAAGGAAGTCCGCCGGCGCCTGAGCCATCGCCGGATCGCCTGCAGCCCGTTGAGAGAAGGGCCTCTCCCGACTTCGCAGTGACCGTCGCCGGGGGGACGGCGGACGTAGTCCTTCTTGACGCCGCCGGCAACAGGCTCGCGGGGGCCAGCGCCGGCGGACCGTCTCGCGAGCGCCTGTCATTCGAGTGGCGTTAGGCTGCGGTCAACCGGTGAAGAGGTCGCCTCGCAGGCTTGTCGTCCCTCCCGACCTCTCGATGTACAGAAGCGCGTGGGCCACCCCGTCGATCGGCACCCAGAGGGCGGTCACGAGGTACGTGACGAGAGCCGCGGGTATGACATGAGCCGGCGCCGCGGAGTTGATCCCGTATTTTGCACCCAGGATCACCTGCACGACGATGACCGCGAGCCACGGAACGAAGAGGACCCCGGCGAACGTGAGCGCGCCCTCCAGCAGAACAGGGCGTATCAGCCGGCCGCTTTGGGCCAGAGCGGCCCTGCCGGGGTAGCCTCCAAGGACCCTGGCGGGGATTGCGAGCATGAAGATGACAGACAGGTAGATGCCCGGCAGGACCAGAAGCAAGAGACCTCCGAGCGCCGCAAGTGCGCTCAGGACGACTACCAGCAGCACTCCCCGGAACAGGTTCCTTTCCCTCAACCAGGAAAAAGCCGCCTTCACAAACGTGGGTCGGCCGGCGAGGTCGTGGGCTGCAAGCAGGGGGAACAGACCGAGCATGTACGTGACATAGACCACCGTGAGTATCAGCAGGACCAGTTGCAGTAGACCCGGAAGGGCGTTCTTCGGGTTCATCCAGTCGCGCGGGTCGCGGGCCATGCCGAGGAGCGCCATCGCAAAGGGCGCGAGCCCTACAAGGGCGGCCAGCCCGAAAGAGCTCGCGGGATTCCTGCGGCAGATCCTGATGGCGTCGCCTATGATCATCCCGGTCCTGACGTAACCGTGCCCACCCGCTGCGACCGGGACTCCAGCCTTCTTCCGAGCCGGGCTCAGAGCGACTGAGGTGGCGGTCCTGACTCTACGAACAGATTCGCCGCCGCCGATCGTCTCGGATACTTCCCACCACTGTGCCGGGATCTTCGAATAGTTCCCGTACTTCTTCAGGCCGCGCCTGAAGGCCCTGACGTTCTGTTTAGGAGCGCCGATATGATAGGTGGCGGGGTAGAAGTACGCCCCGTACCCACCCCGCGGAGTACCCATGCCCTTCATCATCTGCCATACCTCGCCCTCGCACTGTTCGGGGGTTCCTACTGTGTAGATCTTCTGGATGTCCACGCACCCCCACATCATGATCTGCCCCCTGAACCTCTCGAGGCCCGGATAACCGATAGTGCGCGGGCTGTCGAACTCGAACGCGTCCAGGCCCCACTCCATGAGGAGTGGCATCAGGGAATCGATCCTGCCGCAGGAATGCAGGTGCATATCGCAGCCCAGTTCGTGAGCGGTGTCGATGATGGTCTTGTAGACAGGCCTGTAGAACTCCTCGAACATCTTCGGGCTGAAGAACGGGCCGGTCTGCGCTCCGAGGTCGTCGTAGATTATGAAACCGTGGGGTCTCCCACCGTACTTCACCCAGCTTCGGGCAACCCTCACGTTGAAGTCCGTCATGTGAGCGAGCAGCCTCTTCAGCTCGTCCGGGTTACGCCTGTGGTCAATGAGGAAGTTGGTGAAGCCGCGGATGTTTGCAGTGACGTTGACCGGCCCGGGGAAGCTCAGCTGGCACATCCTGTACTGGTTTCTGCCCGCGAGCCTGCTGAGCCGGATCATCGGGGAATACCTGCTCTTTTCCTCGGGATCCGGCGAGTACCTCTGCAGGTAGGTATCGAAGTCCGACCAGTCTTCTATGGCCGGCCTCCCCGGATGGCCCATGGTAAGGTTGCGGCCCTCGCGGTTCCAGATACAGCCGAACTCGTCCACCTCCTCCCTGGGAAGACGCAGCCATTTCCTGTACTCCGGAGCCCTCGCCCAACCGGGTTTCTTCCATCTCCAGAGGCCGAGCTTTATCGCCAGGTCGTCGCCGTGGAACGGGAACAGGCCCCGCTCGTACTCCGCGTGGCCGGGCATCCAGCCCCTGGAAGGCACGTGGATAAGGACGAACACGTCGCCCCCGCCCACCCTGAAGACCGGCGCCCTGTCGGGGCTATCGAAGTTTATTGCCGCCCTGACCCTCTCGATGGAGTTCATCATCCTTCGGCAACCTCGTGGCAGTAGATCCTATTGAGACATGGGAATCAGTATATATATTGGTAGATATTGAGGTGCAACGAATATCTCGAGCGCTCCAAGCTCTGGGCGTCCTGAAGTACCTGGCGGCGTACCGGGAAGAAGGGTTCGTCCGGAGAGAACCCCTCGCCGAGATCTCCTGGCCCGAGAGGAGCCTCGAATGATCCTCAAGGAACTTGAACACCGCCCTGACTGTGATAAGGAGAACCCTGGAGCCGGGATTCGGCCGGGCGATTCCAGCTACCTGGAAACAGCGAGCGACGGTTTGCGCCTCAACCTCGGCCGAGGCGGCAGTGTAGACGCCGAGGAACGCGTCGAACTGCTCGAACTGATTGCCGACGAGTGGCCTCCCCTCAGGTGCCGTCGTTTAATACAACCTGGCCGGGATTGCCGCCTCCCGGCAGTTCGACTTCGAACTCATGGGGGGCTTCTGGTCTGATGTCGACCGTTAGTTTCTCGCCTGTGAGCCTCGCACTCACGGCCAGCCGGACTTCGTCGTCGATGATTTCGTAGCGCGCCGCGCCGTTGGCATCGGGATAGACTTTCAGCGTCATGTGGTCGTACGCGAGTTCGTCCGTGCACTGCGCAACCTCAGCCAGCGGCAGGATGCTTCCACCCCGCACGTAAAGCGGGATTGTCTCGATGTCCGCTTTCCGGGTTATCCAGGACCCTCCCTCGTAAGTCTCTCCAGTCCAGAAATCGTACCAGCGCCCGGCCGGCAGGTACACGCGGCGCTCGTCGTTTCGGCTCAGTACCGGCGCCACCAGGAGTCCCCGCCCGCACATGAACTCATCCTCAATATTCCAGACCGTTGGGTCGTCCTGAAACTCTATGGCAAGATGCCTCAGCAGCGGCAGGCCCTCCCGCGCCGCCACCCGAGACTCAGTGTACAGGTACGGTATCAGCCGGTAGCGCAGTTCCAGGTATTTCCTTACTATGTCCTGCGTCCTCGGTTCGAAGTTCCAGGGCTCCTTGTACTGGGGAGGGTTGCCGTGGAAGCGCGAGTGAGACTGGAACATCGCCAGCTGAGTCCACCTGATGTAGAGCTCTTCGCTCGGCACGCCAACGAACCCGCCGATGTCCTGGCTCCAGAATGTGAAGCCGGAGAGACCGAGGTTCAACCCGCCACGCAGCGAGCTCAGCAGGTTCTCGTGGTTAGAGGAGTTGTCTCCCGACCAGTGAAGGGGATAGCGCTGTGCCCCGGCGTAGCCGCTCCGCGCCCAGATGACCCCCTGCCCCCCGCCCCGTACCTCTTCGACGGCCTCGAACGCCGCCCTCTGATAGAGCAGCGAATACAGGTTGTGCATCCAGCGCCCGTCGCCTCCGGCGAACCGCATGGGCGGCTCGATTCCCTCGCCGAAGTCGACCTTGATGGTCGCGGCCCCCATCTCGAGAAGACTCCTTATCCTGTCCTTATACCACGCCACGCCTTTTGGGCTCGAGAAATCGATCGGGCTTCCCTCGAACATCATGAGGAACACGAACGGCCCACGGTTCCTCGCAAGTGCGCCAGCTCTTTTGGCGTCCTTGTAAACACTGGTCTCCTTGAGCACGTAAGGGATTTGCCAGAGGCATATCCTGAACCCCATCTCGGCAGCCTCTGCGAACATCCGCTCCGGGTTGGGGAAGCGCTCGTCGTTGAATTTCCAGTCGCAACGCCAGTCCTCATCGAACCACCCGGTATCGATGTGAATGACATCGGCCGGGAACCTCATGTCGCGCAGCTTTCTCGCGACCGCCATCACCTGTTCCTGCGAGAAGTAACTGATGCGCGATATCCAGGTTCCGAACGTCCACTTCGGGGGCACGGGCGGCTTGCCCGTTAGCTCGGTGTACACATCGAGGATCGACTTGAACGAAGGGCCGTAGAAGAAGTAGTAGTCAACGAGGTCCCCTTCGACGGCGAACATGTTTTTGCATGTCTCCCGGCTGCCGACCCAGAACGTCATCGGCCTGCTCTCGTTAACGAAGACCCCGTAGCCCTGTGTGCTCATGAAGAACGGCACATACTTGTACGCTCGCCCCGACGTGTTGCCGAGGCCCTCGATATTCCAGAAGCCAACTGTCCGCCCGACCCTGTTCACCGGCCCGTACGACTCGCCGAGCCCGTACACCGCCTCGCCCGGGTAGAGCACGAACGACTCGACCCCGTAATTCCGCTTGCTCTTACGGTCGCGGATGAACCCGAGAGGAAATGAGTCGAACGGGGTCGGGAACTCATCCTTGGTGTCGCTGCCCGATTCGGTGATGAGGCGACCGTCAGAGTCGAAGACCTCGATGCGGAAGTCTTCCTTGAATATCTCAAGGCGGAGTGCCGCCGTGGCGATAGTGTAGCGGTCCGCCCCTTCCACGATCGAGACTACCAGCGCCGGGGCGGTGATGTCGCCGTGCAGCATCGGCGTCTCGTGCTCGGGAACAGAGTCTCCCTTCGCGAGCCTGAGTCGGTAAGCGTCTTCCCGGAGGAAATCGAGCTGCAGGGTCACCGGCTCGTACGGCGTCTTCTCCGTGACCACGTACTCGTGCCTGTTCAAGGTGTCGAGGTTGATTGTCTTGAAGACGTTGTACCCGCGTGCGGCGAACCTGAACGAGTTCCCCGCGCGCTCCTTCAGCTCGACTGACAGGACCGATGCTGCTTTTCTGCCACGATACTTCGTCAGGAAGGTAAAGGGTGTGGCCGGCGGCGTACCAATCACGTCGAGGGGGTGGTCCGTGTATCCGAAATAGACGTTGGGTTCCAGGTCGCCAATCTTTCCCTTTATTTGCGGGTAACGCATGCGCTGCTTGAGGACGATGCGCGTTGCTTTCTTCTGGTCGATCGCGTGGAGCATCGTCTGGTCGATGAGATCCTGATCTTCAGCCCGCTTCTCATCGCGCATACGCAACCTCCCAACGTCGAACAGCGTAACCTGTCAATGTTGCAGAGGCTATGCTGCCCCCGAGCATGCCTTCACTCCCACTTCGCGGACCAGCTCCAGGAAGTAGTTCCAGTTCTCGAGGGACACTTCCGGCGGCACCAGGTGGTCGATGGCCGGAATATAGCCGCCCCGGCCGAGCATCGGCGGCACCACCCGCGCTACCTCGGCCTCTATCGCCTGCCGGTCTGTGTAAAGAGCGCGTTTGTCGATGCCACCGTTAATGACGAATTCCTTCGGCCACCGTTCCCGCACCGCGACTACGTCCATCCCCGCCTGGACCTCCCACGGCAGGATCATATTTACCCCCGCCTCGACGAACTTCGGCAGGAGCAACAGGCAGTCACCGTCAGTGTCCACATTCACGATGGGCACGCCAAGCTCGTTGCGCAGGAATCCGACTATGTCGTTGTAGTAAGGGGACATGAACTCGTCGAACGCGCCCGGCCCGATCATCGGGCCGTTTTTGTAGCACATGTCCTCCCAGAGGTAGATCGCGTCCGGCACGCGCTTCTCAGCGATCTGCGAGATGACGCTCTTCCAGAACTCCGCCCAGTGGCGCGACATCTCGTGGACAAGGTCAGGCTGTCTGCGGTAAGCGAGCACCAGCGGTGTGAATCCGAGCAGCATCCTTAGCGTGCCGAAGAGGCCGGTCGCGTATACCCAGAGCGGCCAGTCTGCTCCACCGGGGAACTCCGCCAGCATCAGGTGATTGTCCATGCGACCCGGAGTCTCGGGATCAAGGCGCGCCTTTACAGCCTCCCAGCTCTCCGGGTCCTTTACGGGTGACTCGAGCCACGCTGGTATCGTGCTCGCGCCGCTCGCCAGCACCTTGACCAGCGAGCCTGCGGGGTCGCGCTTGATGATGTAATCTTCGGTCTGCTCGACTATCTCCTCGTCGAAGAGAGGGTAGAAGCCGGGCTGGTCGGAATCGCCGATTACCAACGGGAGCTGGGGGTCGACACCGAAGTACAGGCTGGCGCTTATCACCTCGTTTATCTGCGCCGGGAGCCCTTCGCCGTGCCAGCGGTCGAGCGTCTCGTTCCAGTACCCGAGCGTCTCCCACATGAACGGCCTGTCGAGCGGCTCGAACGCCGCGGTCGCGAGCAGCCGCTCCCGGGGTGTCATTTCCACAGTCTACCTCGCTTGTTGTTCCCCTGCGCATGATTAGCTTATTACGAAGAGAGGGGATTAGTCATACTGTACGACGCTGTCGAGCCTGATCAGGCGCATTCTTTGACAAATCCCTCCACCGAAAATGTATTGCGGACTAAGACACCCTCAATCAAGAGTCCGAAGACCCAGAATCGGGATTATAAGGAGAGACCGATGAGCGATAAGAGCTCCACAAACCTCATTGCCGGCGGTCTTCTTCGACCGATGGCGGCCAACTTCAACCTGAGGTCTTCCATCAAGGAGTACATGCGGAGCGATGGTAGCTGGATTGACTTCACCATCGGCTTCCGTACCGAGAATAGTTCGGTCGAGCGCGCCGTCAGGTTCAGGGGCGGAAAGGCGAAGGTCCTGGCGAGCATCCCAATAGACGCTGATGCGACCATGATCTTCTCGCGCGACGAGACACTGATCGGAAGAACGGAGCTCGAACAGGTACCAAACCCCAAAGAACACAACCGTCGAGCTCCTCCACCACACCGGGATATAAACTGCGCATAAAAAACCAAAGGCAATAGAAACAAGAGGACGCCCCTCCCACAAAGCCCGTTACGACGCTGTTTGCGTGCGCATAAGTCGTGTAATGGTTATACGACCCATTCCACTACTTTCCACTATCTATTGGAGGGGTTTTTGCTACCCATCTGAGGACCTTGGAAGCTCCATTGCTGCGTCGTTTCCGGGATCAGGTATCCAACCCGCGACCTTGACATCGAGATTCCTTGGGGGCAATCGATGTTGATACTTCAAGAAACAGGGAGTGCTCAATAGGCTACTCGGATAAGGTTTTCTCCAGCCTATCTGCGTCCCATAGAATGACGCCCTCAGCATCGGCGACCTCGCGCAGCTTGTCCGAAAACCCCGATTTGGAGCAAAGGAGGTAGAGATTCACGCCGTCAATGTTGATACGGGTGTTTCTCACCTTCTCTTTCAGTGCGTAGTAGACATCGACGCCAATCTTCCTGTTTCGCCATTTGCATTCGCCCCACAGGTACTCTCCTTCTGTGCCGGCTCCGCATATGTCGATGTCGCTGGCTTTGTCCCAGTAGCGGCCCACCCTGGAAAGCAGGATTGGCAGTTTGCCGCGAGCGCTTTCTTTGGCGACCGCCTGCCTGACGATATCTTCAACGGGCTGGCCGATGAATGTGCTCAGATCTGTATCGACCTTGCGCATCACCTCTGCATGCATCCCGGCATCTATCAACCCGCTGTAGGGATAAACGAATCGAAACCAGCTACGGATGAAGTTGTCCTTGATGACGTAGCGCCCTCTCTTGGATTTTTCCGGCTTGTCTTCCGTTGCAGGGACCTCGCGCTTGACCAGGTCAACCGCTTCCAGCCTCTTGAGGCGGGCGCTCAGGTCAACCGACTTCTTGCCGACGGCATTGGAGATCTCTGAGAGTTTTCCCGCACCACCCGCAATCGCCTCAAGGAGTCCAAAAAGCAATGGAACGTCGCCCAGCTCCTGGCCCACAATGGTGAGGCCCTCGGTGAAGAATAGGCCTCGGGGGTTTATCACCTTCTCGGCCAGGAACTCCTTCACGTCTCGGTGCTGAGCCGCTTCAGACAGATACATGGGCATGCCGCCAATGACCGCATAGGCTTCCACGCGTTTTGTGAAGTCCCACCCGTCCATAAACAGTGACGCCTGCTCGAATCCAAATGGGCGAAGGCGTAAGGTCAAGGATTGGCGGAGGTAGAGTGGCTCACGGCCCTCCAGCAGCTGCTCCATTTGCCTCACCGCGGAGCCGCACAGGACCAGCATCAAGTTTGCCTCTGCTGAGTACCTGTCCAGCCTGGAAGAGATCTCTCCTGGAACTGACCTGTTTTCCTCCTGTACCTCCGGGAACTCGTCGATCACCACCACGGCTTTCTCCGGCCTTCCAACGCAGCTTTCGAATGCGTAGCCGATCGCGTCCCTCCAGTTGTCGAAGAGCACAGGTGTGGCGTGCCCCAGGAGCTTCTCCATCTCTTCAGAGAACTCGAGCGCCTGCTGCGTCTCCGTCTTCTTGATCCCTGTGTAGAAAACATGGGGTTTGCCCTCAGTGAAGCGAAGCAGCAGGCGAGTCTTGCCCACTCTGCGTCTCCCGTAGACTATGGCGAGCTGGGCCCCGGGGCGCTGGTAGATATCCTCAAGCGCCTTGAGGTCTTCATTTCGGTTGAGAAACGTGTTTGTCATCGCGCAACGCCTTATGCTCTCTGCATCATTATTAGTACAGCCGTGATTATAATATCCGTACTAACTATCTGCAAGGAGGCCAATAAGTCTGGCAGTTGCGATCATCAGCCGTCGAGAAATAGGTCGGGTGGCCAGCGACGGTGGCGAGAGGTGCAGTCCAGGAGCGTATGCTCGAGCCGGAAGAGATAGCGGCGATGGCTGTATACCTGGCTTCGGAGGACGCGCGGGGCATAACCGGCCAATCGATCAACGTTGACGCGGGCACGATCACGTATTGATCTGAAGCGTCCTGTTGGTGAGGATCAAGCCTCGGATTCCAGTTCCTCGCGCACCTGGCGGCGAAGCACCTTGCCGATGGCCGAAGTCGGGATCGCGTCCTTGAAGACCACGTTCTTGGGGCACTTGTAGCCGGCGATCTTCTGCCGGCACAGGGTGATGATCTCGTCCTCGGTGGCCTCGGCTCCCTGTCTCAGGGTCACCATGGCGGTCACCATCTCGCCCCATTTGGCGTCCTTCACCCCGACCACCGCCGCCGTCAGCACCGCCGGGTGCTCGTAGAT
>Ga0209226_10001480_pt1 | contig 10608 bp, 11 predicted proteins | sample BarGraNGADG00212_2_FD_184497 | JGI IMG/M metagenome (GOLD analysis project Ga0209226, IMG submission 184497) | Arctic peat soil microbial communities from Barrow, Alaska, USA - Barrow Graham LP Ref core NGADG0011-212 (SPAdes) (version 2) | ecosystem: Environmental > Terrestrial > Soil >...
AGCTGCCATCGCTCAAGACCCCGACGATCTCGTCGCTTTCGGACTCAGACTGGGTCGCGGCGGAGATCATCGTTGAGGAGAACCTGGTGCGCGAGCTGATCCCGCGGCTCAAGAGGGCGGGGGCGTCGGGCATCGTCGAATATCCCCTGAACAAGGTGATTTACTAGCTTTGATAGCGCATCTGCACGGCGAGCTGGCGAGGGTCGAGTCTGATTATGTCGTCGTCGATGTCCACGGCGTCGGCTATAAAGTGCATCCCCCGCTCGCCGTCATCGCCCAAATGCCCCGCATCGGAGACGAGGTAAAGCTGCTCGTCTGCACCGTCGTCAAGGAGGACTCCATCACCCTCTACGGCTTCGCGGACGAATCCCAGCAGAGCATGTTCGAGCTTCTGCTGACCGTGAGCGGGGTGGGGCCGAAGGTGGCGCTGGCTATTCTCTCCGCGCTTCAGGTGGACACCATCGTCAACGCGATCTCATCCGAGAGCTTCCTTGAACTCAACAGCGTTTCCGGCGTCGGCACAAAGACGGCTCAGCGGATCGTATTGGAGCTAAGAGAGAAGATCACGACGCTGGTCTGGACGCAGGCCGCGCGCAAGTCCATGGGCCCGGAGCAGCAGGTGTTGAATGATGCGATCGAGGGGCTTGTCGCGCTGGGCTACAACCGAAACGATGCCCGCGCCGCCGCGGAGTACGCGCTCAAGTCGGCTTCCGACAAACGCGACACCGCCGCCATCGTCACGAGCGCGCTGAAGATGCTCGGAAAAGGATAGGATCATGGACAAGGATGATCGGTTCGTCTCACCGGAACAAAGGGATGATGACCGAACCCTGGACTATGCCCTTCGCCCACGACGCCTGAGCGAGTTCATCGGGCGCGAAAAGATCAAGGACAGCCTGAGCGTGTTCATACAGGCCGCGAAGATGCGCTCGGAGCCGCTCGATCACGTGCTGCTCTATGGCCCGCCCGGCCTCGGCAAGACCACCCTCGCGCTGATCGTCGCCAACGAGATGGACGTTCCCATACGCTCCACCTCCGGCCCGGCCATCGAGCGGCCCGGCGATCTGGCCGCGATACTCACCAATCTGGAGCCGATGAGCGTGCTTTTCATCGACGAAATCCACCGCCTCAACCGCGCGGTCGAGGAGATTCTCTACCCCGCGATGGAGGACTACCAGCTCGATCTCATCATCGGCAAGGGTCCAAGCGCGCGCACGCTGAAGCTCGATCTGCCCAAGTTCACCCTCATCGGTGCGACCACCCGCGCGGGGTTGATAACCTCGCCGCTCCGTGGCCGCTTCGGGATCGTGCACAACTTCGAGTTCTACGATGTCGAGAATCTCAAGACCATAGTCTGCCGGTCGGCGAGGATACTTGAGGTCAAGATCACGGATGACGGCGCGTATGAGATCGCGAGTCGCTCCCGAGGCACGCCGAGGGTCGCCAACCGGGTCCTTAGGCGCGTGCGGGACTACACGATGGTGCGCGCCGACGGCGCGATAGACCGCGATATTGCTCGCGATGGCCTCAATATGCTGGAGATCGACGAGAGCGGACTCGACGACGCGGACAGGCGGCTGCTGCTTACGATCATCGAGAAGTTCGACGGCGGGCCGGTGGGGGTCGAGACAATCGCCGCCGCGCTGAGCGAGGAGCGCGACACCATCGAGGACGTTCATGAGCCGTTTCTGATCCAGAGCGGGTTTCTGAATCGCACGCCGCGCGGACGCGTGGCAACTCGGCTGGCCTACGAGCACTTGGGGATCGTGCCCAAAGGCAAGGCCCAGCGCGAGTTGCTATGATGATGACCGCGCTCGTCATCCTGAACTTGATTCAGGACCCATATCTGCGTGGGCTGGATGCTGAATCAAGTTCAGCATGACAACGTTCTCGCGGAATCTGAGCAGTTACGTTAGGATCGCCGTCCGTCCATCCGATAATGTAGCGGAACCCTGCGGCGTCAAAACTCGACAAAGAGATATATGAAAGTGCTTGATCGGGGTCTATTATGAAGTGCCCGAACTGTGGCACGACGAACGGTCAGACAAATAAGTACTGTCGGGGCTGCGGCACTCGGCTTGATGTTCTCGTCTCGCGCGAGTCGGAAGATGCCGCCGTCGGCGCTCGCGCGGACGAGGTCAGTCTCGGCGAAGAGCTGTTCGCCGTCCACGAGTTGTTCGAGTCCGGCGACCTCGATGCGGCGCTCCAAAAGAGCGAGGAACTCGCCGCTGAGAACCCGGGCAGCGCGTCGGCGCACGCCATCGTTGCTCTCGTCAGCGAGCGCAAAGCGGAGCAGGAGCTATCGGAGGGCAACGCCGAGCGTGGTCGCGATCTGCTCAGGCGCGCCATCGACTCCTACGAGGCCATCATCGATCTGAACCCCGACAGCGCCGCTGATCGCGGGAAGCTCGCCTCATTGAGGATGAAGTACACCGGTCACGCGGCTGCTGCTTCCAATGCTCGACTCCGCCTCGATTTCGCCGAGGCCCTGAGGGCTGTGCCGAAACCCGCGCTTGCGGCCGGCGCGGCATTTTTGATAATGATCGCGCTGGTGATAGTGTTCACCTCTTCGCCTGGGGCGAAGCGCGGCAGCGTAGAAGTGACGAAACAGCCGCGGGAGTCTACGGTGACTGTGACACAGAGCGCGCCGGTGGAACAGCCGGCCCTGAGCGTCTACACGTTCCCGCAGGCCGCTAACCCATCTCCCACGGTCCCGATTCCCAAAGCGCCGACACGCGCGCCGGATTCCTCCTATGCGGAAGTGCGCCCCATGAAGTTTCCCAAGATCGACCAGGAGTTGATTCTCGTGCCGGAGCCGAAGGCTTCCGCCAAAAAGCCCGCGGCTGAGCCCGCCAAGCAGCCACAGAAGCCTGCCGACAGCAAGAATACGGCCGCGTCGAGTCCCGGCGGCGGCACGCTCCTTGCGCAAGCCATTCGGCTTCACGATCAGGGCAAGGTCTCCGAGGCAATCGGCGCGGCGAACCAGGCGATTGTGCTTTACAATGCTGATATTGACGCCGGAAAGGGCGTCGAAGCGGCGAGACGCGGGATCGGCAATGCCACCAAGCTTATCTCGGTCTGGCAGCAGTCTATCAACGGCGCATCGGAATAGCAATGAAACTCGCGATCATTCTCATAGCAGTGCTTTTTGTAATAGCATCCGTTGTCCCGGCAGGCGCCGACGGCGCTTCCAGGCCGGTGGTGCTCGTGTTCGGCTCCGCGCAGGGGGAGGGCGCCGACAGGGCTCTGGCCGAGTCTTCTACCAGGGCCGTGTGCTCGTATCTGCGCGACACGCAGCGGGTGGAGGCGATAGTCTTCAACCGCGAGTCCCCTACGGTTCTTCGCGCGATCATGGACAAGCAGCTCACGGCGGATCAGGTGGCGAGTTACTCCAGCCAGCAGGAGCGCATCCGGGTTGCGAAGGCGCTGTCTTACGAGTATGCGGCGGGCGCGGAGGTGTCAGTCAAGAACGGAATCGTGCAGGTAAAGCTGTGGATGGCGAAGTCCGCCGGGGGCAAGAGGGACAGATGGGAGGCGGCCGTACAGGCGGCTACGGGCGGCGGCAGCGGCGATCGGAACCTCGATAATGCGATGCAGAGCGCGACCAGCGCCGCGGTCATCAACATAGCGCGTCAGGCCTTTCTGGGACTGTCGGCTGTTGCCGAAAAGCAGCCCACCACAGGGGCTCAGACCACCGCGATAGGCGCCGATCTCATCACTCCACCCGCTCCGCCCAGCGCGAGCGACTATGCCTCGCTGGCCGACGCGAGCCTCAAGTCCGGCAGCTTCGCGCTGGCTATCGCGCAGTATCAGCAGGCCGTCAACGCCGATCCCTCCAACGCGGCGCTTCGGATCAAGCTCGCGGACGCCTTCGCCCGCAAGGGTATGTATGACGAGGCAAGCGCCGAACTCGGCCGCGCGGCGATGATGGGCGCGAGCGTGGACCAGGTAGCCGCTGAAAAAAACCAGATCGAGGATCTGCGAGCGGGGCAGGGGAGTCCGAGGGCCGATACCGTCGCGACCAGCCCGGAGCCGCTCAGATTCGATACCGTCAAGACGGGCACCGAGCCGCCAAAACCCGACACTACACCCGGCACGGAGGCCAAGTCGGCCATATCGATGATGCGTGCGGGTGACAAGCTGTGGCGCGCGAGCAAGCCTGACGAGGCCGCTGACGACTACAAAGAAGCGATCACGCTGAACCCTTCCGACTGGCGCGCGTATGAGCGGCTGGCGCTGGTTTACGCCTCGATGTCTATGTTTGCGGAGAGCCGCAAGGCCCTGGAGCAGCTTGCGAAGGTGCAGCCGGATCAGTCTCCCAAGACAATCTCCGACCGCTACGAGCTCTTCAGCAGAGTCTTCGAGCAGTGGTTCACGGTGCTCTTCAACCAATATGACCGCGATTCGGCGGACTACGAGAAGCACATCATCGCGCGCGAGAGCTACTATAGCAGCACCAAGGGCCTCGGCGCGCGGCTGGAGTCGATGGCGAAGTTCCTCGAAGCTCTTCCCGTCCCCGATGACAAGAAGCCCGCGAATCTTCACCGAAGCCTCGCGTGCGGATTAGCATCCCAAGCCGCGTTGAGCCTGCTCGACTACCTCGAAACCAACAATACGGAGTCCAAGTCGAATGCCGAAACCTTCGTCGCACAAGCCAAAAAGGAAATCGACGCGGCGGCGAAACTGCAGGCGAAACCCGTGATCGTGGAGAAGCCCCCGGAGCCTGCGCCGGCTGAACCTGCCCCAACTGAGGCTGCCCCAACTGAGGCTGCCCCAACTGAGCCCGCGCCGGCTTGGCCTATGCCATCTGAGCCGACCACCGACAGCCAGGATACGAACTCCGCTCCTGCTCCAGACAATGGGCAGTAGAGTTGGAGCAGGCGCTCTATCGTCTTCGGTCGTGCCTTCGCTCCCGCTCCGCCATTCTCTTCGTGATCTCCTGCTGGAGCCGTCCGAACTGATCTTCGGAAAGGATCTGGCGAATCGTGTGCTGCCGGTGATGCTGAGCCGCGAGCAATGACATCTGATCCTGGTGGATGTTGTCGATCAGCTTGCGGGCCGCGGTGGAATCGAGAGTGTAGGCGGAGCACAGATCGAGCATTTGCGCACTGCTGCGCCTCAGGCCCTGGATTGCCTTGAAACCCTCCGGGCTGGGCAGCAACTGCTTCTGTGCGTCGGCTGAGACGCCGAGTGAATCAAGCATAGCTTTGTTCGGCAGCCTGTCGAGAACATCCTCCTCCGGGGGAGCGAGGACCAGCATTTCGGGGTTGCGCATTCGCCTTTTCATCAAGTCCCGAAACGCCTGAAACTGATCGGAGTTGAGCACGTTGCGCAGAGCTATCTCGTTATCGAGGTGGATATTGAGCAGGCTCATCTGCGCGGCGCTCACCCTCTCGCGGGCTGCCTTGGCCTTGTGTTCGTCGATATTGAAGCTGGAATAGACGAGCAGGAGGTCCATCCGGGCGCGCCGCATGGCATCCCGCTCGCGACCCGTGCGGTCACGGGTGTTCGCGGCGAGCGCCTTGAGCTGGTCCTTCTGACCCTGCGAAATGCCGATCCGCGAATCAGACGGGCTGGCCGAAGCCAGCCCGCCGATTGCCAGCAGCGTCGCTATTAATATTCCAATCCAGCTTATGATGGGTCTCATGTAAAGCCTACATATCGTCAATAGAGTCTATGACCGCGTCAGTGTGACCCCCGAGCGGGTCGTCCGAATAGACAGCAATCACCGTGTGATTCGGCGGGATTGTCGGTTGAGGGTTCACCAGCACGACGTTGTAGAACCCGACGGCGAGCACTGCCAGCGCAACCGTCGCGGACGCGGCTTTGCGCAGATTGGTCGCCACCAGGCCGTGGAGCCAGACCAGCGGCCGGACGTGGCTCGGTCTGGTGCGCGATCGCACCAGCGCCCACACGTCGTTTATGGGCTGCTCATCGGGCAGGCAAGCCAGGCGCTTGAAGCACGCGATCTCCTCTCGGAGCGCCGCCGCGCACTCAGCGCACTCGCTCACATGAGCCTCGATCTGCTCGCATTCAGGACCAATCAGCAGCTTCCTGCTGTAGTCCAGAAGATTCGGTTGTATCTGTTCGCAATTCATTGTTGTCACCCTCTTCCAGCGCGGCACACAGCTTTCTAAGCCGCTGGCGCGCTCTGAAAAGCTTGACCTTCAGATTATTGGACGGAGTGCCGGTGATCTTCGCGATCTCATCATAGTCGCACTCCTGGAAGTGATAGAGGCTAATCAGCAGCCTGTCATCTTCCGAAAGCCCCTTCATCGCGCGGAGTATTTGCGCCCGGCCCTCGGCTGCCATCAATCGTTTCGCCGGATCGCCCATATCCGATCCGCATCGCTCTCCGACTTCGAGTTCGTTTACGATCACGTCCTCGATCGAGATATCATGCCGCGATTTGCGCGACCGCAGGAAATCCCTCGCGGTGTTCGATGCAATTCGATACAGCCACGTCGTGAACTTGGAGTCTCCCTTGAAGAACGCCGCCGCTCGCCAGACTTTCACAAAGACCTCGGCCAGCGCCTCTTCCGCATCCTCGTGATTGCTCAGCATGCGGTAGAGCAGGCTGTATACAGGGCGCTCGTGCCTCCTCAGAAGCACGCGAAGAGCCTCCTGGTCCTGTCGCTTGCACAGCTCCAGGAGATCCTCGTTACTCACCGAGAAATCGTAGGCTTCGGCCCTCTCCAAGTATCAGACTCCAGTTTCCGCCCTCATTAGTATAGACGCGCGCCATGCGTCCGGGTTTCATTGTCAGTACAATCCGTACTTCCGCGCCGCCTCATACATAGCCGCCACATTCTCGACCGGCGTACACGGGCTCAGATTGTTTGCCTCGCGCAATAAGAACCTTCCGCCGGCCATTATCCCCGATTCCAGAATGCGCTTGCTCTCCGCCTCGACATCTTTGGCGCTGCCGTGCAGAAGCGTGCTGACCTTCGGCCCGGTATGGATCTGGAACTCCGGCCCCAACGCCTCGCGCACTGCCGCATAGTCCACCGGGAACCCCGCGTCCCAGACGTTCAGATTGAGCTCGCGCTTGAGCGTAGGCATGAGGCGGTCCACGTTCCCGCAGAGGTGCACCGAGTGCGGCCCCTCCCCGGCCAGCTCGCCAAGCAGCATCTTGTGGCACGGCAGGACGAACTCCACATACATATCTACGCTGAGAAGCTCGATACTGTCATCCGCGAAGCCCCAGCAAGCTGGCTTAGGCTCGTGACCGAGCTTCTTTCGCAGCTCGCGAATGCGGTGGATGGTGGCCTCGGTTATGTAGCCCAGCAGCTCGCGCGCGTAGTCGGGATCCTCATAGAAATCTATGCAAAGCTGGGTTGCCCCTCGTAGCGAGCAGGCCACGGTCATAGGCCCGTCGGTCCCCTGTCCCGGTGGCGTGCCCACGCCCAGCACCGGCAGGCCCGCGTGCGAATAGCGCTCCATGTTCGCTTTCATCTGCTCGTATAGCCGCCACGCGCGCGCCATCACGCCGCCGCTCAACGGATCGGGCATGCCGACGTCGAAGAGCGCGCGTTTTCTGTCGTCGGTGAGCATCGGGGATGTGTCCGGCACCTGGCCGTCGCGATACTCCACGGGCGCGCCGAACCACGCTGCTTCGTAGTAGTTCTGGAGGTCGATTCCGATATGCCAGCCGTCTTTGGGCGGTCCCATTTCGGCGTCCTGGGGCAGGTGATGCCTGATGTAGTGCTGCGACTGCATTTGCACCCGCGCCATGATGTCGGGGTCCTCGGAGTATTGCCGGAAGCTGATGCCCTCGGTGTTGAGATCGGGGTTGAGCAGAAGTATGCGCGGGTTGACGCCCAGTATGACGGGAACGCGGGTAGGCTTGCCCGCGTTATAGGCTTCCCACACCTGGCGCACTTCCTCGTTATGCCTCTCGAAATCGTATGACTTCAGGTAGTAGCTCATAGTGCTTGCAGTCTAGCACAGTCCGGCGCTGTTGGACAAGACGGCAATGCCCAACTTACCATTCCAGCGTCGGCTGTTGACAATGTCGGCTTTGCGCGGAGAGTTCCGCCGGAGGCATTTTCTAGTTACGAGTTACGAGTTGCGAATTCACCGGTGCGCACGAGGGAAAATCGAGTTTTTGTACGAACGAATTGGCGCTCGGCTCACGCTTGGCCCACGCTCAGATTTTGGGCGGCGGGATTTCGTTTTGGCGGTTTAATTAGTTGCCAGGTGTCGGGTGTTGGGTGCCGGGTGACAGGTGCCGGGTGACGGGTGCCAGACTGTCAACTGATGATTCCCTCCCATAATTATAAGACGACAAGTAGGGCCTTTTGCAGGGAAATCGCTGGTATATTTCAGTTAAATGTTGTTCACGGGTGGGGAACAGTCACGAGTTCAAAGTTGAAAGTCGAAAGTTCGGGAGGGGAAGGGAGTTCCATCGCGAAAGCGCGAAAGGGGCGAAAGCCAGAAAGTTAAGGAGAAGCAGAGAGCGGCAGACTCCCTCCCCGCTGCGTGGAGGGTGGGGGTGGGGTCCTTCCCTTCCCCTCCGTTGCGGAGGGGGGTAGGGGGAGGTCCTTCCGGCCCTCAAACCACCAATGCGCGGTTCTAAGCCCGCTTCCTCGCCAAAACGGGCCTCACAGACGGCTACAACATCACCTGTGCCACAGAAGATGGAGGATCGGGGCACCCTCGCCCTATTGACTTCCCTGCGTATCTGATAGTATCATCAGTGCTCTTAGAGCAGGGGGAAAGATGGCACAGGCAAAGCAAGGCGATACGGTTAAAGTCCACTACACCGGCAAGCTCGACGACGGCACGGTGTTTGACAGTTCCGCAGGTCGCGATCCGTTGGAGTTCACGGTCGGGTCGGGGCAGCTCATACCCGGCTTCGACGCTGGGGTGATGGGGATGAGCATCGGCGAGTCAAAGACGGTGCAGATCCCATCCGACGAGGCTTATGGCCCGCACCACGATGAGATGGTGATCGTGGCGGGCCGCGATGAGTTCCCGCCGGAGATCGCGCCCGCGATAGGCGATCAGCTTCAGATGCGCCACGAGACCGGGCAGGTCATAATGGTCACCGTGACCGAAGTCTCTGAAGCCAATGTGATCCTCGACGCAAACCACCCACTCGCGGGCAAGGACCTGACATTCGACATCGAGCTGGTCGAGGTGGCTTGATATCACGTATGTTTCCTTTGTTACTCCGGCAGTAGGTTCATCGCCCCATCCGGTGGGCTCCACGTGTTCTTGGGATCATAATGCCGCCACACCATCGCGGCAAGCGTTCGGATCGCGACGTTACCCTCGTTCATCTTGCTCCCGCTCTCGTCCGCCTGATCCCTGGTGTAGATCGTCAGCACGAACTCGCCTTTCGGCGCCGTGACGACTGCAACGTCCGAACGGGTATCGGCGATACCGCCGCTCTTGGAGGCCGAATGCGTATACGGCGACACCTGGCCGAGGATTCCATCGTCCCAATACTGATGGGTCAGTATGCGCATCATCCGGTCGCACGAAGCCGGCGAGCCGGCCTTGTTGTCGCGAATCATCTCCATCAACTGCACCATCTCGTTCGGGGTTGTCATACCCAGGCCGTATTTGCGCTGAAGCGGCCGCAGGCCCAACTCATCGCACTGCTCGCCGTTGAGCAGTTTGGTCTGCTTGAAGCCGTGCGAAGCCAACCATTCGTTGACGTTGCGTTGGCCGACGAGCCGTCGCAGGCGAATGGTGGCGGTGTTGTCGCTCACGGTGATCATCAGGTGAACCCACTGATCCACGGGGATCTTCGTCGAGTCCCTGAAGTAGTAGGCGAAGCCGCCTTCCTCGCGGTCGTCGACGCCCGGCTGGACCTCGACCATATCCGTCCACTTTATCTTGCCTTGCTCGATCTGGTGCAAAACCTCGCACATAATCGTGGTCTTGATGGTGCTTGCCGTGGGGAACGGCTCGTCGCCGTTCCGGCTAATGCGGGTCTCCGGCTTGCCCCGGAAGTGCAGGCTGTAGCCCAGCGTGCCATGGAACGACTCCGCAACTTTGTCCATCCTGGCCTTAAGCTCGCTCAGGGTTTCGGCGCTCGCCGCGCATGCAGCGGAGAGCACAATTCCCACGATCAGCATGATGATCCAACTGCGCATTATCTTGCCTCCTATTCGGACCTCGAACCTCGGACTTCGGACCTCGAATGAAAAAGAAAAGCGGCTCCGGCGCCGGAACCGCTTGCGATATCTGGCGCTTGGGGCGCCGGAAGTGATCTTACTCCATCGTAATGGATTCGGTTGGACACACGTCCACGCACGCGCCGCAGTCGATGCACGTATCGGCGTCCACGACAGCGATATTGTCCTTGATTGTGATCGCTTCGACTGGGCAGGCTTCCACGCACGCGGCGCAGCCCGTGCAAGTACCCTTATCTACTTTGGCTGCCATATTTCCTCCACTCTATATTGGTTAAGCTGGTTCGGCGTGAACCCGCCGAGCCCACGCTTGATATTACTTATCCAAGCGACACACAAGTTCCTTGCTTGCTCGGGGTAGCGTCAAGCCTTGTGTGTAAAATACTTTGGCCGGTAAGCCTCATCCCACTGTCGGTTCTGGTATGCAAGTACCGCATAGAGCATCCGGTCGACGCTACGGCGG
>Ga0209226_10001481_pt1 | contig 10604 bp, 7 predicted proteins | sample BarGraNGADG00212_2_FD_184497 | JGI IMG/M metagenome (GOLD analysis project Ga0209226, IMG submission 184497) | Arctic peat soil microbial communities from Barrow, Alaska, USA - Barrow Graham LP Ref core NGADG0011-212 (SPAdes) (version 2) | ecosystem: Environmental > Terrestrial > Soil > Wetlands...
TCAGCGAGATCACCGACTACAACGGGAAGGTGCTGCAGCAGTTACGCCCCTCCGAATGGAACCGCGTCATCGATTCTGAGACGGCGGACACGATGACCGGCATCATGGTCAAGGTGGTAGATGAGGGTACCGGCACCGCCGCGCGGATAGACGGGGTGGACGTGGCCGGCAAGACGGGGACCGCGGAGACGGGCGAGCCGGGGGTTCGGGCGCACGCGTGGTTCATATGCTTCGCTCCCGCGGGGGACCCGGACGTCGCGGTCGCGGTCCTGGTCGAGCACGGGGGCGAGGGAGGCACGACGGCCGCGCCGATCGCCCGCCAGGTTCTCGAGCGCGCCCTGGAGCTCTGACGCGACGCATCCTCACGTTCTGTTTGCTCTCGAGTGGATATAATGTTGTGTACCCATGCCCGTTGCAACTCGCAAGGAGACGCTCATGAGATTCATCCTCAGGCAGGCCAGGCGGATCGTCCTCGCGTTAATGTTGCTCCTGGCGGCCCTGGTGCTGTCTGTGCCGCTGACCCTCGCTTACATGCTGGTGAGGTTCCACGAGATGAAGCGGGGCGGCATACCCGTAGGGCCGCAGGATTGCGCGGAAGCCGGCGGACCCCGCGATATGCCGGAGATATTCGCGCGCCTCGAGGAGGTCCCGTTCAAGCCCGTCAGGCCGATGATGCTGGGCCTTGCGAAGGCCGCACTCAACAACTCGCTGCTGATGTTCCTGAACACCAGGCGTGACACCGCGGCCCGAGTCTACCCGTACCCGGATGACTTCGAGGAGGTAACCATCGAGAGCTTCGACGGGAGCCCGATCCAGGTCGCGATGGGCCTGCACCGCGACGGCAGGCCAAGGCCGGGACTGGTCCTCTCGCACGGTTTCATGGGCTCGAAAAACGACCATTACATCGTTGACACCGCGCTGACCGCTTTCGCCGGCTGGGGCTATAACGTGGTGGCGGTCGACCTGCGGAACTTTGGGCGCAGCCAGTCCCTGGGCCACCACCCGACGACCGCAGGATGGAAAGAGGGCGAGGATCTGCTGGCGGCCGCAAGGTTCCTCGGTGAGCAGCCGGGCGTCACGACGGTCGGCGTCGCGGGGTTCTCAATGGGGGCCGGCTCGACGATGAGGGCGGCCTACATGGCGCGCGAGCACCCCTACCTGACCGGGGGGGCGATCGCCTGGAACGGCTACGCCGACGCACGCAGGATGGTGGAATACATAAGCCGCAACCCAGGGGTGGGCGACCCTTTCTACCCGGTTTACCTCTCGTTCCGGGTCATGCACAGGCTTCGCAGGGAGGACATGAAAGCATACGTCACGGACCCGGAGATGCGCGATTACGTCGAGGGCACCTTCGAGGGCGCGGACTTCAGGGATTATATCGACCGCGTGGCGGCGCCCACTTACGGGGTCTCGCCGGGCGAGATATACGCGAACTCGTCGAGTGAGAACTACCTCGCCGACGTCGATGTGCCGCTCCTGATAATACACGCCGCGGACGACCCGGTGTGCCCGCCCTCCGAGATGGACTCGCTGATGGAGATCGCGGAGGACAAGCCGAACGTCCAGGTCTGGATGCTCCCGGCCGGAAACCACTGCATGTTCAGGTACCTGGACCGTGACTGGTACGAGACCGTGATGAGGCGCTACTTCGATTACTGGGCCAGCTGGGAGTGAGCAGTTGCGACAGCCAGCGCCGTCCGGTAATCGCCGGCCCGGCCCGCGTGCTCCACGCGGCGTGAAGCGCGTCCTGGCGCGGGTAGCGGCTGCGGCCGTCGCCGTGGCAGCCGCGACACTCGCGGCATTGCTGGCATGCGGCTGCGGGACCGGCAAACCGGCCGCCGTCCATTACTCGATCAAGCAGGGCGGGGTAGTCATCGGCACCGAGTCGGTCAGCGTATCGCGCGACGCCCAATCGAGCCTTTACACGAGCATCGTCAGGCGGCCGTACCTCGAGTACGACACCTCTTACTACCAGCGGTTCAGGCTGTCGGCCGATCTGCGCAGGATCGAGGAATACCAGGGCAACAGGCGCTGGAACGGCGTCACGTTTCCCATCTACCTGCAGCCGGTGGCCGCCGCCGGGCAGACTGGCGCGTACCCGACGCAATACGACTACCTGCAGAACAACCTGCAAACGTTCCAGTACCTGCCGGGCCAGTCATTCCCGCTGGATTTCCTGCCCGTGGAGCCACACTCGGCAGGCACCTTCCAGGCCCTTCTCGACGAGATGCTGTCGGCGGCGGGGACGAAGCCCGTCGCGGCAATGGTCCCGTCGAGGGACACGGTCTTGAGGCAGGCGGTATTCACCCGCCGTGGTGCCGGCCGCGGGTCGCTGGACCTGGGTGGCTTCGGCGTCTTCGACGTCGCCTACGAAGAGAAGACCGGCGTGATAGACGAACTCGCGGACAAGAGTTCGGGTTTGAGCTTCGAGAGGGACGGCGGAGGCCGCCTTAGTTCCAGACCGTACGCCCCGACCACGCGCCAGGTGAGAGAGGTTCGCGTCCCTACCCTCGACAAGCTACAGCTCGCTGGCGCGTTCTACGTTCCAACGGGCAAGCCGCCCTACCGGGTGGCGGTCCTCGTCGGGGGGGAGGGACCGCAGGACCGGACGGGGCTGGGAATGCTTTCGCAGCTGGCGGACAGGCTCGCTGACTCCGGCATCGCCGTGCTGGTGTGCGACAAGAGAGGGGTGCGGCCGAGCCAGGGGGACTTCGGAAAGTACACCTTGCAGACCGCGGTTGAAGATCTCAACAGCGAACTGGATTACCTCATACTTCGGAGCGACATCGACACGGACCACATATACGTTGTCGGGTACGACGGGGGCGGGGTGGTGGCGACGGCCTGCGCATCGGCCAACCCGTATGTGTCGGCCTGCGTCTTCATGGCGACCCCGACCGTCAGGCTTTTCCCCGAACTGGCGAGGCACAAGGTGGAAGAGGCCGCCGCCGCGGGTCAGATCGACGCCGCCGACGTGAAGTTCATACAGGCGCAGATCGACGGTCTCGTGCAGATCGTCGATACGTTCAACTCCGACCTGGTCGACGTGCTCGGGCACCAGATGTTCCTTGGCTGGATGCGCGGCTACATGGACCACGAACAGCTGGCGGCCGCCGCCGCCCTCGACGTGCCCGTGCTGGTCATGCAGGGTGCCGCGGATACGACGGTGACCCCCGACCAGGCGGCGTCCCTGATGGCGACCCTGCAGGCGCGGGGCCGTGGCGGCCAGGAGCTGGCGATGTTCAAAGGTCTCGACCACCAGTTCGGCCCACGGGTGGGAGAGGCCGAGGCGAAGCCGTACCGGGCCCACCCGGCGGTCGCACAGGAAGTGCTCGACAGGCTGGCCGGCTGGCTGAAGGGGAGATGACTTGGATACCGACAACGCGATGCTGAACCTGCCGACATCGTTCGAGATACCCGCCGAGCTGCAAGAGCTGCGGATGCGGGTGAGGAGGATGGTCCGGGAAGAGATCCTTCCGTTCGAGCGCGAGATCGAGGAGACGGATTCCATTCCCGACGAGGTAGCGACCATCGTCGCGGGATCGGGGCTTCCCGGCCTGCAGATCCCCCGCGAGTACGGTGGGATGGGGCTCGGGATGTTTGCCGGATGTGTCGTCACCGAGGAACTCGCGTGGTCGTCGCAGGCACTCGTCAGGCTGGTGGGCGGGGACGCGCTTGGCATAGGTCTCTTCGGGAGCAGGTCCTTGATGGACAAGTACCTGCCGCGGCTGGCGAGCGGCGAGTTCGTTATCGCGTTCTCGCTCACCGAGCGCGACGCCGGGTCGGACGCTGCCGCGATAAAGTGCTCGGCCGTGCCGACCCCGGAGGGCTTCAGGCTGAACGGGGAGAAGGTGATGGTGACCGGCGGCGACGCCGCGGGCCTGCTCCTGGTGTTCGCCGTCGTCGAGGGCGGCAACGGGCCCGGGGGTATGACCGCCTTCGTGGTGGAGCAGGCGTTCCCCGGTTTCGAGGTGGCACGCGTCGAGCCCAAGATGGGTCTGCGCGGGATCCATACGGCGCAGATCGCGTTCAAAGACTGCCTGGTCCCCTCCGAGAACGTGCTGGGCGAGGTGGGCGAAGGCTTCCTCGTCGCCATGCGGCTGCTTGACCTGGCCAGGATCCGCTATAACGGGGCCGCGTCGGTCGGGAACGCACAGCGCCTTCTCGAGATGTCGGTGAGCCACGCACGGGAGCGGCGGCAGTTCGGCAAGAGGATCGGCACCTTCGAGGGCGTCGGGTTCATGCTTGCCCGGATGGCGGTCGAGACACACGCTGCGCGGCTGGTGGTCTACGACGCCGCCAGGAAGGTCGACGCTCTGCGCCCGGTCACGCTCGAGTCCGCAATGGTCAAGCTGCTCGCTACCGAGGCCGCGGACCGGGTCGCCGACATGGCGGTGCAGGTCCACGGCGGGCAGGGTTACATGAAGGACCTTCAGGTCGAGAGGTTCTACCGGGATGCGAGGCTGGGCCGCATCTGGGACGGGACCTCGGAGATACAGCAACTCATCATCTCCAGGCTGCTGCTGGGAGTTTGAGCGGTTCGCCGGTCACGGGACAGGCAGCCGGCCCGCGTCGGAGCCCGGCGGCCTCGGGCCCGGCCGGAGAGCGGGACGGGTGGACGCGGGTGCTGGAAAGGAGGACGAGGTGGGAGCGAGGGAAGACCTGAGGAAGCTCGCGGTCGAGATAGGGCCGCGCGGGGCCGGCACCGAAGCCGAACAGGCCGCGGCGGACTTCATTAAAGGGCGGTTCGAGCAGCGCGGCCTCGAGGTCTCGGTAGACGAGTTCTCGACTATCAGCACCTACTCTTACCTTTACATCGTCTACCTCGGCCTCGCCATCCTCAGCGCCTGGCTCTCGTTCTGGTTCGTGCTGGTGGTGGCTCCTATCGCTGTCTTGAACGCGGTCCTGTTCGCGTTCGACCTCGAGACTTACCCGTTGATATCGAAGGTCCTTCCACACGTTGCGAGTCGCAACGTGATAGGCGAACAGGCCGATGAAAGCGGGAAGGTCGGCCTGGTGGTAGTGGCCCACTACGACAGCTCGCGCGCGGCGCTGTCGTTTCACCCCAGGCTGGTGAGCGGGTTCAGGAACACCTTCACGCTCATGATCGGCTGCATATTCGGGGTGGCGGCGTTGGCGACCGCGAACTTCGTTGTGAGGCTCGCGACCGGCAACACCAGCTTCTGGGTATGGATCGCGACCGTAGCCGCCTCGGTCTACCTGTTCGTCCCGCTGGCGATAATGATCCACCGGGAGGCCGCCATGCAGCACACCCCCGGAGCCAACGACAACGGGTCCGGCGTGGTGACCATGCTCGCACTGATGGACAAGATGACGGACCCCGAGTCCCCGGCGCGCGGAGCAATGTTCGTGGCGACGGGGGCCGAGGAGGTAGGCACCGCGGGCATGATGGCGTTCTTGAGATCGCACGGCGAGGAGGTCAGGGACGCGTTCATCGTGAACCTGGACAACCTCGGTGCTGGCCACCTCTACTACATCGACTGCGAGGGGATGCTCCTGGGTCACCCCAGCGATCCTGCCCTGCTCTGGCTCGCCGACAAGGTCGTCGAGAAAAAAGGCCTGCCGCTCGAGCGGCGCGGCTACAGGCTGCTGTCGACCGACGGGACCCCGGCCCTCGCGCGAGGGTACCGGGCGATGAGCGTGATGGCGTTCGATGACGAGGGCATGCTGCCGAACTGGCATTGGGAGACCGACACCGCCGACAACGTGGACATGTCGAACATAGAGAACGCCCGCGCCTTCCTCTGGAACCTGGCCAAGCGCATCGACCCGTAGCAGGCGAAAAAAAGAGGCCCGGGAGCCCCGGGCCTCAGATTCTTCTATCGGGCAGTTTTAAGTCATGCCCGGGACCGGACTTTACAGCCCTCGCTGCAGTGCGCGCACCGCGGTACCATATACCTCTTCAACGTGACCCCTCCTTCCATGCTGCTGTGTCGCGTTGCATTCTTTCATGTTAGATAAATATTGTCATTGTCGCTTGTCAACCTTCTACGCGAGCATCGACCGACCTTCTTTGTCCCGTCTCTTCGCGGCGGACCGGCGGTATCCCCGTGGGAAGGCCGTGATCGGGGGCGGGGCCGCGCCGCTTTCAGAGCCTGGCCCGCCTAAGCCTCAGCGAATTGGTCACCACCGAAACCGACGAGAAAGCCATCGCGGCGGCGGCGTAGACGGGATTGAGCAGGATTCCCCAGATGGGATACAGGACCCCGGCGGCGATCGGGATGCCCAGCGAGTTGTAGAAAAAAGACCAGAAGAGGTTCTGCTTGATGGTCGAGAACGTCTTGCGCGACAGCTTGATCGCGTCCACCACCGCCCGCAGGTCGTCTCTTATCAGGGTTATGTCGGACGCTTCGATCGCGATGTCCGTGCCTGCCCCGATGGCGATGCCTATGTCCGCCTGGACGAGCGCCGGTGCGTCGTTGATGCCGTCGCCCACCATCGCCACCACTTTGCCCGCTTCCTGCAGCCTTGCGACGTTCGAGGCCTTGTCCTGGGGCAGGACCTCCGCCAGTACGTTGTCGATGCCGGCCTGACCGGCTATCGCTCTGGCGGTGCGCTCGTTGTCGCCGGTGATCATGTAGACTTCCATACCCATTTCCCGCAGCAGCGATACTGCCTCGTTCGCGCTGTCCTTGATGGTGTCCGCGAGGGCTATTATCCCGGTGGGCGTGCCATCGACCACCAGCACCATGCTGGTCTTCCCCTGCGCGGAGAGCTCGTCGGCCTGACTCTTGAAAGCGAGTGGCTCGAGCCCCTCGGCGCCGATGAATGCCGGGTTCCCGAGAAGGAGCTGGTGGCCGTCGACCCTGGCCCTGATCCCCTTGCCCGGCACCGCGCTGAAGTCCTGCGGCCGGACCAGCGTGATACCCCTGGCCTCAGCCTCGGCCCTGACCGCCGCCCCGAGCGGGTGCTCGGAATCCATCTCGGCGGAAGCAGCCAGTGCCAGCACGTCATCCACGGGCCGGCCGTCAAGGGCCACGACGTCGGTCACGGAAGGCTTCCCGAGCGTCAGCGTGCCCGTCTTGTCGAAGACCACCGTGTCGACCATCCGGGCGCGCTCCAGGACCTCTCCGCCCCGGATGAGCACTCCCAGCTCGGCTCCGCGCCCCGTCCCGACCATGATGGCGGTCGGGGTCGCGAGGCCCAGCGCGCACGGGCAGGCTATTATCAGCACGGCCACGAAGTTCAACAGAGCGTGCGTCAACTGCGGGCTGGGGCCCGCGAAGAACCACACCAGAAAGGTCACGACCGCTATGGATATCACCGTCGGTACGAACACGCCGGCGACCCTGTCGGCAAGCCTCTGTATCGGAGCCTTCTGGCCCTGGGCCTCCTCGACCAGCCGCACGATCTGCGCGAGCACCGTGTCCTTTCCGACACGCGACGCCCTGAACCGGAACGAGCCCGTCATGTTGATGGTGGAGCCGACCACCTGGTCGCCCGCCTCCTTGTCGACTGGCAGGCTCTCGCCGGACAGCATCGACTCGTTGATCGCTGACGAGCCTTCGATGATCTCTCCGTCAACCGGTATGGTCTCCCCGGGCCTGACAGCCAGCACGTCCCCGACCTCGACCGACTCGAGGGGTACGTCGACCTCCGACCCGTCCCTGATGACGTGGGCCACGCGTGCCTGGAGGCCCAGGAGCTTCTCGATGGCGCCCGAGGCCCGGCCCTTGGCGCGCGCCTCGAGCAGGCGCCCCAGCAGGACGAGAGTGATTATCATGGCCGCGGAGTCGAAGTAGACCGGCGTCATCTTCCCCATCCCGGTGACGTTCTCGAACAACTGCGGCGCGATAGTCACCACTGCGCTGTAAATAAAGGCGGAAAGGGTCCCTATCGAGACCAGCGTGTTCATGTCCGCGGAGCGATGCTTGAGCGCCACCCACGCGCCCTTGAAGAACGGCGCCCCGGCCCAGAACATCACCGGGATGGTCAGGACCAGGAGCACGTAATATCGGGTATCAACCGGTATCGACTTTATGCCGGGAAGGTTGTCGCCCATGCTCAGGACCATGATGATCACGGTCAGGACGGCGGCGCCGGTGAACCTGGCGAGGAGCTTTCCCACGTACTCCTTCTGCGCACGCGCCTGCGCCTCGTGCATGTCGGAGCCCTCGACCACCTCGAGCACCCGGTAATCGCCTGCCGAAGACACGGCCTTCCTGAAGTCGGAGAGCGATGTCTGCGACGGGTCGTAGACTACCTGCGCGGTCTCGGTGGCGAAGTTGACGTTGGCCTCGACCGTGCCCGGAAGGCGTTTCAGGGCGTCCTCGACCTTCTGCACGCAAGACGCACAGCTCATCCCCTCTATTGGCAGCATCACCCGGGCGAGCTCCGGCACGTACCCGAGCGACTTTATCTCGTCGATTATCTTTTCCGGCGCAATACGGTCCGGCCTGTAAGTGATATCGACGGTTTCGGTGGCGAAATTGGCGCCGGCGGACTCGACCCCCACCAGACGCTTCAGTCCTTTCTCGACCTTATCGACGCACGAAGCGCAGGTCATCCCCATCACGGGAATCCTGAGCCGCGACACCCCCCGTTCCGACTCTTTCTCTTCCGTCCCCGGCGGCTCATCATCGGCGGATCCCATGCCTCTCGGTCCACCGGCCAGGTACTTGCCCGGGTCGGCCAGGAACCTTTCTTTGCAGCGGGGGTTGCAGAAGTAATAGGTCTTGCCATCGAACTCGGCACTGGCGGCCGCGCTTTCGGGCTCCACCTTCATCCCGCAGACGGGGTCGATAAAGACCTCCGCCGGCTCTTCCGGGCCTTCTTCCGCTCCCCGCTCCAGGAGCCCCTCGGAGGAGAGTGCCTCGGCGATCCCTTCGAAGTTGGCCGCAAAGCCCCTGAACACTCGTTCACCGATCACAATGGTCGGAGTGATGGAGGAGCCCAGCTCATCCGCCAGCCGCCTGGAGGTCTCGGGATCGGAGATGTCCCTTGCCTCGTACCCGACTCCCCATCGTTCGAACTGCGCTCTCGCACGGTGGCAGTCGGGGCACGTCGGCGAAAAATATATGATTACATTTGCCTGCCCGGACGCATTTTCTGACATGTCACATAGCATAGCCTTTCGGCGCTCCTCCTTGAATGAGTTATCTCACAAAGCCCGAATACCTCCTGCGCTTGCAGGCTTGAGGCATCGCCTGTCAAAGGTACGAAGGGCGACGGCCGACAGCACCGGAGGAAGCCGTGAAGGGCCCGGTCTGTGGCAGCGCAGCCGGTGAGATACGGGCGCCGGCGAACTGAAGTCCGAGGCATGGTGTTCGACTGTGAGATGGAGGTGCGAAATGGCGGTGGACCCTGTTTGCGGTATGGAGGTCGATCCGGACAAGGCGGCAGCCAGCTCGACATACGAAGGAAATACCTATTACTTCTGCGCGCAGGGATGTAAACAGAAGTTCGATAGTGAGCCCGGGCATTTTCTGAACGGTCCCGGCGAAGGCTGGGCACCGATGACCCCCAGGGGAGGCTTCTTCTCGAAGGTCAGGAAGCTCTTCACATCCGGCTGACGGCCTAGTTAGCCGCCTTTATGGCGGACAGGCACCAGGGATAGACAAGACAAGACGGTTTGCCGTCCCGAACGACAGGGCGTAACACTTCCGGACTTTCTTCCATCTACTTTCAGGGAAAGCGCAACGGCGTATTTCCCCGCGGGAAGAAGTCTATTCGCATACCCGAGGGAGAAAGGTTCTTATGAAGAACAGATCCACCCTGGCGTACACGGTGATGGCGGTCGTCATGCTCGTCCTGATGGACCTGACACTGGTCGTCTGGCACGGCGGTTCAGAGTCCACCACCGTCGCCGAGAACTCCGGGAACCAGAAGCAGGTGAGCAAACAGGCGAGCAAGCCCGCCGCCGAGAAGGAGCAGCCCGCTGCGGCTACCGCGGCGCCGGCGGCACCGGCCCCGGCTCCAGCGGCGCAGACCGCGGCGCAGCCCGAGCAGCCCGCGAGCACCAGTGCCAGGAAAGCACCGGCGCAACCGGCGGCGCAGCCGGCAGCGACTCCCGCGCCTGCCCCGGCCCCGGCGCCCACTCCCGCTCCGACCCCTGCTCCCACACCGACACCGGCACCCGCCCCGGCCCCTGCGCCGAAGCCGGCGCCCACCCCCGCACCGCCACCGAACACGACCACGGGTCCGACGCCCGTGAAATAGCGCGAGGCATGCCCTGCTCCGATGGGAAGATGCAGATGATGATGGAGGCGGAGTCAGTGACTCCGGGAGGAAGTCGAGATGAAGAATAACCGGGCACTCATCGTCCTGGCGGCGATCGTGGTGCTGCTGGCCGTCAATTTCTCCTACGGGTTCTTCAAGAGCGACGGACCCGGGAAACCCGGCAAGAGCGTGACGGATGCCGTCTCGGTCAGGAAAGGCAAAGCAGAGGTGTCCCCGGTGAAGAAGTCGTCCGGTCAGATCGCGGAGGCACTGCCCGCTCCCGAACCGGCTCCAGCCGTTTCGGATAATGCAGCTGACAACAATACGGGCTCATCGATCGAGCCGGCCCCGGTGGCCTACCAGCCTCCCGCCGCGGCTCCGACTCCTGCGCCCATCGTCGCGCCTACCCCCGCTCCGGCGCC
>Ga0209226_10001482_pt1 | contig 10602 bp, 9 predicted proteins | sample BarGraNGADG00212_2_FD_184497 | JGI IMG/M metagenome (GOLD analysis project Ga0209226, IMG submission 184497) | Arctic peat soil microbial communities from Barrow, Alaska, USA - Barrow Graham LP Ref core NGADG0011-212 (SPAdes) (version 2) | ecosystem: Environmental > Terrestrial > Soil > Wetlands...
TAGGTTTTTCATAGATAAACTTATTATAAACAACACAATACTAAATTACTTGCAGATTTAAGGGTACAGCAGAAACCTGGCATACCTGTTAATCCGCTTATCTGGGTGCAGCGTTAGGCAACGTATATTTTCTAATTCGATGATTAGCAAATAACTACCGGCCAACTTCATCGAAGCTTGTTATAATGTCGTAAGACCAAGCCTGGTGTAGTTAGCATTATTGGAGTTTACAATAACTATTTTCCCAGCGCCTGCATTTTCAGCAGTTTGAATTTCGGGAAAGAATCTTCAAAAACCATAGTCTCTTTGGGATTCAATTCCAATTTCGTTGCAGCCAATAAAAAAATATCCGGATATGGTTTACCCCGGAAAGAGCCATCGTTATAGATAACTTTATCGTAACTGAACCATTTTCCAAGCTCTAAATGTTCGAAATAAAAATCAATATTTTCTTTGCCTGATGCCGAGGCAATTGTGAATGGGATGTTTCCGGCCATAAGGAACTGAAAAAAATCTGCGAAAAACACCCCGTAAAATATCCTGGTTTGTCCTTCCAAGAATCTTTTAAATTTTCTCATCATCAGTCAATTCAATGTTATGATTTTTCACTAAGTACATGACAAAATTTGAATACAACTTATAAAATCTTTGATTGACAAAGGGTTCAGCAAGGCATGAGCAATAAACATCAAACCAAATTTAAACAGACTATAGGCTCTGCGGCCATGTTTTTTGATTTCAATGGGATGTCCATTATTGTTTCTGGATATTCCAACCAGATAGACCCAAATGAAAGCGACACAGACTAATGCAATCAATTTAGAAATACGCTTGGCATCGGTCAGGTGGGTATCTTCGAAATTGAACCCGCTGGATTTAAAGACCTTGAACATGGTTTCAATTTGCCATCGGTCTTTGTATTTTAACAATGCCAGTGGATCCGGCTTAAAGGTTGCAACAATGACAAATTCAATTTTGCCTGCACGATTAAGAACTTTCATGCCGGTAAGGTATACCCACTGCCCATCCGGGCGGCTTCCGGATCAGCAGTGGCAGTTTCGGCAATCTAGCGGACAACGCCTTCTTCTGGTCGTCGACGCAGAACGATGCTACTTACGCGTGGTACCGGTTCCTCGGCTACGATGGCGAGGGCGTGTACCGGTTCGACTACAACAAGACTTACGGTTTTTCGGCCCGCTGTCTTAAAAATTAAGGTGAGCCCAGACGAACAAAAGTGAAGGATCTTTTTTTGAAATAAATTGATGATTGAAGTGCATATATAAACCACAAGATGTGATGCGGCAATATTATAGCCAATATTATGGCATCATAAGGACAGCGGGGTCACCCGTTGAGAAATTAAAATAAAAGGTGTACTTCCCCTTGATTCTATCCTCATTATGGTGTATATTGCAACACTGTAACAGGCGACAATGAAAAAGAAACTATCGGTAATGGGCATCCTGTTTATGCTGGTGCTGAAACACCCGCCAATGCCAGAATTTGCAATATTCCAGAAGATTTCTATCGTTGAGGTTCGCTGCTTCTCACAGAAGTTGATTGCATTGCAATTCTTCATAAATTAATGAGGTCGACGCGTCTAACAACAACGGGATGCTTCATTATCCTGTGACCCCATTTTATCAATATTCCACCAATCTCTCCCTGATAAACTCCTTCGGAATCACCCCAGTTTGCTTCCCATAAAACTCATAGATTCGGCACGCATAAGAAAACCCCGTTGGTTCCTGACCTGTGTAAATGTCTTTACGATTTACAAGAATAGACGGCGAGTCTTGGAAGCCCAGCCGCTGCGCTGATCCCTTATCGGACACTTCCGTTATCACCAGATTATCATCTGTACTACCCAGTTCCACCTTTCTTTCCCGCTGACAATATTTCGGCGTTAAATCTTGGGCGGAATATCGACGGGGGAATCACCAACTATCCTATAATCTTGCTTCTCCAATTCATTCCGTTTTTTTTGCCCTTTCACCCGAATATCATTCCAGAAGATCCTTCTTGTTGGGGTGGGCTTATTTTAAAAATCGTGTATTACGGGGATATCAGAATGATGGTCAGGTAAATTTACGAAAGAATAACCGAAAATCAATAACTTATAATAGCATGATCAAACTTTTCCAAAAAAAGAAATTGTGTAAGTTTTGTGGAACAAAATGAGTGTTTTTGAATGATAAGGAGTACTTAACCAATCTGTCATTAATTTTGTAAGTAATTATAAATCAAATGAAATAACAATTTATGTAAATCTATTGAATATAAGGGAATGATGAGGTAAGTATTCCAGTCGATGCCACAAGACAAATGGCGAAATGGTGAAAACCGTTGCGCCATTTTTCTTTTCATATCCTGCCGTTTGTAGTCAGAAAAAATTCCTGTTCCTTTCATGCCGCATCAGACGTTACACGTTACGCGTCACGCGAAAATGCCGGGTTTCATTATCAATTCCGTGGGTTATGAGATGTCGGGACCGGTTTTTGATAATGATTATGCGATGATGTATTCTTTCACATTGCTAAGCTGTGTTGATTTGAAGTTGATAAGTAAATTTAAGATAGTGTATCATGGTATAAAAAACATGTAGCTTTACGAAATCATTTAAAAAGAAAACTTATGGCAAAATCAGTTAAAAAAGTAGTAAAGAAAGCCGCTCCCAAAGTAGCAGCCAAAAAAGCAGCGCCCAAAAAAGTTGTTAAGAAAGCAGCGCCAAAAAAAGTAGTAAAGAAAGCTGCGCCCAAAAAAGTTGTTAAGAAAGCAGCGCCAAAGAAAGTAGTAAAGAAAGCTGCGCCCAAAAAAGTAGCCAAGAAAGCCGTTGCCAAAAAAAAGTAGGATAAGAATTGCTTTGCTTGGAAAAATAAGTTATTTACTTTGTGCTTTTTATCCGGTTGGTGGATTCTGCAGGAATAACTGATATCCGGTTTTCAATTATGACAATATTGGTTGCTCCTGAACACCATTAGTACGGTTTCCAGCATTCAGGTTTTCCGTAATCCATATTGGAGAGCCTCTTTGTGTTATTAAGCAAAATGGTAAAATGGCGAAAACTGTTTTGCCATTTTGCATTTTAGATATTACCCCCTGCCGGCAGGCAGGTTTGCCTGTCTTCTTTTCTTCGTATTGTTATCTGCTTAGAATGTTAATTCCAAACTTCAGTTCAGGAATTGCTTTCATTCTCTTTCTTGGCTTTTTCTTTTTGCAACTCCATAGTCAGCGCTGTTAACCCTGTAAGACCGCCTAATTGCATAGTTTCCACCGCCGAACTGGGTACGATTACGATTGTGGCATTCTGTTTTAAACCCTCATAAAGCATGTTCATTGCTCTTAGGTGTAAAGCGATAGGATTATCAACATAAGTCTTAGCTGCTTCTCCGAATTTCTCCGCCACCTGCCGTTCCGAATCTCCAAGGATCACCCGGGCCTGCCGTTCTCTTTCCGCCTGAGCCTGCATCGACATCGCATCTTCCAAAGCCGGAGGAATCAGTACATCTTTGACCTCCACCGAAATAACATTCACACCCCATGGCTCGGTGCGCTCATCAATGATCCTCTGCAGATCCTTACTGATTTTTTCCCTGCCTTCCAGCATGTCTGAAAGCATGGTCTTACCGATGACATCCCGAAGAGCTGTTTGAGATGCCCAGCTTATTGCGCTTTGATAGTCGGCTACATCAAGGGCTGCTTTTTTAGGATCAATAACTTTCCAGAACAGAACGGCATCTACATCCACAGGTACCGTATCTTTGGTAAGGGTTTTCTCTGTCTTGAAAGTTGTTGTGATCACGCGGGTGTCAATCCAGTAAGGTATAGCGTCGATGACCGGGATTATAAAAAACAATCCGGGTCCCTTAAGGGAACGAAAATTACCCAACCGCAATACCACTGCTTTTTCCCACTGATCCGCAACCTTAGTTGCGGAAGAAACAATACTGGCGATAACCAAGGCAATGATTATGATCCAAACGCTTTCTACGTGATTACCCGACATGGGGTACAAGGCATAGGATAATCCTGCGCCGATGGCAAGAATAACGATGAAGATCAGTACTGCTAAAGAATTAATTTTTCTCATTTCTATTTCCTCCATAAGTTAAGTTCATACACAGGGAATATTTTGCATGCTGCAAAGAAATTACTAAGGTAACACTAATTTTTTATACATGCTTAAATTTTTCAAACATTACTGAATGCGTCTGGGCATGATCAATCATGCAGACAGCGGACGGAGAAACCGTATGTCTTGTAATAATTGTCCCGGCTCACGATCTCACTATAGTAAGTGAGTGTCTGGTGGAACAAATTCATATATTGAGAAAACATAACATTTTGAAAATTGTTTCCTTTACTTCCACGAAAGCGAATGGAAAATCAATGCCGAATCGGTAAGATAAAAACCTTCCCCTGTGTCTTGGATTTCTGGGCCCGCTGGGTAAAAGCAGTAAAACAATTCTTAGAAACCCAAATTGATCTGGGCATAGAGGCGATGAAATTGATTTATTTTTTCAAATGTCCCCTCATAGTAAACTGAGAATAAAAGTTTCCTGACGATCCTCCAGGACAGGCTGAATTCACCCATATTCTGATAGGTGGGAAGATATTCAGTATTGTAATAATGGTAATCAACATACCGGTATGTTAATCCCATATAAAGTTTCCCGGAAGCCAGATCTTTGGAAAGTCCCGCGCTGTATATCCTTCCATTCAGATAACCGGTTCTCAACAGGATCGTTGAAACTGTTACTGAAGTATTGATCCCGGGAATCTGGCTATAGGTAAAATAAGCATATAAATTTTGTGTTGGCTTTGGGTCCGTTTTACTGAAACGATATGATGCAGTAGCTCCGACAGATAATTTATTAACCGGTGTGTAATTTACCTGTAAACTGTATCCCTGCATAGTCTGATTGTCAAGAAGCGTTTCGAGGTAAGTTTTGTAGGTTTCATAGTAGATGACATTCTGCCTGGCGCTGTATGAACCCGATATTAACAAGCGCCGCATGATCCGGTAGCTCAGCGACAAATAAAGGTTTGTCAGCTTCGGTGTGGATTTGGTTTTATAAGTACTGTCCAGGCTGTTGAATTCTTTCCCGAATATATCCACTTCGGCCGACCCGAAAAAGGTCAGATTTTTAACGAGCGAGTTGACATGCTGCAAATAAAAAAACCTGCGGTCCGTTTTCCCGGAATTGGTCTGGTTGATGAATGCCAGGCTGGTTTGCATATAACCCTTCTTTCCTGCAGATTCATTATACAGGTATGCGCCATATTGAAGAAGATTGGAGTTAAAGCTATAGTCGGTGAAGTTCGGCCGGAAACCAGCAATAATTCCTATTGACAAAGGTTTGAATTTCAACTCAAACTGAAGCCCGTCATTGCTGCCCATGTTTGACAGTTTAGGGTTAATCTTTCTCCCGATCAATAGCGTTGCTGTTTTGCCGAAATCATAGCTGATATCGAGGTTATAGATCTTTACTTTGTTGAAGATGCTTTTTGAGGTCTCATTATATTGTTTGTCATTCTGAATGCCTGCAACATAGCACTCTGCCGATAAATTCGAATTGCCGATATTTCGGGCAGACAATGAGAAAGTTAATTTCTCACTTTGTGAAATCGTAGGGGAATAATTTGACAAGGCTGAGTTGGATGCAATATTAACAAAACCGTGAATCTGCTGTTTTTTCTTGTATTCCAGGGGTTTCCCGGCTCCCGTACTATCGGGTTTTCCTACAGGCGCTGTTTGATTTATGGGTTCCTGAGCATTCGCTGTCACGGAAGAAGCAGGTTCCTCTTTATTGGTTGCCGATCCTTGTACCGGCTTGAAAAAAACCTTATCTGAGACTTTAAATGTCGTCGATGTTAAAGGAGTACAGACGCATGAGGTTGAGGACAGGTCCTTGACCTTTAAGGCAGGAACCAGATTTCCCCCCTGTTGTACAAAAAGTGTATCACCTGCTTTAATCTTAGCGGTATTGTTAAATTTAACATATACACTCTGTGAGGTAACATAAGTTACGGATCCTTCAAGCGTAGCGCCCTGGTTCTGGCCCACCACGCCCAATCCTGAAAAAAGAAGCAGAAAAAGCGGCAATACATATCTCATTGTCGCAGATTTAATGTTGTTTGTTGATATTGTTCATCCGCGGTTTCAATAGTTTACCGCCGGAGCTTCCCGTTGGATGGCAACTATAGCATGCGGCGCTGTTGTAAGAGTACCCGGAAACACCTTGGTGGTCATTGTTCACATTGTTCTGATTACTATGCGCATGGCAATCGATACAACTGAATAGCTGGTAATTGCTCGGGTTTGTATGGCATTCGGCGCATAGTGTCCATTTACCTGCATGATGCCCGGAATAGATAGGGAAATACTGACCGTCATGGTTGAAGGTGGAAGGTATCCATGCTGTTGTGGTATGGCACGACTGGCAATCGGTTGGGAACTGGGCTGAAGCGTGAGGCGGATTGGTAGTTTGGTTGTAATCATTCAGGTGGCAGCCAACACAGGTATTCGGGGTGTTGTTATAGTTCCCGTTATGGCACTGGTTGCAGGTGGTCGTGATATGTGCGCCGGTGAGTGGCCAGTAAGTATTGTGGATCGTGAATGTGGCAGGACTCCAGCCCGGGTTGGTAGTATGGCAATCATTGCAGGTCGTGGGAATGTTGGCTGCCTGGTGGTTCGGATTTGTAGTGGCATTATAATTTGGCAGATGGCAGCCGACACAGGTATTCGGGGCGCTGTTATAATTACCGTTATGACACAAATTGCAATTCGTGATACTGGCATGTGCACCTGTTAATGCATAGTAATTGTTGTGGGTTGGGAATGTGGCAGGAGTCCAGCCTGGATTTGTGGTGTGACAGGTCGCACAGGTGTTCGGGATGTTGGCGGTTATATGATTCGGATTGGTCGTCGCGTTATATGCATTGATATGACAGGCGGAACATGCTGTCGGTGTTCCGCTGAATCCGCTGGCATGACAAGCGCTGCATAGAATGGTCAAGTGAGCGCCCGTCAGCGGGAAGCCGTTATTATGGTTGAAGGCTCCTCCGGTACTGCCAGTCGGGTGGCATGAATAACAGGCAAGGCTGTTATATGCATAACCGCCTACTCCCTGGTGGCCGTTATTCAGTTCTGTTTGGTTGTTGTGAGCATGACAATCAATACAGCTGAAAGTGCCATAATTCGACGGAGTCGTATGGCAATCGGTGCAAAGAGTCCATGTGCCCTGGTGTTTTCCGGAATAGATCGGGAAATATTTTCCATCGTGATCAAAAGTAGCCGGTGTCCATGCATTTGTAGTATGACATGTCTGGCAGTCGGTACCGAATTGGTTTGAAGCATGCGGTGGATTGGTTGTTTGATTGTAGTTGGTCAGGTGGCAGCCGACACATGCAGTCGGTATTGTATTGTTATAAATACCGTTATGGCACTGGTTGCAAGTGGTCGTGATATGTGCGCCGGTCAGGGGATAGTAAGTATTGTGAATTGTGAATGTGGCAGGTTTCCAGCCCGGGATTGTAGTATGGCAATCCGCACAGGTTGTAGGAATGTTAGCAGCCTGGTGGTTCGGATTTGTGGAGGAATTATAATTGGCCTGATGACAGTTAGAGCAATCTTTTGAAAGGCCGGAAAAGGTACCATTCGTATGGCAGTTGGTGCAATTGATGGCATGGCCCTGTGTCAGGGGGAAAAAAGAGTGGTCCACGTTGGTGGAATTCCATGAAATACTGTTTATCGAATGGCACTGAATACAATCTTTTGAAAAGCCTCCCTGCACATGATTTGGGTTGGTTGCTCCCATGTAACTGGCCTGGTGGCAATCATAGCACTGCACCCCCAGCGGTTCAAAACGAAGTAAGGAAGCAGATTTGTGGCAACCGGAGCAGTCGGCTGTTCTATGGGCACCCAGAAGCGGGAAACGACTCCGCTGATGAATCTCGGTAATATTTTCCACGATCCATGATTTTGCCGTATGGCACCTGCCACAATCCGGCCCAACGGTCTGATTGTGCATATCGGTGTGACAATCGACACATGCGGTTTTGGCATCAGAAAATACCAATGTCGGATGACATGCCCGGCAATTAACTTCTTGGTGCTGGCCGTTAAGAGGGAAAACAGTTGTATTGTGATTAAAAGCATAGATTGTCTTATCCAGCTTCCAACTTGTCGAACTGTGACACAGATCGCAGTTCAGGTTAAAACCCTTGCCGTGAGGTGAATCTGACATGACTTTGGTTGATACAGATACCAATGCCAGAACCGTCAATGTAACTAATGACAATTTTCGCATTTCCATTCCCTTATTTTATAAAGTACATAGGTGTTTTGCCGGTCCGTAATTTTCTTATGGCATTTTAAGCAAGCAACATTCCTGTGCTTTCCGTCCAGCTTAAAGGCGGTAGTGTTATGATCAAAATTTTCTATTTTCCATTTCTCAAATGTATGACATTTCAAACAGTTTGTCAACCCATTAACCTCAAACTGTTTAAAATGAACATCCTTGTGACAACTTGCACAGGCCGTTGACATTTCTGAGAATTTCTGAACTATATGGCTGGTGCTGTCTTGTTTAAAATGACATATACGGCAATCTTTGATCGCATGCACACCTGCAAGAGCGAATTTAGTAACCGAATGATCAAATTTTACCACACTCCACATGGAAGTATTATGACAGGTTGCACAGTTTCCGTCGGGATAAAACTTTGCATTGATATAGCCCTCGTGGATATTTTTATGACAATCTTCGCAGCGAATGCCGATCTGCCTGAAGTTCCAGTTTTTAGTTTTCTTATGACAGGTAATACAAGGTGTTGCCAGATGCGCCCCTTCGAGCCGGAACTTGCCCTGATTATGCTGTTCAATTGTAAATGAAAACTGATCGAACCCTTTAGTGGTATGGCAATCGGAGCAATCCTCCACCATACCTGCTTTCCTGAACTGGTTGTTGTGATAATCCTTATGACAGTCGGTGCACAGGCTATATTTTATCGGGGTTGTTAAATTGGCTTTGTGGCACGAAGCACAAGGCAAATTGAAATGTTTATCTTCCAGCTTGAAATTCGTTTTGGAATGATCAAAATTAGACATTGACTTGATTGCGTGAAAGGAGGCTTCAGAGTGACACTGTTTGCAGTTTTGCCCGAATTTATTCTGATGGGCATCCTCATGACAGTTCGTGCAATTGGTAAACTTTATACCGGCGAATTCCTGGAATTTCAAACCATTCTTCGTCGTCAAGGGATGACATTTTACACACTCAACGGTTTGGTGCGATCCTGCCAGTGGAAACCGGGTAGCAGCATGGTTGAATTTTGTCGTCGGTTTGAAAGCATCAGCATAATGGCAGTTTGTGCAGGAGGAAGAAAGTGTATTTTGGTGATAATCGGTATGGCAGCCAAGGCAATCGGTTCTCAATCCAAGGAAGGTGAACTTCTTGGCTTTGATCGCTTTGTTGGCAATAAATTCGGGTTTATGACAGTCCTTGCATGTTTTCTTTGCATGTGTGCCTGTCAGCGTGAAACCTGACAAGTTGTGATTAAACTTTTCTTTTTCAAAACGCAGGATCTGAAAGTTTACGCCATGATGGTCACTGTGGCAGCTCGTACAGTTTTTCCCGCGGACCTCTGAAGATGAATGATAACCTTTATTCTGATCGATCCGTACTTTCAGTTCTGTATGACACGCAAGGCATTTGGCATTGGTTACTTTGTCTCCCAGTTCATGGCATTTTGTGCAGTTCGACATTCCTTCAAGTTGGGAGTGAACTGCAGCCAGGCTTCCCGGCGAGATCTGTGCATTCGCAGAATAGCTGAGCATAACCATCAGAATCATAAGTCCAGGAAGGATTATATTTCTCATTTTCTGCAAAAATTCTGAAAATCTTTTAATTGTGTTTTAAAATTGCTTCGCCGAATTTTGTTGAGATATCAATTCCCACTTTCTTTAGGAACTGTGTGGGCAACTCGCCGCCGGCAAAAATGTAAACCAGGTCATTTTTGATTGTTTGCTTTTCTTCCGGATTGGCAGCGGAGGCGATTGTAACTTCATCTTTTGTGATCTCAAGAAGGCCCGTGTTGAACCTGACATCAATGCTTTTGTCTGACATAGCAGCATTGATCTTCTCCAGGTTCTTCGGTTTTATCCTGCTGAATGCTTCATTCCGATAGGAAAGGATCACATTGTTCTGAACAGCCAGTAAAAGAGCAGATTCAATGGCAGAATCCCCTCCGCCGACCACGATAATTTCTTTCCCCTCGATATTTTCAGCCTCCAGGAGCCGGTATGCTACCTTCTCCAAACCTTCTCCCGGGATCCCCAGCTTTCTCGGAGTGCCCCGGCGTCCGATTGCCAGCAAAACAAACTTTGTAGTGAAATGCTCCCCTGTATGAGTCTCAATTTTAAAATGTCCGTTTTCAGAAGTGATACATTCCACCTTTGTATTTTCTTTTACCTGAATATCATTTTTTTTCAGGACATCCTTCCAAAGGTCAAGTAATTCCGGTTTGCTCGTTTCAAAAAGTTTCAGTTTCCCGTATAGAGGAAGTTCCATGGGAGCCGTCATCACTATCTTGGCCCTT
>Ga0209226_10001483_pt1 | contig 10599 bp, 8 predicted proteins | sample BarGraNGADG00212_2_FD_184497 | JGI IMG/M metagenome (GOLD analysis project Ga0209226, IMG submission 184497) | Arctic peat soil microbial communities from Barrow, Alaska, USA - Barrow Graham LP Ref core NGADG0011-212 (SPAdes) (version 2) | ecosystem: Environmental > Terrestrial > Soil > Wetlands...
CAGGTCGAAGGTGACTCCAGTATCGGTGAAGAAAGCCGAAGCCTGCGGCCCGCGAATAACGTATCTGACAGCGCTATCCAACTGCCCCCGGTTCTCCACAAACGAGAGCGGCAGCTTGCCGTACTGCTCCGCGATACGGGCATTGTCCGGGTTCTCCTCGCTTGCCGCGCCGACGGTCGTATACCTCTCCCAGGTCGGCTGCGCCGCATCTCCCAGCGAGGACAGCGGGTCCAGCAGCGAGCTGGCCGTTATCGGCGATCCTAGAGCGGTCGCGGCACACAGCGTCACGAGCACGACGGCTAATGCAATGGTAAGTCGCATGTAGTTCATAGCAGGTCTCCCCATTCCCTACACGCACTATACCCTCAGTATGGCCGGTTGTCAAGGAGTGAATCACGCCGCAACTGCTCAGATTTGGTGAGAGCTATGTCATGCTGACCCTGAATCTAGTTCAGGGCTTTCAGCATCCAGCGCACGCAGGGATGGGTTCTGAATCAAGTTCAGAATGACAACTGCGCGGGGAACCGGTGTGGGTGGCGGGCGGAATGGATATATTACTCTCAAAGACTGATCCCCCCTCCAGGTAAGATACCTGGAGGGATCAGGAACTCTCAAAGACGTCCCACTCACAGGGAGGTGTCGGCTTGCTGAGGACCTTGCTCATCGTCGTGGCGCTTGCAATAGTCTCTGCCACTGCCGGCGCGCAGTCCAATCAGCCGGCTACCGGCGGCATGGAGGCGCAGCCACTAGCTGAGTTCTTTCGATCAATCGTGGGAGAGTGGGTAGGCGTCTGCAAGCAATCGACCGATGGGCAGCCCACCGATGACAAGTATTTTCACGCCGTCATCAGCGAAACCGAGCCCGGCTCCTTCAACGCCCGCTTCGATTACTATGGGGTCGATGCCGGCGGCGCCTTGGCCAAAGTCGGTGGGTCTAGCGTGACGGCAACCATCGATGCCTCCGGTCTTAGCGCCACCGGCAAGATCATCGGCGACGGCGTGGTGTCGCTCGATCGAAAGCTCAGAAAGCAGGAGCACAATATCACCGAATCCCTGGCCTCGACAAGCGCCGGGGCCATCGAAGCGCGCGGCGCCGGGACGTTCAAGGTCCTCGGAATGCCGCTGGGGCTGGGCAAGCTCGGAAAGGTGCGCGATGACCAGAGTGTGTGGTCATTGGCAAACGGAACCCTGTCGATCCGCCAGAGCTTGAGCATTGTGTTCCGGGCGCTGTGCTTCAGCAAAGTGTTCAAGGTGGATGCAAGCTACAGCGCGGTTCGCGGCTCGGATGTCTCAAGCCAGATGCCGAAGCAGGCGAGCGCCGCATCCAAGAACGGTGGGTAGGCAGCAGCCGGGCATGCGCGACTCAGCCGCGGCGGAAGACCAGGTTGTTGATATACGGCGTGAATGCCGTAATGGGAGATCGGAACAGCTTGCATGCCGTCGCGCGCATCACGGACTCGAAGACCGCCGCTTTGGTGCTTCTAGGCCCCGCATAGAACAAGTGTTTGTTGTGTCCTTCCAGCATGTTTATGCAGGTCATTCGTGCATCACGCAAATAGCGTTCTATCTCCCAGTAAGTCGCGCCCCACGCGCCCTGTTCCTCAAGCCCGCGAGGTCCTGGGCTGTAGTGATCCGTTCGGGCATATCGGCCCTTTGCCAGGGCTCTGTCGTAGGCCCACCGGGAACCAGGCCGAGACCACGGTATCCACCACAGGCGCGTTGTATGTGAGTCTGCCGGCCAAAGCCTGTTGGGTGTATCGCCCAGGAACAGGTAGCCCGGCGTCGAGAGAAGATCCGCCGCCGAACTAAGAACTCGCTTTCTCAGGCCAGGGACGGTGATAGGCAGATGCTCAACTACCCCGAATATCGTGATCACGTCAAATGTGCCCATCCGGTCCTTTATCTCGTCTATGCTGTCCGCGCAGTAGAACTCGACTCTGTCTGCCATGCCGAGTTCGCGCAACCTCTGCTTTGCTATCGCGATGCTTTGGGGCCATACGTCGAATGCCGCCACTGACTCCGAGAGTTGCGCCAGCGCGGCTGTGCATGCGCCAGTCCCGCACCCGAAGTCCAGCACGCGTTTGCCTGCCAGCGGCCCGCAGTGGTATTCGATCTCGGGGCATATCGCGCGGGAGAACGTGGCAAACCGGCTGTCGCTGTCCCCCAGGTGCGCTGCGATATAGGCCGGGTAGAATGGCGAGTTCTCGAGGCCTTTATGCATTTCGCGGATCATCTGCCGGAACTGATCGGAGTATTCGGTCTCTTCCACTACTAATTCCCCCCGCGCGATTGGGTAAACTACTTGTTCCGGCATCATTGTACCGCTCAGTCGAACCGGCCAAACACGGATTGAGCCTTGATAGTGACAATATGGTTGTCTACTTGACAACAGCACATCTGTAGGCCATTATGTCTTGAAGTGCTAGATTCAATGGAATTGGAGAGATATGCAACATGAAATCTGCTGTGTGCCTCAAGCTACTTGCGACCTCCTTGCTGTGCGTGGCGTTGTCGATCCAGATTGCCTCGGCATCGCCCACCAGTCCCAAGATGCCTTCTACTCTCAATTTCCAGTCACTCAACGAGATCAGCCCACCAACGACTGAGGCCGAGTGGAGCTTTGAGATGTCGAAGCTCGATATGGCGATCTGTTCGTCGCACCTATCCGGTCTTAGGGCCAGGGGCAGCGATATGTGCCTGCTGAAATACATGCTGCTGCACTACATAATAACCACCGACACCGACCAGCTAACCCAACTGCAGACCTTCGCCACAGCCAATGGCTACGATTTGGAGACTGCGTTTTTGCACTACTACGACGACACAACAGCTACGATAAACGGTCAGTCAGTCACCGTGCCGGGTTTTGGCGGTGGCACAGCCACCAGTTTGTCGCAGGCAAGAATCAAGAACTTCATCTGGGCAGACTACGGGTGGCTCTGTAACCCGAAAAGCGCGCTGTTCAGGAAGTTCATGGGATACTACTACCGGTTACAGATGACTACCGGCGACAAGCCTGATGGGATATTCATTGACGCTGTTTCGCCGCTACGCGACTACGCGCCCGCCACGACCGCAGGCGGACATATAGTCGAGTATGGCAACAAGACCAAGACCGAGGCCGGGATCGATTACCAGAAGGATATTGCCGCGTCGTTTGCCGACGTGAACGCGGCGATGGGAAGCGACACCAAGTCCCAAGACAGGATACTGCTTCCGAATATCTCGTATATATCCGAAGACGAGGTCATCGGTTTCGCTGCCGATGGTATACTGACCGAGTTCTGGATACAGCCTATTCAGCCGTACTTCCCCTATGCCTACGACCTCGCGAACAGGCTCGCCGCCATCGGCAAGATACTCATATTCACCCAGGGCGCATCAGGCCCGCAGGTCTCGTCCGCGGACAACTTCAGTTCGGCAATGGACCGCCACCAAATGTTCGCCCTTACGAACTACTGGATAGCCAAACAAGGTAGATCCACTTATTACCAACAGCGGGCCCCGGACGGCTACAAGCTACTCAGCTCTTTCTGGTGCAAGGCCCGTGAGTTCGACGTAGGCACACCCGTAGACTCGCTCTACTCCGTCTGGAAGACAGGAACCGACTCCGTTGGCCAGAACTACACTATCTACAAGCGCAAGTATACGAAAGCTCTCATGTTGAACAGGCCACAGATCGGCTGGTCCTACACCGACTACTCAACCCCGTGCCAACTCCAGGACCTCGATGGCGGCTATAGACTGCTGCACTATGACGGCACTCTGGGACCAGAGATCACGAAGATAGGCCTGGCGATGGGAGAAGCCGCGACGCTGATCAGCACCGGCACGCCTTCCCGGCCCGATACGACTCCGCCCGTCATCTCCGGTGTCACTTCAAGTGGCGTGACATCAGGCGCCGCCACAATCGCCTGGACTACCGACGAGCCCGCCACCGGCTTGGTGGAATATGGCCCGTCCGCTTCCTACGGCTCCTCGGCTTCGGCCTCAAACACCCTCGCCGGCCAGAGCGTCATGCTCACGGGGCTATCGGCAAGCACGACCTATCACTGTCGCGCTTCGGCGATGGACGCGGCGGGCAACCGCTCGGTTTCGGCGGACCACACATTCACCACTACAGCATCCACCGGCGGGAGCAGCGGTACCCCGAACGGCTACATCAGGCATTGGGCGGCTCTGGGGTCCTTCGGCTACACGAACGCCCACGGCCACAACACCGACTATATCGGCGAGGCCACAATCCACCCGTCGGTAGGCGACACCACCGCGGCCAAGACCTGGACCGACTTCACCTCCGAAACCGACAAAGTCGATCTCTACCCGCTGTATACGCCTAACGACAACTCGATTGCTTATCTGAACGTCTACGTCAACAGCCCAACCCAGCGCGCCTGCCAGGTGCGCATCGGGGTGGACGACGCCGCTAAGGTGTTCCTGAATGGAGCCCTCGTGGACGACAATACCGGCTATCGTCCGCCCGATCCGGATACCGACAAGGCCGACGTCACCCTGACATCGGGCTGGAACCAGCTTCTGGTGAAGGCGGAGAACTACACCGTCGGCTGGACGCTCTATGCGCGCATCACCGACGCGCAGGGAGAACCCATACCCGACCTTACTTACCGTGTCGACGTGCCAGCCGGAGTTGGCGCGGGCGCTCCAAAGATCAGCGTCTCGATCACCGTGGATAAGCCAACGGCAAAGGTGGGCGACAAGCTCGTGTATACCGTCACTTACACCAACACCGGCGACGGACGCGCCACATCAGCCATCGTGAAGGCTGACGTGGTCCCGTATGTGAGCTTCGTGAGCGCGACCAATGGCGGGGTCTACGACGCCCAGGCGAATGTGGTTCGCTGGAACGTCGGCACACTGCAGGCAGGCACCAGCGCGTCGGTGAAGTATACGGTGACGGTGAAGTAGGGAATAGAAGGGAAGGGAAACCGGCCGCGAGGGTTCCGCGGCCGGTTGAGCATGTTCACCGGTGCTTGTGACTGTCCTGGAGCGCCATCGTTTGCTTAACCGATGACGCCGGTTCAGAACCGATACCCAAGTTGTATCGAGACCATCCCGTCCTGAGCCGGGTACTGACCCCCTATGAACCGAGCTTGACCGAACAGATTGTTCGTAAAGTCCAGTCCAAGTCCGCCACTCCACGCGAAACTGGGACCCTGCCCGAGCCTCATTTCCGGGATGTTGTCCGTCGCTACTTGTATACCCATACCGAGAACCACGAACACACGGTATGCGCTTATGATTCCCGACTTCTTGTAGTTGAAGAAAATAGGCGCCAGATTGACGGTTTTACCGTCGTTGCGCTGTATACCTATCCACTCCGCCGACAGGCCGAACGACGCCATGTCTCCGAAGCTCGGTTCCGCCGCGCCATACCAGCTAATACCCAACGTCGGGCGAGTGCCGTTATTCACATCGCTGTTTACCGATGAGACAACGCCACCCGTGATCGAGTAGTTCAACCCCATGTCCTCCGGGGTCGGCATCGCGTCATAGGCATATCCCATACTCGCGAGAGCAAAGACCAACCACACCGCCGGAATCCACTTCGCCGCCATTCCAATCCCTCCTGGTCGCGCCCCAGACGACAATAGCACAATACCGTTAAGAGCAGGCGGTCAAACGTGGGGGATAGGGAAGATGTAGGGGTGAAGCATTCGCACGAAAGCCTGTCGAGATAAGTCAGCCTGTATGCGAATGCTTCACCCCTACGAGCAGTTGACGGGGAGGCGGGCGGGCGGTACAATCACAGGTATGCCTGACGTCGAACAGAAAACCGTGCTTGCGGCGATGCGATCCTGCAGATTCTTCGAGAATCTCGACGAGGAAACGCTTCTGCTGATTCGTCCCACCGCTCGACGCGTCCACCAGCCCAAGAACACCGTCGTCTTCAACGAGGGCGAAGCGTGCCGGGGGTTCTACATAGTGGAAAGCGGCGCGGTGAAGATCTACAAGGAATCTTCCGACGCCAAGGAACACGTCGTCCACATCGCCACGCCCGGCGACCCGTTTGGGGAGGCGGCGCTGTTTTTGGGAACCGGTTACCCGGCGTGCGCCTCGGCCGTGCAGGACACGGACCTGATTCTGCTGCGCAAGGACGAGTTCCTGCAGCTTCTGACACAGCGGCCCGAGGTGAGCTTGCGGCTGATGGCCGCGATGGCGACGTGGGCGCACAGGCTCGTGTCGAGCATCGAATCGTTGACGCTCAAAGACGCAGGTTCCCGGTTCGCGGCGTTCCTGCTCTCGAAGGCGCCGGATGCCGCGCAAGATGGCGTGGTGGTGGAACTTGGGATGCCCAAGCAAACTCTTGCGTCACATTTGGGCATAACAGGGGAGACCCTTTCGCGGCTGCTGGCGCGGTTCGAGGCCGACGGCCTGATCGCGTCGCGGGGAAGAAGGGTCCAACTGCGGTCCATCGAGGACATGCGGGAACTGGCCGAGTTCGGGGCGGGGTAGAGAAGCCCGTAGGGGCGAAGCATTTGCACGCAGGCTGTTGGAAGTCATCAGACTGATATGCAAATGCTTCGCCCCTACAGATCGAGGAGGATACGGTATTGTTCGATCCGAGGATGAAGAAACTCGCCGACGTGCTGGTCGGCTATTCCACTAAAGTGCAGCCCGGCGAGCGGGTGCTGATCGAGGCATACGATGCGCCCGCGGAGATGGTGACGCTGCTCATCGACCGCGTCGCGGAGGCGGGCGGGCTGCCGTTCGCGCAGGTCTACAATACGAGGGTAATGCGGTCGCTCTATATGCACGCGACCGAGGAGCAATCGAGGATATACGGCAAGCGCGACCTCGAATTTATGCAGCAGATGCAGGTGTATATCGGCCTGCGGGGCGGGTTCAACATCAACGAGACCTCCGACGTGCCCGACGAGAAGCGCCGTATGTATCAGGAGCACTGGCAGAAGCCCGTGTCGGACTGGCGGGTGTCGAAGTCGAAGTGGGTCGTGCTACGCTGGCCCACCCCCTCGATGGCGCAGCTTGCCGGGATGAGCACCGAGCAGTTCGAGGACTTCTATTTCGACGTCTGCAACCTCGACTATGCCAAAATGGCTCAGGCGGAGAAGCCGCTCAAGGAACGAATGGAGCGCGCGGATAGGGTGCGAATAGTCGGGCCAAAGGATACCGATCTTGCGTTCTCCATCAAGGGCATCGGCGCGATCCAGTGCGATGGGGACCGAAACATCCCCGATGGCGAACTCTTCACAGCGCCGGTGCGCGACAGCATCAACGGCGTGATCCACTACAATGCGCCGACTGTCTACCAGGGCAAGTCGTTCGATGACGTGAGGCTGGTCTTTACGGACGGCAAGATCGTCGAGGCAACCAGTTCGGACACCAAATCGCTCAATGAGATACTCGATACCGACGAGGGCGCGAGATACGTTGGCGAGTTCAGCCTCGGCTTCAATCCGCACATCAAGAGGATCATGCGAGACATCCTCTTTGACGAGAAGATCGACGGATCGCTGCACCTCACACCCGGCCAGGCCTACGAAGAGGCCGATAACGGCAACCGCTCCAAAATCCACTGGGACCTGGTCCTGATACAGACCCCGGAACACGGCGGCGGCGAGATTTGGTTCGACGATGAGCTGATCCGCAAGGACGGGCGATTCGTGCCTGACTATCTGCAAGGGCTCAACCCCGAGAATCTTGTCTGAGCCAATATCGCGGCTTCCATCAGCCTGACCTGCCGGTCGAAGGAAAACTCCCTCGCGCGGATCGCAAGGGCCGACGCATTCCGCGCGCGGAGGGCAGGATCGTCAAGAAGGTCGATCACCGCTTGGGCAAGCGCTCGCGTGGAACCCGGCGCAATGGGCGCGACGCCGGTTCCATCCAGAACCTCCCCTACCCCGCCGACATCCGTCGCTGCCACGCTCACCCCGCAGGCCATCGCCTCCAGCAGCGCCACGGGCAGGTTTTCGCGTAGGGATGGCAGCACGAATACGTCCATAGCCTTGATCAGTGTGGCAGCGTCAGCCCTGAACCCGGCGAATACGAAGCGGCTCGCGATCCCGAGACGCTCGGCGCGGCGCTCAAGGCCGGCACGAAGCGGGCCGTCACCGATCAGCAGAAACCGTGTATCGGGGTGCGACGCCAGGATCGTCTTGGCCGCGTCGATGAAGCAGCCGAGTCCCTTTTCGACGCTCATGCGCGCCGCCGTTCCCACGACCGGCCCCCTCCAGGTAGGATACCTGGAGGGATCGTTTTCGTCACCAATGCCGAGCTCACTTCGGGCGGTGTGTCGAGTGCCGTGCGAGGCGATCAGATCGACATCCACCGCATTCGGGACCACCGTGATCCGCCGCAGCCCGATCTCGCGAAGCTGACGCGCCGCGCTCTCGCAGACGGTGATCGTCGTGTCTGCCCGGCGCAACGCGAGCAGGTCCAACGCCTCATAGAACCTCACGCGCGGCGAGCAGGCAGTGTGGCCGTGGAACCAGGCGATCCAGGGAACGCGCAATAGGCACGCTGTAAGATCGGCCTTGAAGCCTGAGCTGATGATGACGCATTCTCCGGCCCGCCCGGTCAGCGCCCTCAGTTGACGGACCGCCGCGGGGAACGCGAGTTTGCCGTCATACACGGATGCCGCACGGATGCCGAGATCAGCGGCGGCTCTCATGAACGCGTTGGACCCCGTTCCCGCAAATGACACGATCACCGGCTCGAAGCGGGATCGGTCCAGCCGCGCGCATTGGCCGAGGATTTGCTTTTCCGGCCCACCGACGAATGGGCTGTCGCGGAGATGAAAGACCGTGATCATGGCGCGGAGCCCCCGGGGACAGGGGATAGGGAATAGGGAGTAGGGAATAGAAGGGGCGCATCTTCGGAGACTGTGTGGACAGGTTGGGCAGTGAAGGGAACCAGGGCTCGGAGCACGTCCGCGCGGGTCAGTCCAAGGGCGTGCGCTTCGGATAGGTAGTCGGCAGCCCGGTCGCGTGCGCCGTAGAGCCCGACAACGAGAACGCGGCGGTGTGCGACCATCGCATTGCCCGCCATTACCGTCAACTCGCGCAGCCCATCGGGCTTGCCGCGCTTGAGAACGAGATCGATCACATGCATGGCCTCTACGCGCTTCAGCCGGCGGAGGTAGCCGGCCGTGCCGATGTGATCGTGGCCCCAGAAGATGACAAGATCGGTCGCGGCGAGACACGGCGCGAGGCGAATCGCTTCCTGATAGTATCTGTTGTTCGCGCCGAGGTGGGCGGGGTAGATCGCCGAGGTCAGGTTAAGCGCGAACAAGATCGCCACCGCGCCTACGCCGGCAATCTTGCCGCGAGGCAATGGCTTCGGGAAAGCAACCGCCGCCAGCGTCGCCACGGCAGGCAGAAGCATTATCCATCGGTCGTGATCGGTGGTGAAGAAAAGCAGCGCGACCCCAGTGTAGGGCACGATCCAGGCTGCGCACACTCTGACGGCCCACCTGTGTTTGTCGGTGAGCTTTCGCCGGCGTAGGTAAGCCGCGCATGGCATGCCCACAAGAACCACCACGAAGCCTGCCTTACTCGCGAGTCGGAGCATATCACGCGAGGACAAGCCCGAGCCTGAGACGCGCGCGATATGGCCCTTGATCGCGGTGCCCGCGTCGTCGAGATATATAACCGCGTTCGCGAACCCATACACCCCGCGCGCAAGGTTCACCGGCGTAAAACCTGGAGCATAGCCGTGCGCGCCCCCAGCGGCCCATCGCCCAATCACCGCGGGACTCCGGCTGCCGGTCGCGACCCAGCCGAGGATGGCATAGGGCAGGCAGATCAGCGCGAGCGAGATAGCGGCAAGCTTCAACGCGTTTCGGGAACCAGTTCCCGATACACCGATTCCCAGAACCGCCGCGGGCAGGAACACGAGGTTCGACTGGTGGATCAGAGTCGCCAGCGCAACCATTCCGCCCACAGCCCACACGTTAGCGCCTTTTCCGCTCGATCTGGCTGAGCAAAGCAGATGGAAGGCGCAGATCAGGCAGAACGAGGAAAACGCGTAAGTGGTGAGATCGGTGGCGTGGACCCAGTAGGTGTAAGAAAACGCGAGGGCAAGTCCCGTCGTCACCGCCGTGAACGTGCCCACCGAAAGCCGCCTCAGCGCGGATATGAAAACCCCCACCCCAGCCGCCGCGAACACCGCGCCGCAAGCCTGCATTACCCGTGCCGCGTCCGCGCCCGGCGCGAACGGCGCCACGAAACGATAGAGAGCATACATGATCGGCGCATAGAACAGATGACCAGGCAGGAGCAGTTGATCGCCGGATTGGACTCGACCCGCGTAACCGAGGCCGTCGAGATTGAGCGCTTTCGCGCCCAAGGCGAGATAGAGGGCGAGCAGCCCGGCGGTTGAAACCGCGGCAACTGGGACGCGAAGTCGGCCTCCGCCGACTGGGACATCGGCTGCATGGGTAAGCACTTTATTGGATGCGTTCGACATGGTCCTCATACAGAATCCTCCTCGCCCTCGCGCCGACCCCCACCCCGCAGCCCGGCGGTTGAAACCGCGGCAACCAGGACACGAAGTCGGCCTCCGCCGACTGGGACATCGGCTGCATGGGTGAGCATTTTGTTGGGTGCGTTCGACATGGTCC
>Ga0209226_10001486_pt1 | contig 10588 bp, 7 predicted proteins | sample BarGraNGADG00212_2_FD_184497 | JGI IMG/M metagenome (GOLD analysis project Ga0209226, IMG submission 184497) | Arctic peat soil microbial communities from Barrow, Alaska, USA - Barrow Graham LP Ref core NGADG0011-212 (SPAdes) (version 2) | ecosystem: Environmental > Terrestrial > Soil > Wetlands...
CCCCTTCTGGTCGACGGCGAGCCCGCCGGCATGATCGGTTTCGCAAATAAGCCCGGCGGCTTCAACGGCCGTGACGCGCTCATGGCTTCGGCATTCGGAGAGGTCGCCTCGGTTGCGCTTCGCGACAGCCGAACCCTCGAAAAGCTGCAGGATAGTGAGGAGCGCTTCAGGTCCGTGGCCGAAACCGCGATGGAAGCGATAATCTGCGCCGACAGCAACGCCCTGATCACGTTCTGGAACGCCAGCGCCGAGCATATATTTGGATACGGAGCTGACGAGATGATGGGCAAGCCTCTGACCACCATCCTGCCGAAACGTCTTCGAGAGGCCCGAATGCAATCGATGCTACGCGAGGTGACAGAAGTCAAGACTCCCAGCAGGATCTTCGAGATGGCCGGCCTGCGCGCCGATGGCACCGAGTTCCCTATGGAGCTTTCGCGCTCCACTTGGAAGGTCGGTGGCCTGATTAACTTCACTGTCATCATCAGGGATATCACCGACCGGAAAAGTGCCGAGGATGTGCTACGCGAATCCGAGGAGCTCTATCGCACACTCCTTTACGCCTCTCCTGATGCGGTCACTGTCTTCGATTTGGAGGGTAACGTCATCGATTGCTCGCGGGCGACGGCCGACCTGTATGGATGCGAGGATCAATCCGAGATCATCAGCATCAACGGTCGCGAGCTCGTTCCTCCCGAGGAGTGGGAAAAAGTCGTTATGACTGTGGGTAAAGTCCTGGAGGACGGCGCCGTCAGAAACGTAGAGCTCACAATTCGCCAGAAGGACGGCACTTTGATAATCGGCGAGGTCAACTCGGCCGTGCTCAAGGACCGTAACGGCAATCCAAGGGGGTACATCGACGTAATCCGCGACGTGACCGAGCGCAAGAAAGCGGAGCACGAGCTCCAGTTACTGAACAGCGAGCTGGATGGCTACGCCCACGTGGTATCGCACGACCTCAAGGGTCCGCTGTCTTCAATGATGGCTGCCGCCCTCGCGTTGCGAGGCCTTTCGAAAGGCGAGTGGAACGAACAGGCGACCCAGAGCGCTCAAGAGCTCGTCGGTATCATAGAATCCAACGTCAAGAAATCGACAGCCCTCATCGACGACCTTCTGGATCTCGCGGAGGCAGGTCAGAATCCGTGGGAGGTCAGCGACGTGGACATCGCCTCTGTCATCGAGCGCGTCCTTGGCGAACGGGCGGAAGAGATCAAGAAGCGCAAGTTCAAGATAAAGCTCGACGCGAACCTGGGACACGTGATCGCGAATCCGACGCACATGTACCAGCTCTTCGCCAACCTCGTCCAGAACTCGATAAGCCACAACGATAATCGCAAACCCGAGGTACACGTTTCGTACGGAGGCCGCAACGAGGTCGGCCTCCACCGTTACTCTGTCTGCGATAACGGCAGCGGTATCGACCCGAAGGCGATCGACAATATCTTCCTGCCGTTCTACGCGACCTCGGACGGCGATACGGGCATCGGCCTCGCAACGGTGGAAAAGATCGTACACGTATACGGCGGTACGATCCGAGCGTTCAACGACAACGGCGCGTGTTTCGAGTTCACACTCCAGGACTACATCACGCCGGCCTGACGCGCGGCTAACCTTCCCTGGACGTGCCACTCACGCTTTCTTTGTGGTAGGATTCTCCCTGTTGTATTGTCAGGTACCCGGAAGAGGGGAAATAACAAGTTAGATGAGTTCAGTCATCAAGAAGCGGCGCAAGAAGATGCGCAAGAAGAAGCACAAGAAGCAACTTAAGAAGAACCGTCACAAGAACAAGAAGTAGACTCCCGATTCGGGTTCAGAGCCAGCCTCCTGCTCACAGCAACACTTTGTGCTCTCCAAGCGGGGCTTTTCTGGCAGGCATCCCGTTGACCACGATGTCCAGGTCCCGGCGTCCGCCTGCGAGCTTGACGGCCACCTCGACACCCGAATCGATCTGCTTTTCGACGTGGAGGGACAGCTTTCGGCCCTCCAGCTTATAATCCTCGACCCTGCACCCGTTGATGCCGAACGCCGCTTCTCTGTCGAGGTCTACGTAGATATCTCCGTAGTGCCTCTGAACGTATGCAGCGGCATGACAGGCGCTCCCGGCCCCCCAATCCGAGTCGAGGAACCCCGGCACCCTGTGGTCGTAACCAAAATGAGCGTAGTTCTCCGCCACGGAGCCGGTCTCTTCGGTCGGCGCGTCCTTCATGTTGCCGGGGGCAACGAGCGTGTTCTCATCCAGGAACATCAGCGTGAAAGCAGCTCGAAGCGCCGCTATGCCGCGCTCCATATGCTCCGATTTTCCGGTGACCCTGTAGTAATCCATGAACAGGGGCGCCATCAGCGCCTGTCTTGCGTCGTTCCACTCGGCGTCGGTGTTCATCGAGCCGAAGCCGCCGAACGCGTTGATGGAAAGGAACGGCGGATCCCACACCTGCTGGTACAGGCATAGGTGGTCGAGCACCTGGAGGCCCATCCGCAGGTAATTGGGATCCAGCGTGGCCGTGAATGCCAGGCGCAGGGCCTCTGCCGCCCAGTACATGCTCATCGTGTTCTGGGGCACGGTCTTCGTATTGGGATCCACGAAACCCAGCCTCTTCCGGGAGCACGAGTAGAACGTCTCGTAATCGAACCACTTCTGACCCGGTATCACTTCCGCCGCCAGAAAGTCGATCGCCCTCAGAGTCGACTCGAGGTAACGGACGTCATTCTCCACCATGAAGAGCTGGGCAAGAAACATCGCGGGACATGCCGTGGTCGCGCTCTCTCTCAGCTCCGGCGCCGAAATGGGTTTGGACCCGTCAGGTTTCACCCACGCGGGGAACGCACCCGAAGGAAGCTGTGCGGACATGAGGAAAAGGGCGAGCTCGTGACACCTACCGATCAGTCTCGGGTCGCCCTCATGGTCCCTGAACCATTGGGTCATATAGTACCCGGTAGTGGCACAGTCCGCCGTGTGATGCCAGTCGAAATGTTTGAAACCGCGCGTGCCCGCGGACCAGAACGTCCCCTGGTCGGTCGCATAGCAGACCGCCGGAGAAGCTCCATGGTCTCGCGGAGCAAGTATCGCCAGGTTCTTTACGGCAAGCGCGCTCTCGAGCAATTCGCTGTCGTGCCACTTGCGGGCGAACCAGTAGGCCCCGTAAGCGCTGCGCAGGTTGTTGAACCAGGATTGGAACATGATGCCGGGTGGGACCTTGGGTCCGTACCTGTACAGAGCCTTCTCGAGCAGGCTCGAACGGGGATGCTCGCTCACAAGCTCGATTATGCCTCGCGACGCGGATAGAGCCAGGTCCTGGTATCCGAGGTACCGGCGCAGCTCGCCAAGGTCCATCAAGCGCACGCCCTTTCGCGTGACGAAGTGCATCGCAACCGTCCCGCCGCAAGGTTGGCCTTCGAGTGAAAAACGCCTGTAGAGATCCTGGCTCTTGAACATGCGCTCGAGACCGGCCGCGGCATAACGGTCCCACCCGGTCACTTGAGGCAGGCCCCCGGTGAGATAGCGCCTGCCGAAGCGCTCCCACAGGAATGAAACCACGTCAGCGGCGCCGAACCCGTTACAGTCCAGTGCGAGATAATAAGCGACGACAAACTCCCTGCCTGCGGCGAACCTGGTCTCGCGTTGGAAGTCGTTCTCGAAGTATGTGTGGCCTTTGACTCGCGTCCGCCCCAGGCCGAACGACGTGCTCGGACAAAGGTTCTCCCCACCGGAGGCAAGGAAGTCCATGTAATAGCGAGCGCCGGTCGTGCGGTACACCGGCTCCAGGAGCTCGAGGTCGGGAATGAGCGCAAAGAACACGTCTTCTCGCCTCATCATGACGACGGGCGAGCGAAAGACCTGGTCAGAGATAACCATATCGGACCGCGGCCTGAGGTGCGGCACGAAATGATAGTCGAGCGAGTCGCAGCCTTCTTCTCCGGGGCAGCAAGTGAAATCGTAGCGGTCGAAAACCCTGTTGACCTTCGTCTCCTCGTCCGGGACGAGAGCGTGTACGACGTGGACGAGCGGCGCACCGCGCTCAATCGTCAGCCGCGTCCGGATGGAAAGCCCTCCGCGGGCGTCGGTGACCACCGCACCATCACCTTCGGGCAGTACGCTCATCTGGACGCCGACGGCAGATTCAGCCTCATTGCCGTTAACCACAAGGCGCGGAAACGACGCGCCTTTGTGCAGGTAACGGACGTGCCTGGCTCCCAGCCGCATGACGGGGCGCCAGGCTCCGTCGCCACGAACGGATAGCGTGATAAACGGATGGACACCGGGCTTGTTGAACTCTACTCTGATCTTTCCGTTCTCAGCGCTTGCGAATGTCAAAGAACCCTCCAGGGCTACTTCTTGCCCGAGTTTGCGACCTCCATGAGTGCCATCTGTTCCGGTGTGCCTATCAGCACGAGGATGTCACCCTTCTCTATCACCGCGTCGACGGAAGGATTCGGGTTGAAAGCCTGTTCATCAAGCTTTCTGACCGCCAGCACTGTCACGCCGGTGCGCTCCCTGAGCTTGCTCTCTTTTATCGACCTTCCGAGCAGAGCCGAGGTCTCCCCCACCTTGATCTCGCTCAGAAAGTATTCCGGGATATTCTGGGCCATGGCGACGTCGAGGAACTCGCAAGCGCCCGGCCTGACCATAAGGTTCGCCATCCTCTTGCCGGCGATCTTGTGTGGAGATATGACCCTGTCAGCCCCAACCATCTCGAGCTTCTGTTCCGACTCGAGCTGATCAGCCCTGGCTATGAGCAGCAGGTTGGGGTTCATGGTCCGTGCGCTCAGTACGACGAAAACGTTGTCGGCGTCGGAACGAAGCGCGCTCACGAGCCCGACAGCCCGCTCGATGCCTGCATCGACCAGGACCTCGTTCTCTGTTGCGCTGCCATTGATAGCGAAGTAACCGTCCCGCATGCACTGCGCGAAGGCCTCCTCATCGCGCTCGATGACAACAAACTTCTTGGCGTGCTCGGCAAGCTCGTCGGCGACGCTCCTGCCGACCCTGCCGTACCCGCAGATAATGTAGTGGCTGGATAGCTTCGAGATGTTGATCATCATCCTCCTTCGCCCCCAGACGTCGCCAAGCATTTCGCTGACGGCATACTCGAACAGCCCCGCGAGAAAGAAGAGCACCGCGCTGACACCGGTAGCTATGACGAACATTGTGAAATACTCGCCGCCGGTGCCCAGTGGTTCGACTTCGCGGTAGCCAACCGTTGAGATGGTTATTATCGTCATGTAGAGCGCGTGAGTGAACGTCATCTTCTCTATCAGCACGTAGCCGATCACGCCGATGACTATCACCGAAGCCAGGATGGAGGCGGCAATGAAAATGTGCCTTGCGTACCTCGATTCTCTTACGCGGCGCCGCAGTCTCCTCATAGCTCCCTGCTCTTTACGTTTTGCGAGTCCATCAACTCCTTGACCCTGGCGCGGGTTGGCATCGATGGCTGGGTCCCCACGACCGTGACCGCGATGGCCCCGGCGGCATTGGCGAAAGCAACCGCCTCAGTGGGGTTCATTTCCTCGGCCAGGCCGCAGGCCAGCCCAGCGGTGAACGCGTCGCCCGCGCCGGTCGAATCCAGGCACGCCACGTCATACGCCGGAAAGTGCCTGGCACCTTCCTTTTCGACAAGTAGGGCCCCCGAGCCTCCCATCTTCACGACGACCATTCTCACTCCGTCGATCAGCAGGCCTTGCGCCGCGGAGGCGGCGGCCCGCAGGCCCGTTACCGGCTTTCCGGTAAGGGCTTCAAGCTCCGGCTCGTTAGGAGATATGACATCAAAGAAAGGGGCCACCGACGCATCGGCCCTTAGAGCCGGGCCCGAGTCAAGGATCGTTAAGGCACCACGTGCGCGAGCGCGCACAGAGGCCTCCTTCGAGACATCAACAGGTATCTCGAGCTGGAACAACACAACCGCGGTGGTCTGAAGACAGGCGTCGACGGCGTCAAGGTCCTCGACGGTCATGGATCGGTTGGCACCGGGATCCACCACGATGGTGTTCTCGCCCGTATGCTCTTCAACCACAATCAGCGCTACACCAGTGGCGTAACCGGGGGCTACGCCTACGAGCTCGGTGGAAACGCCTTCGGCCTCGAGCTTCTCGATGAGTATCCGTCCAAAGCTGTCATCGCCGACCCTGGCGAGCAGCTTCGTTTCGCTTCCGAGTCGGTGAGAAGCAAGCGCCTGGTTTGCTCCCTTCCCTCCCGTTACGACATGGAACCCGGAGGCGTGGATGTATTCACCCGGCGCAGGTATGTGCGGTGCGACGGCCACCAGATCCATGTTCATACTGCCAACGACCAGTACTCCGTTCTTCAACAAATTCCCCCTTGATACGGCTAGAATCGTACCATAACGTTATGCGGGTATCGGGCGTCTCGACGGGAAAAAGCGTCGCGACGCAGAAGAGAATAGACCGAGACGGGCGTTGCCCGTGAAAGTCGGCCGAACGGTGCGACCCGGAGTCGCGGACTGGAGAATCGATGGCGGAACTTTTCGTTGGAACGTCGGGGTGGGTCTACCCTCACTGGAAAGAAAGGTTTTATCCCGAGGATATGCCGGAGAGCGAATGGTTCAAATACTACGCCCGGCACTTCGATACGGTCGAGATCAATAACTCGTTTTACAGGCTACCGAGCAGGGAGACCTTTGACGGCTGGCGGCAGATGGCTCCTACGGGGTTCAGGTTCACCGTGAAGGCCAGCCGCTACATAACCCACGTGAAGAAGCTCAAGGACCCTGGGACGGGGCTCGAGAACTTCTACACGAATCTTGCGGGGATGGGCAGGAGGTGCGCGGCGGTGCTCTTCCAGCTTCCTCCACGCTGGCACGTAAACCTGGAGAGGCTCGAGGAGTTCCTGGGCGCGGTTCACAATCGATACAGGTCGGTGCTCGAGTTCGGGGACGATACGTGGCTCAACGACGACGTCTTCGATCTGATGAGCAGTCACGGCGTTGCACTGTGTGCGGCAGACAGCCCGTTCTACCCCGCACCCCGCAAGCGTACCGCGGACTTCTCGTTTTGGCGCATGCACGGCGGACACCTCTCGGACAGTCCCGGCTACGAAAGAAACGAGCTGTGGGAGCTGGCGCAGGAAGTCGGCGGCGAGCTCGAGGAAGGACGCGACTGTTTCGTCTACTTCAACAACGACTACGCGTGCTACGCGATAGAGAACGCCCTGGAGCTCAAGAGCATGCTGTCGGAAGTGGGAGGCTGATCAGTTGCCGGAGCTGCCCGAAGTTGAGGCGAGACGGCGCTACCTGGCCGCAAATGCCCTCGGCAGAAAGATAGACAGGGTATCGGTGCCGGACAAGCGCATCCTGGACAAGGCCACCCCGGCGGCCCTGAGCCGGGGCCTGAAAGGAGCGTCCTTCACCGATGTGGAAAGACGGGCGAAGTACCTTCTCGTCAGGACCGACAGAAACAGCATTCTCCTAATTCACTTCGGGCTCACTGGAGCCCTTTTCTTCAGGGAGCGTGGGGAGCGGAAGCCGAGATTCAGCAAAGCTGAGTTCTATTTCGAGGGAGGGTCCTGCCTGCACTACACCGACCCGAGGTTATTCGGCAAGATAGCGCTGTACGAGACCACAGACGACGACGATATTCCCGAGATCGCGAAGCTTGGCCCCGAGCCACTGAGCCGGGCCTTCACTTTCAAGAGGTTCAACGATGTGATCCGCGGGCATAAGACGACGTTGCACCAGGTGCTGATGGTCCAGGAGCTCATTGCGGGCATCGGCAACGAATACTCCGACGAGATCGCATACCAGGCGGGTGTGCGGCCGGACCGAATGACGACGGGTCTCTCCGATGCGGAGGTCCGACGGCTCTACGACAAGATGAAGTGGGTCCTGAAACAAGCCGTCAATCTGAATGCGGAGCTCGACGGATGGGCCGACAGGTTGATCATCCCCAATCGCGGTAAGGACGGAGAGTGCCCCCGCACACACGACAAGCTCTCAAAGAAGACAATCGCCGGCCGAACCAGCTACTTCTGCCCCACCTGCCAGAAATAGCCCCTTCAAAAAACAGATCTGACCCCAGGTTTTTAGAGGTCTTTGCCCTCGTATTCGGCGGCCATGAAGGGGACTATTTTCGGGCCGCCGAGGATGTTGGACATTATGTAGATAGAAGCGGCGCGCTCGACTATTTCAGCGTTGTGGAGAGCGTTCCTGATCTTTTGACCGACGGCGACTACGCCGTGGTGAGCAAGGAGGCATGCGTTCTTGAATCCGAGAGCTTCCACCGTGTTCCTGGCAAGCTCGACAGAGCCGGGGCCGCCGTATTCGGCTACGTCAACCGCTCCCAGCAACGAGAACACCTGCTCCTCGAGTATCGGTGGAATCGCTTTTCCGGCAACCGCCACGGCGGTGCCCATCGTCTGGTGCGTGTGGACTATGCCTCCAATCTCGGGGCGTGCCTCGTAGATCGCAAGGTGCATGTTGATCTCGATCGATGGCTTGTGGCGGCCCTTGACCTGATCGCCGCCCATATTGATAACACAGATATCCTCGTGGAGCATGAGCTCGTATTCGAGCGAGGTTGGAGTGATAACAACGAGGTCCGTCTCCGGTACCCTGACCGAGCAGTTGCCCGACGTCCCTGCCACCAGGCCGCGCCGCGCCATCTCCTGGCCCGTGATGAGCACTTCTTTCATCGCTTCCAGTATGAGCTCTTCATTTGCCATCGGATTCTCCCTTCAACGGAAAATGCGTGCGCGTTCATGCAGGTTCTCAAGGGAACCGAACGTCTCAGTAGCCAGCACGCCGAGACACAAAACCCGGCCTCCCCGGCGTGCTGTTAATGGTACCATAGTTCTCCGGCTGATATTGACGGGGAGATGGCATGAAAAAGTGTGGCAAAGGGCCTTTTCTGGTCGGATTGGATCTCGGCACGACCGGCGCGAAGGCCGGGGTCATCGGCACGACCGGCGCGGTAATGGCAACCTCGTTTGTCTCCTACGAAACCTCCACGCCGCGCCCAGGGTGGGCGGAACAGGACCCTGCCGACTGGTGGGATGCGGCAACGAGGTCCGTTAGAGACGCTGTCGAGTCCAGCGGAGCGGAACCTGGAGATATAGCGGGTATCGGGGTCTCCGGCCAGATGCACGGAAGCGTCTTCCTCGATGGTTCCGGTACGGTCGTAAGGCCCTGCATACTCTGGTGTGACCAGCGGACCTCGTCGCAATGCGAACAGATAACCCGCACCATCGGGCTGGACCGCCTGTCGAAATGGACCGGCAATCCCGCTCTGCCGGGTTTTACCGCGCCGAAGGTCCTGTGGCTCAGGAAGAACGAACCCGACTGCTACGGGCGGGTGCGACGCCTGCTGCTCCCCAAAGATTACATAAACCTGCGCCTGACCGGCGTTGAATCCACCGAGATGTCCGATGCTTCCGGCACCCTCCTGTTCGATGTTGGTTCGAGGAACTGGTCCGGCCCGATGCTCGATGCGCTGGAGATCCCGACCGGGTGGCTGCCGCCGGTCTTCGAGTCGGGCGACCGGATAGGTGGCCTGTCACCGGACGCGGCGAAGGCTACCGGCCTGCCGGAGGGTACCCCTGTCGCTGCCGGGGGCGCCGACAACGCGTGCGGGGCCCTCGGGATGGGCGTTCTGGAGCCCGGGAGGATAGCCGTGAGCCTCGGTAGTTCGGGGACCGTCCTCGCGCCCACGTCCACACCCGTGCACGATCCGGAGATGCGGCTTCATTCGTTCTGCCACGCCGTCCCGGGAACGTGGTACCTGATGGGCGTGATGCTGTCGGCCGGCCTCGCTTTGCGGTGGTTCCGGGACGAACTCGGGGAGCTTGAGGTGACAGAGGCCTCGAGGCTCGGGATAGACCCGTACGAAATCCTTATCGACGAGGCTTCGATGGCCCCCGTCGGTTGCGATGGGCTCACTTTCCTTCCATACCTGTCGGGCGAACGCACGCCGCACACCGACCCTGACGCCCGAGGCGTTCTCTACGGACTCGATCTCACGAAGAGAAGAGCGCACATGGTGCGTGCGATACTCGAAGGGGTAACCTTCGGCCTGGAGGATTCTCTTGAAATCATGCGTGACATGGGGGTGCCGCTTGACGAAGTGGTCTCGGGCGGAGGCGGGTCACGCTCGAGGTTCTGGAGACAGGTCCAGGCGGACGTCTTTGAACTGCCCATCACGGCCGCGGGTACCAGCGATTCGGCGATGCTGGGAGCGGGAATTCTCGCCGGAGTGGCCGCCGGGGTCTTCGATTCGGTCAACGACGCCTGTAGCGCCCTTTCTTCCAATGGAGAACGCCTCGAGCCGGACGAGAGCACCTTCGGGGCGTATCACAAGGCTTATTTGCGCTACCGTAACCTGTACCCATCGCTTAAGATGCAGTTCGCTCGCGACGCGTAAGAGCAAGACCGGGAGCTTGAAAGCTCCCGGTCTCTTCACGAACGCAATGCCCCACGTGTCAGGTCCGTGTACAGGTGCGACCCTTTCATGGGGGTCGCAAATATTTCTCAGAACTTCAATTTCTTGTCTTGCTTGATCTGCTGGGCGGCCTTGAGCTGTTCGGCTGCCTTGTTGGTAGCTTCCTGCAGTTTTGTCACCTGACTGCTCTGCTGCTGGACGT
>Ga0209226_10001488_pt1 | contig 10575 bp, 12 predicted proteins | sample BarGraNGADG00212_2_FD_184497 | JGI IMG/M metagenome (GOLD analysis project Ga0209226, IMG submission 184497) | Arctic peat soil microbial communities from Barrow, Alaska, USA - Barrow Graham LP Ref core NGADG0011-212 (SPAdes) (version 2) | ecosystem: Environmental > Terrestrial > Soil >...
TAACTAACAGAATATCAAGGTTTTATCCTAATAAAAGAACGTATTGTTATTAACAATATCTGTATAACATATTAACAATCAAAGTATTAGTGTTTTTTGTCATGTACTAAGTGTAGTAATTCAATATTTCTGCACTGTTTTTTAGATCTTCAACACTTATTATGTCATCTTTTAAGCAGTTGTCGAAATAACAACGTAAACGATTTAAAATAATGGCAATCCTGAATATATAACTATCCATTTTGGCAAAAATTGAATTGAAAGTCTTGTTGTCAATTCCGAAGTCTTTGCTGTTCATTTCGTCACGCCATGTCTTCACAAAATCATAACCTTTGTCATCCATTTTTAATGTAGTTCTCATTAATGCTGAATAGTCATAGAACTCCAAAAAATATTTTAACATCTTGTTATATTCCTGATTTATATCAACATCTTTGTTTACTCCCAGGTCTTCAAATACGTTTTTTTTGTCATCACTTTCATCAATAGTGAACAGATACCGATATACATTACCGTTTTCAATTCTTGCATCGGTAAATATTTCAAAGAGCGCTCTAAATTGCGTTGTGCCTATAATACTTACATTGGTTTGGGTAATGTAGTTTGACGCATCCTCACTTACTCTGCTTTTTTTCAAACTATAATAATTCCAGAATTTCAACCAACTTTCTTCATCACTTCCTGCCCGGAACTTATTGAAGTCTTTAAACAGGCCGGCAATTTCATCGTATTGCACCAGAATTGATCGACCATTGTTGTGTTCATCATCCAATATCTGATACATTTTTTCAGTGCTGATGTTTTGCACTGCACATTCTATTTGTTTTTTTAATGATGGAGCACTGGTTAATTCATTATTTTTTAGCCATTCAGAAATCAATTCATCTTTATTCTCATCATTCTTTATTTTTTTGCAGAAATCGGCATATTCGTAATATTTAGTATTATTAATTCTGTATTGATCACGCAATTCATGGTCTTTTTGCAGTATAGGTATTATAGCAAAATTAAAGATGTGGCTTTTAAATGTGCCGGAATTTGCAACATGAATCGTCCATAAATTTGACCGTTCGATCCAGTCAATTGCCACATTAAGTTCATAGCCATTTAATAATACGTTACCGCAAGCGTTTAAATAGTTTGTTATAAGTGCATCCAGATTGAATTTTTTAACCCTCGAAACATTTATAATTAATTCTGCGAATTTTTGAGGTAATGCTGATACAGGAAAATTTTGGTTCATTATTCATGATAATTAATTTAGTTGTTATTTTTCGGATCCATCATTACATTATTACTATGTCATCATTTCCCATTTCATTCATATCTATTTCATCAGTTTGACGTTTTGCATCATATTTTTTTGCTTTTTCATAGAATTCATTTAATGTGACTTTATGGTACATCAGGTTTTTTATTACAGCAGTATTTGTCAGATGATATACTTCAGCGATATAATTTATTTTTACTTGTTCTTCCTGATTTGGGGTATAACCAATCATCTTAATTTTTTCGTTTGTGTCCATAATTTTAAAATTTAAATCATTATTAATTTTTTTTATAAATACTGAAGTTTTTTAAAAAATATTAAGAAATATTAAAAAATAAGGATTTATAATTATGCGTCGACAATTTTGGCGGAGTTGACGGAGTACTGACGGAGTGTTAAGTTTTGATATACAATGGTTTAAAGTCTATTCCGCCAATCCGACAACACCGCCAGGATATGTATATACCGTCATTTTGTCAATTTTGCATATACATTAAGAAGAAGAATATATATTTATAATAAATAGAGCAAAGGATGGTTTGTCACATAAATTAGGATATATACTGGCGGGGTTGGCGGTTTGACGGTTTGAATGTTATTTAATTGATATATAGTTTCATGCAAAGCTATAATGCCGCCAGATGTCCGACAAATCCGCCAAATTGGGAAACTACACCTTTAATAATATAAGCAAAAAGGCGACATCATTTTTCTAGTCTGGGTATACACCAATAAAATTCAATTTCATAATAGAAGTATTCTATGCTTCAAAAAGTATGTAGATATCATGTACGGTAATCGGATCATGATCTATTTAGGTAACAAACTGCATTAAGAATATTTCAATTCATCAATGTAGATGGAGGGGGTAAGATTTGTACTATATTAAATTATTCAATATCTTCAAAAAACTGTTTAGGACTATAAATTTCATGAATGACTGTCACTGTCACGATAATGTGTCATAACTGGTTTTTACCCTGTCTCATTGTCTACCTTGGTTGATAAAATAGTTTATAGTGTAACATAAAAATTAGAATAAGTTGGATAAATTATGAATACCGGCACTTCAGGGACTGCTTTTTTAATTTGTTCTAAAGCAAAATTTGCTTTCATCATTTCTTGATCTGTTCCTGAAATATAAATTTCTGCACCTATAACCATGTTATGGTTTTTGTTAAGACAAAAGCATACTCTAAATTCCAGAGACAAATTCGCAATACCTAACGTGTTTATTTCAAGAGGGTAAATTGTATCTAAATTTATTCGGTCAGAATATTCCGTAATCCAATCAACCTCGGTTGATATAGTGGACCAATCAAATTTAATCAGGGTTTTCATCTCAAGGTGTTCGAGAAAATCTTTAACTTTTTTTTCCATAGTATTATGTTTTTATTTAATATTATTTAATTCAGTAATTCCAAATTTTTATCGTTAATACTTTTCTTAATATCCTTGAGTAATTTGGCCGGAACACATACCCTTTTTTTCAGATTATTATCTTTTTGCGATAAGCGTGCCGATAATTCTTTTAGTCTCCTACTAATCTCCTTTTGAATAGCAAGTGGGTTGTCTAATGAACCAGTTTTGCTATCATGATTTATCCCTTCCCTAGGCTGGTTCTCAGTCGAACCTTTTTTCTCTTCGGGTTTTTTCTTTTTCATTTCATTTAATGTTAATCATATAATTATGTAATCCATTGGTTTTATTGAGAGGGTTGGGACGCAATATATCAATTGACATCACATTATCCTCACGAACAAACCCGTGGAGCTTGTGCCAATAAAATCAGCACATCCTTCAAATGTTATTTTTTGCTTTTTGTAACCAGAAAAGGTTACTATACAGGACAGTTCTTGCGTTTAGGCAAGTAATTCGCTTGTATTGTGGTATAAAGTTAATGCTGAACCTAAGAAATTGCAAGACTTTTTCTTGTCGAGAAGTAAAATACATTCTCTCAGTCAAATATAGTGGGCATTTGCGAAGCACATTTTTTTGGAAATTGAAGGTAAAATTGGGCAAGAAACATCTTGGATTCAATACAAAATCATCTAATAAACGCAAATTCCCGGCATTTTTACACATTATTCAATAAGCATGAATACATCTTTTGGACTTATATTAAGTGCATCTGCCAACTCGAAGAGACTAAATAAGGTCAGGTTCTTTGCATTCTCGGCACGTATGATTGTATTCCTATGCAGATTCACTGTTTGGCTAAGGTCTTTTTGGGTTAAACCTTCACTAAACCTGAGTTCACGTAGGTATGTGCTGATGATCTCAAGTCTTTTCTGATGTTGTTCTGGGATTGGTTTGCTGGACATTTGAATGAATTTATAATAAATACTCTTCAAGAATAATAAAGTATACTTCAGTATGTACTGAAAATAGTAACTTATGTGCCTTTCCTACACTTTTAAATCAATTTGTTGTACTAAGAAAAGCAATAGAAATGCTTTAAAATGCGATTTTAACACTGATCCAAATATGTTTTGGTGAATTATCGATCAAAAAGAGCACCCACACTTATGCGTGTGATGGTTTTAAAAATATACTGTTGAAATATTTCCGGAATAAGTAATCAAAAAAGGTTTATAAACTATTTTGTCCGGATGAAACATATTCACTTTTCTATAAATGAAGGATCTTTAGTTTTAATCTATTTCTTACCACGTTACATGACGGTAATGAATGGATATAGAAAAATAGTATTCACTTCAAAGAAATGGATAAAAAAAGTGAATAATGATTTAGTATATGTATCATTTATAGGGTATACTTCAACATGATACACTTTTCAGGACAATTATGCCATCTATATGGCCGAAATGGATTAAAAATAGGGTCACACTAAATATTATACAAATGGAAGCAATTATTTATTCAAGAGTAAGCAGCGAGTCCCAGGACAACGAACGGCAGATTATAAATCTCAAACAAGTAGCAGAGCAAAAAGGCTGGCATATCAGAAGAACCTTTCAAGAGAAAATTTCCGGTACCATTAAATCCAGTTCCAGAAATGAGTTCAAATCATTACTTGAATATATTGAAAGATCACCCACCCAGGTTATAATGACCTCTGAAATTTCTCGTATTGGCAGACGGGTAGTCGATGTTCTGAACTTTGTTGAATTGCTTCATGTAAAGGGAATCGCTTTATATATTCAACAGTTCAATATGCTCACCCTTGAGAACGGTCATGAGAATCCAATAGCTAAAATGTTACTGCAGATGCTCTCTATTGGTGCCGAAATGGAAAATAATCAGCGGAAAATCAGGCAATTTGAGGGAATAAAACTTGCCCAGTTAAAACACGTATATTCCGGGAGAAGGAGAGGTGCAAAAACTTCTCCAGCTTCTTTGTTAAAAAAATATCCTAATATCTCAGATATGCTTGATAAAAGTAATCTCTCCTTGAGACGGATTGCAGGAATCAGTGGACATTCTATTAATACTGTTCGGAAAATTAAACTACTAAAAGAGATTTGACTACCCTGCGGATCATTCCGAAAAATATTCCAGGATAGAAAAAATGTATTTTTTCTATTAAAGTATCATATAACGACACTTATCTGAAAGATTTACTGTTATATTTTTTACCAGAATAAGAAAATCATCGTTAATTATATTCAAGATTTGGTCAGTGCTCTGAACCGATCCCTTAACACTATCATTCGCCCAATAAGTTCATCGAATGGGAGAGAGTCGCCATAGATCATGCTTGCTCGCATTCCTTTGTAATCCTTTTCATATTCGTTAATAATGTTTTGAGGAGGTATAAAATCAATTTTATCCGGTTGATGAGCACTATAACTGGCTTACTGTGGCAATTTTGTTTCTGGTAAAAAAGTATAAGGTACTATACATATATCCTTTGTCTTCAAAAACGTCATGCAATCGTACAATATCGACATATCCTTTTTCATCATAGGTGTAAATAATATTTACCTTAACAACCATCCCGGTTGTGCAAATAATACTATGCTTCAGGTAATATTAAATAGAAAAGAAATAGCAACAAATACGAAGCAACAAGCCCTTTCAATGATTTCACCTGACAATATAAGAAGAATCTTCACTTTGAGTACAATGTACATATATTCAATGATTTATCGTATCTCCAGGAACCCGGACACTCTACCACTACCCTCCCTGCTGACCAGTGGTGCTACATTAAGTTCTTCTTCCTGTATTACATATTTTGTTCCATATGTTTATTATAAATCCCAGGCGCAAAATAAACTGACTAAAGAATTATTAAGAAAAAAAATCCCGGAAATAAAATCAATTTTGGTAAAACGCATATCTAAAATTTTTTTAGAAAAAATTTAAAAAAACTTTAAAACAGCAATTATACTATTGCACTATATTTTCACTGTTGTTTTTAAAAACATCATTGAATCATACTCTATCAAAAATAACATTGGCATCAAATTGGTTCATGGTTAACTTAAATCATAAATTAACTGAAGAATTCATCTTTTAGATTTATTGTATCAGCACATATTTATTGTTTATTAATATTATAAATACAACTAAAAGTATTATTTGTTAACCATTGGACTTATTACTTTTGAATTCATAAAATGAATGTAAAACTTATGCTGGTTATTAGGTTTAGTGGTTAGGAAAGGTAAAGACCTCTGAAAAAAATCAGAGGTCTTTTATTATTACCTGTCAGTGCCTGAAATACGTTGACCATAAAAACGGTTAACACTATGGCAAATGTAAATTATTTTGATCACGAGAACAAACCTCAATATAAGAGGAGTTTTAGTGAAGATTTTAAGAAAAGTAAAATTCGGGAATTAGAGAAAAATCTATCATCTGTTTCCGATATTTGCAATACCTACTCTGTGAGCAGGACATCAGTCTACAGATGGATTTACAAATATTCGGCAATGGCAAAGAAACAAGTAAAACAAGTAGTTGAAGCAAAGAGCGACACCCAGAAGATTAAAGCGCTAGAGGAGCGTATTAAGGAGCTCGAGAGGATAGTAGGACAAAAGCAGTTATTGCTTGAGTTCAAGGACAAGATGATAGAGATAGCAGAGGCTGACTATGGTGTTGATATCAAAAAAAAAGTAGGTTCAAAACTCTCGTCTGGTACCACTTCAACAGGCAAGATCACCGGGAGAAGATGAACAGACTCTTTGAAATATTAAGTATAAGTAAACAATCTTTTCATCAGATGTTAAGTCGCAGACGATACAAGTATGAAGAGCAGGAACAGCTTATTCCTCTGATCAATGAGATACGAGCAGACCATCCTCGAATGTCAGCCAGGGACATCTATCTGAAGCTTAACCCAAGCTGTATGGGAAGAGATCAGTTTGAGCGGTTCTGCATGGACTCAGGTTACAGGATTAAGCAATTAAAGAACTTCAGAGTTACAACCAACAGCCTTGGAGTGACCCGTTTCCCGAACATGATAAAGGATCTTGAGGTTACACGTGTCAACCAGATTTTTGTGAGTGACATAACCTACTTTGATCTTGGATCTAAGACTCGTTATCTTACGTTTATTATGGATTTATATAATCGTGAGATAGTTGGGTACTCGGAAAGCGACAATTTGCGTACAGAGAATACCACCATACCAGCACTTCACAGACTAGAAAAACTACGAGGCAAGGTAAATTTAAAAGGGGCGATCATGCACTCAGATGGTGGAGGCCAGTACTATTGCAACGAATTTAAAGCACTCACAAAAGAGTTGGGAATGATAAATTCAATGACCGAAGAAAAGGTGTACGAAAATGCACATGCAGAGAGATTAAACGGGATAATCAAAAACAATTATCTTTATCCTTATGGACCAACGGATGTGGCTTCACTTAGAAGACTGTTAGACAAGGCAGTATATATGTATAACACAGGAAAACCACACAAAGCTTTGAGGAAACTAACACCAGTAATGTTTAAGAATACTATTGATAACGAGAATAACTCTTCGAGTAATTACCCGTTATCAACAGTAAATTATCACAATAATAAAAGAAGTAATTTAAGTAATAAAAAGGTCAACGTTATTTAGGCAATTGACAACCCAGCACCCAGCACCCAGCACCCAGCACCCAACAACAAGTCTTAATCACTAAACCAATTCCATCGATTTAGCATTTTCAATCTCAATTTCTTTTATTTGTTCCCGGAATTGTGATGGAGTGATACCTTTTATTTTTTTGAACCGCCGGTTGAAATTTGAAATATTCCCAAAACCTGAATCATAGGCAATTCCGGAAATATTATATGACTCATCTGTTAACAGTTTGCACGCATATCCAACCCTCACATTCAGCAGATAATCCTTGAATGGCATTCTGTATATCTGCTTAAAATTCGCGTAGAAAGCGGTACCTGACATATTTGTAATATCAAGTAAATCTTTAATCAATATACGCTTTTGGAAGTTTTGCTGGATATACTTGAAAGCCTTCTGCATCGGTCCTGATTTGTCTTGCCAGAATGGCTTTCCAAAGGCAGGACTTGAAAGGATATTAAATTCCCTGGTTGTGGCAAATATCTTAAGTATGGAAAATAAAGAATGCAACCTGTCGATATCTTTCATATCCTGCATTTTAAGCATGACAGATATTATCTTTCTTTTACTCTCACCATAGAACGAATATCCTCTTGTTGATTCCATCAGAAACCTGTTGAGTACATTATATTCAGGAATTTTAAAAAAAATTTCTCCCAGAAATTGATAAAGGAACTGGATTACAATCCCTTCTCCCCGAAAACCATCACAATGGCTGAAATATTCAGGATCACAAAGATATTCATGCGGTGTATAGGAACCAATGAATACCAGATCATTGTTCTTAAACCTGTCAATATTGTCACCAATCATTCTTTTGCCTCTACCCCTTGTAATAAGGCACAATTCGTATTCAGGATGGTGGTGCCAGAGAACGAAAGGATTATTCTCCTTATAATAAATGAAGGATTTATCCGGTTCCTGGAGCAATCTTGCATCAGCAGCTTTCACTTATTACAAAATTTATGGTACAAATATACAGGATAAGCGATATTAAAGATATAAATATGATATATTATATGTGTAAAAGTATTAGATATTTGATATGAGTTCATAATTAAGTGGAAATATTGTAAAATTATCAGGAGACTGCCTTCGGGCTTCGAATGCAATGGTCGGCTACTTCCTGTTAGGTCAGCGAGCTCATACTCTCAGTCGGAAAGTAATAATAACATAATTAAAAAAGTTTAAAAATATCGTAAATCCAACGAAAAGTACTATTAACAAAATACATAAGAAAATAATTTTGTCTTTAATTAACCTAAATCGGTAGAATAATTCTTGAAAGTTATTCCTGAACAGGGATACAAAAAGACTAAGAACTAATAAAACATTCGAATCATGTCAGAAAAACTTGCAATTAAAGGCGGCCCAAAAGTAGTTACCAGTAATAAAATTGGTTGGCCGAATTTTGATGAAAAAGCAATCAAGGCAGTCGAGGAAGTGCTCAGATCAGGAAAGGTTAACTATTGGACCGGCTCCAAAGGAATGGAATTTGAGAAGAAATTTGCTGAGTGGCAGGGCAGTAAATATGCCATTGCAGTTTCAAACGGGACTGCAGCTTTGCATGTGGGGCTGACAGCAATGGGCATTGGACCGGGAGATGAAGTAATAGTACCCAGCTACACCTTTATTGCATCAAGTTTTTCAATTCTTCAGGCTGGAGCCATTCCTAGATTTGCTGATGTAAACAGAGAGGACCATTGCATCAGTATTGAATCTGCTGAAAAACTGGTTAACGAGAGAACCAAAGCGATAATGCCAGTGCACTTATATGGTAATGTATGCGATATGGACAAGGTAAATGCCTTTGCCAAAAAACATAAAATTCTTGTTATTGAGGACAACGCCGAAGCCTTTGGCGGTTCATTCAAAGGGAAAAAAACAGGCACACTTGGTGATATTGCAGGATGCAGCTTCTGCCAGAGCAAGACATTTACAACGGGTGGCGAAGGAGGAATGGTTACAACCGATAATGAGGATTATGCCTGGATAGCCAGAAGCTTTAGAGATCATGGTTATGATGTCAAAGACCGTTTGAATTTACTTGAATTGGAACAAAAACTTTCGTACATTCATAACATGGTAGGATTTAACTACAGGATGACTGAAATGCAGTCGGTTATAGGACTGGCCGAACTCGAAAGAATGGATTCATGGAATATGCCGACACGACATCGTAATGCACATTTAATAATAGACAAGATTAAAGATTTACCTCAGGTATTATATACACCAGTTGATACCGATGCAAGAAAAAATGGCTGGTTTGTTATGGCATTTACGTTAGATATTGAGAACATGACCTGCGATATTAAACAATTTGTTGATACAGCAGTTGCGGAGGGTGCGATGATATGGAAAGTATTCTGGCCACAGTGTCATACAGAACAGGCTTTTCAGAAACATCTTGCATTTGGTAAAAGTGGTTTCCCATTTGTGTCAAAGGAATATACAAACCCCAAAAGTGTTGATTATTCAACCGTGGATGTTCCTAATGCAAAATGGCATGAAAGTCATACTTTTACCTGTTTTGCATATCCGACATATACAGTTGAAAACTGCGAACAGATAGGCGATGCTCTGAGAAAAGTTATCAAGGCATATTCAAAATAAAATATGGAAGAAACTACTTTAAAAAACAAAATAAAATGGGGAGTTATAGGTTCTGGCGGCATCGCCCGCCGGAGGACCATCCCGGAAGGAATAATCCCTTCAGAACACGCTGAGCTGATCTCAGTTTATGACTTAGACCAGGAACTGAATAAAAGTGTTGCCACGCAATTTGAAGCAATCCCTTCTACGACTATTGAGGATCTTCTGACCTCCGGTATTGATGCGGTATATATTGCCTCACCGGTCAACAAGCATCTTGAACATGTAACTCAATGCGCTGAAAACAGGAAACATGTTCTTTGTGAAAAGCCTCTGGGTCTGACAATTAAAGAAGCGGAGAAAATAGTCAGGATATCAAATAATTATGGGATCTCGCTGGGAACAGGATTTATGATGAGATTTCTTGCGCAGCATCAGGCGGCTCTTAAGCTTATCCGTGATGGACGATTAGGGAAACCTGTTTATGGAAGAGCTCAGTTATCTTGCTGGTATCCGCCTATCAATGGGGCATGGAGACAGGATCCCGAAAAAGGCGGCGGCGGATCACTTCTCGATATGGGCAGTCACTGCATTGATCTTCTTGAAATGTTCTTTGGCAAAATCAATAGAGTAAGTTGTTTTATAAATAATAGTGTACATTCTTACC
>Ga0209226_10001489_pt1 | contig 10572 bp, 9 predicted proteins | sample BarGraNGADG00212_2_FD_184497 | JGI IMG/M metagenome (GOLD analysis project Ga0209226, IMG submission 184497) | Arctic peat soil microbial communities from Barrow, Alaska, USA - Barrow Graham LP Ref core NGADG0011-212 (SPAdes) (version 2) | ecosystem: Environmental > Terrestrial > Soil > Wetlands...
GGCATGGGAATGCGCGGGCGGATTGCAAAGGAGTTGAAACTGACCCCGGAGCAGATCAAGCTGCTTGAGCCGATCCGCAAGGACTTCATGGATTCCACTCAGAGCGCGAGAGAAGATATCAAGGCCAAGATGAAGCAGATGCTCGATCTGTTGGCGGCGGATCAGCCCGACGCGGCGGCTATCAAGGACCTGGCCTCGCAGATGGAACCGTCTCGCACGGCTATAAGGGAATCGGCAATCGACCATATAATATCCGCATTGGAAGTGCTGACCCCTGACCAGCGCGCCAAGGTCAAGGATTGGGTTCAGAAGAACCCCGGCATGTGCATGGGAATGGCCTGTGGTATGTGCGGCGGCCCCGGAATGGGTATGGGCCCCGGCATGGGCTGCGGCATGGGCATGGGCGCAGGTATGGGTCAAGGCAAGGGCCCTGGCGGCGCGGGCTGCCCCTACGCGAAGTAGCTTAGACGAATGATCCCTCCAGGCGTTCGCGCCTGGAGGGATTGGCCTGTTCCCTGTAACCTATTCCCTGTAACCTGTAACCTATTCCCTCTCTTGACGTTGCCGCTCGATTGGCTTATCCTAGAGCTATGAACAACCCCTCGCTCAGCCCGTCCGCGCTGTCGGAGCTTGTCTCGATAGTCGGGCGCGAATATGTGCTTAACTCCACGGAAGACAGGATCTGCTACGCGTATGACGGCCAACGAGTGGAGTGCCTGCCGGACGCTGTCGTGCGTCCTGCCGACGCGGGGCAAATCTCCCGGATACTGGTCCTTGCCAATCAGGAGCGTTTTCCCGTAGTGCCCAGGGGCGCGGGAACCGGCCTCAGCGGCGGGTCTGTTGCGTCGAGCGGCGGGATCGTTCTCGATCTTACGAGAATGGATCGGATCATCGAGATCGACCCCGGCAATCAGCATATCGTGGTGCAGCCGGGTGTGATCACGGCTGCCATTGTCGCCGAGGCGGAGAAGATCGGGCTGCTTTACCCTCCTGATCCCGGCAGCGTGAAGGTCTGCACCATTGGCGGAAACGTTGCGGAAAACGCGGGCGGCTTGCGCGCGGGCAAATACGGCGTGACGCGAAACTACCTGATGCAGCTATGCGCTGTCGCTCCTACCGGTGAGAGCTTCCGCAGTGGGGCAAGGACTCGGAAATGTGTCGCGGGCTATGATCTGGTCTCGCTGATGTGCGGCTCCGAGGGCACTCTGGGAGTGATTACCGAGATTACACTGCGCCTGGTCCCGATGCCAAAGTATCGAAAGTCGATGGTGGCGACATTCCCGGATGCGGCGACTGCCGGCCAGGCTGTGTCGAACCTGATCGCGGCGGGCCTGGTGCCCGCGACCCTGGAGATCATCGACAACTTCACTCTGCGCGTCATCGAGGACTATGCGCACCTTGGCCTGCCCGTGGAAGCCGGGGCGCTGGTGCTCGGGGAGTTCGACGGGCTTGTCGAGTTGGCGGTCGAGGAGGAGGGTAGGCGCGGGATCAGCGTGCTTACCGAAAGCGGCGCATCGACGATCCAACAGGCTGACGATGCGGCTGAGCGCGACAGAATATGGCAGGCCAGGCGCGTGGCCCTTGCGGCGTTGTCACGGGCAAAGCCCACTTCTATTCTCGAAGACGTGACCGTGCCCTTGCCCAAACTCGCCGAAATGATCGAGAGAGTCGAGCGCATTGGCCGTGAGAACGCTGTTTCCATTGGCACGTTCGGCCATGCCGGGGACGGCAACCTTCACCCAACCATACTCACGGACGAGCGCGACAAAGAAGAGATGAAGCGCGTGGAGGTCGCGGTCGAGCAGTTGATCGCGGCGGCGTTGGAGCTGGGCGGCACCGTCAGCGGGGAGCACGGCATCGGCTTCTGCAAGGCCCCATTTCTCGCGCAAGAGGTCGGGGAGGGGAGCATGGAAATCATGCGACGCATTAAGCTGGCTCTCGACCCGAACAACATCCTCAACCCCGGAAAGTTCGTGTAGTGATGATCCCCAAGAGCATTGCCGATCTGGACGAGGCCCTCACAAAGTGCATGAAATGCGGTTTCTGCAAGGCGGCGTGTCCGGTGTTCATCGGCGAAGAGACCACCTCACCACGCGCGAAAGTTCGGCTTGCGCGCGCGGTCGTCAGAGGCGAGCTGGAGATCGGTCGCGGGTTCAAGGCGCAGATGGAGCGGTGCCTCAACTGCCGCGCGTGCGCCGATGAATGTCCCAGCGGTGTCGAGCCCAACAAGATCGCGCTCGCGGCGCGCTGCGGGCTGGTGGAACGCGACGGCCTGCCGCTGGTCAAACGAGCGATCTTCTCCGGGGCACTGAAGCGGCCAAGACTTATGGCGCTTGGGACCCGAGCGCTGGGCATCGCGCAGCACGTGTCAGCCATCGACCTGCAGAACAACCCGCTCCGTAACCTCCTCCCGTTGGTGGGCATGCGGCGGGACAAAGACTTTCCAATTCTCGGGCGGCGTTCTCTATTCTCGATCCTGCCGGAGTCACTTGACCCTCTGGGTGAGCAGAAGATCACTGTCGCTTACTTCCCAGGCTGCGCGACAAATCTGATCTATCCCGAGATCGGCATCGCGACGGTCAGCGTGCTCCGAAAGCTGGGAGCGAGGGTCATTATCCCTCACGACCTGGTGTGCTGTTCAACGCCTGTGTTCAACTCGGGCGATATTGCCGACGCGCGCGAGCTTGCCGCCCGCAATATCGAGATCCTCTCGTCGGTGGACGCCGATCTTATCATCACGAGTTGTGGGTCGTGCGGACTGACGATCTCGAAGGAATGGACCGAGCTTTTGGGTCTTTCCGAAGCCGAACCCCTTGCGCGCAAAGTGCTGGATATATCCGAGTTTGTGGCGAGATATGCGCCGGATGGCGCATTGGGCACGCTGGACGACGAGGACATAGTGACCTATCACGACTCCTGCCATCTGCGCCGGGGCATGGGAGTCTATGAGACCCCGAGGCAGTTGCTCAAGGCGATCCTGGGTGAACGGTTTGTGGAAATGGAGCTTGCGGATCGCTGCTGCGGGGGTGGGGGAACGTTCTCGATCTACCACCCGGAGCTCTCACAAATAGTAGCCGACACGAAGATGGAGTGTGTCGAGAAGAGTGGGGCGGAGGTGATCGCCACGGGCTGCCCGGCGTGCATAATGCAGCTTCGGGACTCGATCGTGCATCGGAAAATGACTCAGCGAGCGATTCACACAATCGAGATTATCGATCGTGCTCTGCGGATAGGTGAATAGCCTTCTTTGTTGTCTCGGTCACCTTGCCCAGATCGGACGCAACCACGCCCACGACCCACAGAGCCTTCTCATCGTCCACGACCACAGCGGCCCGCGCCCTTGTGCGCCTCGGTAGCTTCTTGTCCACGAATACGTCCTGAAGCTTCTTGCTGCCCAACATGCCCAGCGGCACGATTCGATCCCCCGGCCTGACATTGCGAACCCGGAGCGCTCCAATCACGGAGTCGGCGTCGATCATCGCCTCATCGTCCGGCAATCGACGGGCGACGGGGTTCTCAACCAAGTCGCAGTGAAAAGTCACGCCGATGGCCGGAACCGACACCGCCCCCGGAACCTGCAAAGCGTGGTCGAACGGCTGAATGGCCGGCAGCTTCTCCCGCCGCCGGATACGAAATACGTTTCCCTTGCGGGAGGCGTAGATCTCGCCCGACGGCAGCGTGATTGTGAAATCGGTTTCGGAGCGCAGCGCCTCAATCACACTTTCCACTTGCTCGAACGTGACATCCTTCAGATCGCCCTTGAGCCTCAGAATCTCATTGCGAATTGTCTGAGCCTGAACGGCCTCGGGCAGTCGCAGAAATAGACCGGCGTCGAGCCCACTTCCATAGGCGACCTCGTGCAGCGCTGACTCTGTCAGCCCTTCCATGAAGTCACTCTGCGCCGAAGCGATCTCGGCAAGCCTCACCAGCGCGTTTCTGACCTCCGGGTTGAACTCGCGCTCAAGCATAGGTATGAGCTCGTGTCGGACACGATTCCGCGCGTAGGTGACATCCGCGTTACTCTCGTCTATCCGATAGGGTAGGGCGTGTTCGGCAATGTAGCGCTCAATATCGGACCGGGTGGCCTCGATCAGCGGCCGTACTATGTTGGTGCTCACTGGCCGAATGGAGCCCAACCCGTCCACGCCGCACCCACGAATGATATTGAGCAGAACGGACTCCGCCCTATCGTCGGCGGTATGTCCGACCGCGATCTTGTTCGTGTCCAACTCTGTAGTAGTATCCTGAAACAACTTTAACCGAGCGACTCTCCCGGCCTCTTCCTCTCCGAGCCGCATTTCGACACGCAGCGCGGGCACATCGACCTTTCCGACGGTGATCGGCAGCTTGAGGGAGTGTGCAAGATTGCGAACAAATACTTCATCAAGATTAGACTGTTCGCCGCGAATGCTGTGGTTGAGGTGCGCGACATGCAGGGTGATTCCGAGCTCAGTAGAGTGCGTGTGCAGCGCGTGGAGCATAGCGACCGAGTCCGGCCCGCCGGATACGGCGACGAGGACTTTGTCGCCAGGGCTGAACATAGCGTGGCGCTTCGCGGCTGTGATGATGTCCATGCGTTTCGGTGGGAGTTGCTCTTCGCTCTCCACTCTCCGCTCTCAGCTCTCTGCTTGCAAGAGCATCTTCATCAGATCGGGCGCGAACTCAACGATGAGCTTGGTATCCTGGGCTCCGCGCTCGTCCATCGGCAGGGTGTTGCGCTCCGGTTTGGTGGAATCGAACAGCAGGAACGGCACCTTTTCGGAAGTATGCGCGCCTGTCGCGATGGGCGTAGGATGGTCGGGCATCAGCAGAATGCGCACGTCGATTCCGCGCTTCTTGATGCCGTTGAGAATGGTCCCAAGTACCTTGGAATCGCAGTCCTCGATCGCCCTGATCTTCTTCTCGATGTCGCTCTCATGCCCGGCCTCGTCAGGGGCTTCGACGTGAACCCACATGAAATCGACCTCGTCGAGCGCGGCGAGGGCATATTGCGCCTTGCCGAGATAGTTCGTATCGACGTATCCGGTCGCGCCGGGCACTTCGATCACCTTGAGGCCGACCATCCGTCCCAGTCCCTTGATCAGATCGACCCCGGCCACGACAGCGCCGGTCATGCCATACTCCCGCAGGAAGCTGGGGATATCCGGCAATCGGCTTTCGCCCCAGAACCAGATCATATTCGCCGCCAGATGGCCCTCATCACGCCTGCGGCGGTTGACGGGATGGTTGTCCAAGATTTCGTATGAATCTTCTATAAGGCTTATCAGCTTGCTCTCGCCGTCGCCCTCCGGCAGATGCTCTCTAAACGGCTGGCCGTGAAACTTATACGGCGCGGTGCAGTGAACGTTATCCGACCCGCCGCGCCAGATCATAATGTGCCGGTAGCTCACGCCGGGGTAGAACTTGATTATGTTGGTGGAAAGCTTCTCATCGATGACGGCGATCAGCTCACGCGCTTCCTCGGTGGAAATGTGATCCGCGCTGGAGTCGATCATCTTCTCGCCGTCGGTCGAGACCAGATTCGTGCGGAACGCGGCGTCGGTGGTGTCCATCGGAATCCCGAGGCTTGCAGCTTCAATCGCGCCACGGCCCTTGTAGTACTTCAGGGGGTCAAAGCCGAGGATTCCCATATTGGTGACATCGCTGCCCGGCGCCATGCCCTGGGGTGTCGTGTTCGCGGCCCCGATGCGGCCCTTGGAGGCGAGATCATCCATATACGGCGTCTTGGCGACCTGAAGCGGCGTCTTACCGTCCAGCTTGGCAAGCGGCTCGTCAGCCATTCCGTCGAATATGATGAGGAGATACTTCATGGCGAGTAATTACGAATTACGAGTTATGGATTATGAATTGGGAAAGGTGTGGCTCCCTCTATTCATAATTCATAATTCAGAATTTATAATTCCTTTCCCACAATTCGGCGGTATGCCTCACGGTACTTGTCCGCCGTCTTCTCGACTATTTCCGCCGGCAGTTCCGGGCCGGGATAGGTCTGGTCCCAGTCGAGGGTTAGCAGATAATCGCGCACGAACTGCTTGTCGAAACTGGGCTGTCCCTTGCCGGGCTCGAACGTTTTCGCATCCCAAAATCGGGAGGAGTCCGGCGTGAGTACCTCGTCAATCAAAATCATTCTACCGTCGAACTCACCCAGCTCGAACTTCGTATCAGCAATGATCACGCCTCTTTGGGCCGCGTAGTCCGACGCGCGCTTATACACGGCAAGGCTGATCGCCTCAAGCTGAGTCCCGGCCTCATGACCGATGATCTCCCTCGCCCGCTGAGCGCTGATATTCACGTCATGCCCCTCGGATTCCTTGGTTGATGGAGTGAACACCGGCCTCGGCAGCTTCTGAGATTCCAGCATGTCCGATGGCAGCTCGACCCCGTGCAAAACGATACCAGCGCCGTTGCCCGACGCCTTGCGCAGCGCCGAGTATTCCTTCCACGCCGATCCCGCCAGATAGCCACGCACCACGCACTCGATGGGGTAAGGCTTGGCCTTCACAACGATCATCGACCGTCCATCCAAGGTCTCGCGGTACTGAGCCGGGTCGTGTGCCCCCGCCGTGCCGATGCGGTCGAGAATCTCGCCTATATCGGCGGTGATGACGTGATTCTCCACCACGTCCTTGGTCAACTCGAACCAGAACAGCGAGATCTGAGTCAGCACCTTGCCCTTGTCGGGAATTCCCGTGGGCAGCACCACGTCAAACGCGGAAATGCGGTCGGACGCCACGATCAACAGCGAATCGCCGAGGTCGTAGACATCGCGCACCTTGCCGGTGATATGCTTCTTCAGACCACGGATGTCGGTTGACGTGACGATCATATCAGCTTCATCTCCCTGGCGACCGCGTCCGTATCGGCGGGCAACTCGATGAATGGTGGGCATATCTCAATCGCGCGTTTGGGGTCTTTGAGACCATGCCCCGTCAGGACGCACACGACCTCGCACTGAGTTTTGAAGAAGCCTTCGCTTGCCTTCTTGATGACCCCCGCCACCGACGCGGCTGAAGCGGGCTCGCAGAAGATGCCTTCTGTCGCCGCAAGCAGCTTCTGGGCCTCGGTGATCTCCTCGTCGGTCACCTTCTCGATCAGCCCGCCGGACTCATCACGCGCGGCCTCGGCCTGCTTCCAGCTTGCCGGATTGCCGATTCTGATGGCGGTTGCGATTGTCTGGGGATTCGGGATCGGTCTTCCCTCAACAATCGGCGCCGACCCAGCGGCCTGAAACCCGAGCATGATAGGCAGCCGGTCAATGACGCCGGCTTCGTGATAGGCCCTGTAACCGGCCCAGTAGGCGGTGATATTTCCGGCGTTGCCGACCGGAATCGCGTGATACATCGGCGGATGCCCGAGATCGTCGCAGATCTCGAACGCGCCCGTTTTCTGGCCCTCGATTCGAAATGGATTAAGAGAGTTCACCAAAGTGATGGGGTAGTTCTCGGTGATTTCAAGCACGATTCGCAGAGCGTCGTCGAAGTTGCCGTCCACGGCGATCACCTTCGCGCCGTGCATCATGGATTGAGAGACCTTGCCCAGCGCGACCTCGCCTTTAGGGAGTATCACCGCGCACACCAGCCCCGCTCTCGCCGAATACGCCGCGGCGGACGCAGCCGTGTTGCCGGTCGATGCGCAGATAGTTGCCTTGCTGCCCGCCTCGACAGCCTTGCTGATGGCCATCGTCATCCCGCGATCCTTGAAGCTGCCGGTGGGGTTCATTCCCTCGAACTTGACGTAGAGCGTGATCTTGTCGCTGATCCTTGAGGCGAGCCGGTCCACGCGAACAAGCGGCGTAAACCCTTCCAGAAGCGACACGATTGGTGACGAGTCGCTCAGCGGCAGAAAGCTTCTGTATCTCTCGATAAGCGGCACGCGCTTAAAGCAGGACGACCGTTCCCCCACAATAGCCATCATCTTCACTCCTCTACTCGAATCCAGTTGCTCACTTCTTTGACGACCGGCAGGGCGCGGATGCATTCAACCGCCCGCCTGGTGTTGGGTTCATCAGCTTCATGAGTCAGCCACACGATCTCGGCTGTCGAGTCCGGCAGCACGCGTTGAAGCACCGATTCGATGCTTACATGGTTGTCGCCGAACGCGGTCGCAATCGACGCAAGCACCCTGGGCTTGTCGTCCGTGCGCACCCGAATGTAGTTCTTGCACCGCACGCTGTCCATGGAAAGCATCGGTCGCTGATCGTAGCAGGTGCAGGATATGCGCGCGGTGGCTTGCGCGTTGATGTTGCGCGCGATGTCGATCACGTCTCCGACCACCGCGCTTCCCGCCGCCATCGACCCCGCGCCCGGGCCATAGAACATAACCTCTCCCACGGCGCTTCCTTTGACAAAGATGCCATTGAAGACGTCGTTCACGTTGGCCAGTGGATGGCTCTTGGGAACGAACGAGGGATGCACGCGGACCAGCATGGCCTCGTCAATCCGCTTGGCAATCGCCAGCAGCTTAATGACATAGCCCAGCGCGTCGGCGTAGCGCATATCCTCGGATGCGATGCGGGTGATTCCCTCGGAATAGACCTTCGTGACATCCACGCGGCTCGTGAAAGCGATGGACGCAAGAATCGCAATCTTGTAGGCGGCGTCGTGCCCCTCGACATCGGCGCTCGGGTTAGCCTCCGCGTAGCCCTTGGCCTGTGCGTCAGGCAGCACATCGGCGTAGTTCAGCCCTTCGGCGGACATTCGGGTCAGGATGTAGTTGGTCGTCCCGTTGACGATCCCCTTAACCTCGATTATCTCGTTGCCCGCCAGGCAGCTCTTGAGGGGCCGAATGATCGGAATACCTCCCCCAACGCTGGCTTCGAACATCAAATCCAGCTTGAGCTTGCTTGCAAGGGGCAGCAGAGAGCCACCCTCTTTAGCGAGCAGCTCCTTGTTCGCGGTGACGACGTGCTTGCCATTTTCGAGCGAGCGACGGATGAACGATCCCGCCGGCTTGACCCCGCCGATGGTTTCAACGACGATATCGATCTCGGGGTCGTCGATCACGTCGTCTGCGTTGGTTGTCAGAATGCTCGGGTCAACGCTGATGGGTCTCGGCGTGGTGATATCCAGATCCGCGATCTTCTTGATTCTAAGCGCGGACCCGACTTTGCGCTGTATGGAGGCTGAGTTCTGGGTTAGTATGGCGACGGCTCCCGCGCCGACTGTCCCAAAGCCGATGATGCCAATGTTGATCGTGTCCTTCAAAGCAAACTCACTCCTCGGTTACACGCACGCGGACAAGCACTTCGCCTTCGCGGACCAGCTTGCCGTTTTGCCCCGGTATACCCACAACCTCGCCCGCGACCTCGCTTGGAATGGGGCTGAAGACCTTCATTGCCTCGATAAGCCCGAGCTCCGTTCCGACCTCTATGACATCGCCAACTTCCACGAGCGCGGGTAGGTCCGGCGCGGCGGAACGGTAGAAGACGCCCACGAGCGGGGCGACGATGTTGACTATATTACCTTCCAAAGCCGCATTGGGTTCGATCGGGGCCGGCTCTTGCGTCTCATGCTCGACTGCGGGGTGGACATCCACGTGAGGCTGTGCCTGCGCGGTGCCGTGGACAACCGCCGGCGCTCCAGCGGGAGTCGCTTTCCCTTTGACGGTGATAGACACGTCCGCATGCTCAACGGTGAGTTCTTCGAGGTGGTGTTTCTCGACCAGCTCGACGAGTTTCTTGACTTCGGCTACGTCAATGTCCAGCTTGCCCACTAGCATCCCCCAGCCTATACAGACGCCAAAACAGGAGAACAGAGCGCATCTGCTCTCCTGCAAGCTCCATTTTAGCCCGCATACCGGGTCAACCGTAGTATAGCATTCGGTTTTGGGCGGTGTCAACTTGCTTCGCCCCTACGGGAATGGGTTATCCCGCAACCCTGAACAGCCTCAAAAGAAAAAGGCTTCGCAATGCGCCTGCGAAGCCCTGAGGGAAGGAGGAAAAGATGGTGTGTCTTGTGCCATATATGGTGTTCCACGACCCAGAGCCTCTTTCACACGATTTGTTGCATGCGAGTGGCGGGGAGGAATCAGCCGACGGGAGAAGTAAGGTTTGCAAGCGGATACTCCTGTGTAGAGGTAGATGCGAATGCTCAATGAGGTAGTGCTAATAGGCAGTGATACACTCGGTTCGCCGGACGACAAGCTCGGCGCGCTTTTGATGTCCAACTTTCTCAGGCTTCTGGGACAAAGAGAGCAGCTTCCGAGCTACATCATACTCTGGAACAGCGGAGTGAAGCTGGCGGCTAATGGCGCGGAGACGATGGAGTTTCTCAAGGTGCTCGAGGGTCGTGGGGTGCGTATCATCTCCTGTCGCACCTGCATCGAGTATTTCGGCCTCGAAAACAGCATTGGGGCAGGGGAGATGGACGGCATGGCGCACATTCAGGACGTGCTGTCCGAGCACCAGGTGCTTACCATCTAAGTAATTCACGCTCAGCAACTTGCATGAAACACCGCTAGCAGCCATCGGATAAAGTCGCATTTTTTGACGATGGATGAGGAGTAAGTGGTGTTGGCGTCGAATTCAGCATTAGTGATTGCTTGCTGGAGGCGATGCTTTGAGCCAGGGACGCA